>LDZT01005308.1_pt1 | contig 37030 bp, 38 predicted proteins | sample 615521 | NCBI WGS metagenome assembly LDZT01 (sample SAMN03408292, study PRJNA278302) | terrestrial metagenome | isolation source: oil reservoir sample SB1 | place: USA: Alaska, North Slope, Schrader Bluff formation | collected 2011-09 | reverse complement strand
CGGTTTGCGACGGGCACGCGGACATCTTCAAGCAATACTTCAGCGATATGCGACGCCCGGTCTCCCATCTTATCTTCTTTTTTACCCATCGATAACCCGTTAGTGCCGGCCGGTATAATGAAGGCCGTCAATCCCTTGATACCTTTGCTTCTGTCTGTGCTGGCAAAAACCGTATGAAGATCCGCTATGCCGCCATGGGTAATGAAACATTTTACGCCATTGATGGTGTACTCGTCACCAACCTTTTGGGCACGGGTTGATACCGCGCTGGCATCCGACCCCGCGTTTGGTTCTGTCAGGGCAAATGCGGCCAGCTTCGCACTTTTTGTAAAAGCCTTTAAATACTTCTCTTTTTGCTCTTCGGTACCGCTTAGCAGAAGAGGGGTGAGCGCAAGGCCAGTTCCTCCAAATGCTCCAAAGACTCCCAGGCACCCATATGCTATTTCTTCGTAGATTAGCACCTCTGTCAAACAGTCCACACCTTGTCCACCATACTTTTCCGGCACATTTAGGTTCCATAAACCGATATCAAACGCTTTTTGAATGATTGGCCACGGCATTTCGGCTTTTTTGTCATATTCAGAGGCAACAGGAATAATTTCTTTCTTTGCAAAATCTCTCGCCAACTTCTGGATTTCTTTCTGTTCATCGGTAAGTTCAAACATAGCAGTCACTCTCCCTGTTATTTAATCGACTCTCACAATAATGGCGTCACCCTGGGCCAAACCACCGCAAATCGCGGCTGCGCCATACCCGCCCCCTCGCCTTCTCAGCTCATTAATCATAGTCATCACAATTCTGCCGCCGCTGGCGGTATTTGGGTGTCCGATAGCAATAGCTCCTCCGTTGACATTGAGACGTTTCCTAATGTCCTTAAGTTTTCCCGAGTCACCGTCGGCTAGTATTTTGCTGCTGACTAGAGTTACTGCCGCAAAAGCCTCATTGATTTCAAGCAACTTAAGATCATCTACCTTCATCGCGGCCTTCTGCAAGGCAGTCCTCATGGCTTTAGCCGGGGCTTCCACCAAAAGTTGAGGTTCCAACGCTACGCTGACGCATTCAATTACTGTGGCAAGAATGGGTAATCCTAAAGCTAGGGCTTTTTTCTTGTTCATTAACAGGACTGCCGTCGCACCATCATTTAAGCCAGGTGAATTACCTGCTGTGCAGGTCGGACTTCCGTAAATCGGCGCAAGCTTTGCCAGCTTGTCTACGGAAATGTCTGGCCGGTACTGCTCATCAATTTCCAAGGTGACAGGCTCACCTTTCTTCTGGGGAATGGTTAAGGGCAGCATTTCTTCTTTTAGTTTTCCTGCGGCGTGAGCTTCACCATAACGTCTGTGGCTGAGCGCTGCCCATTCATCCTGTTCATCACGACCAATACCATGCTTCAAAGCAACATTCCCGGCATCTACAGCTACAGGCGCAAAGTCTTTATAGCCTAACTCAAACAGTGGATCCTCCATAGCGACAGGCCCCATCCGATGTCCGGCAAACCTCAGGTTCCGAACAACAAGCGGCATCTGACTAAATGTTGTGACACCTCCGGCAATGACTACATCTGCTTCCCCCGCCAAAATGGTCAAGGCGCCCAACCGTATAGCAGACATTGCCGAAACACAGGCCTTGTCAAGCGAGCATGACGGCGTTTCCGGGGACAGCCCCGCCTTTATGAGCGTTTGCCGGGCAATCACTGGGGTATATACGTCTTTAAAGGATGCTGTATCGCCAACACCCCAGAAAATGTCATCAACTAAACCGTCATAACCACACCGGGCCATAACCTCGCGCATGACAATTGCTCCCAGATCAACCGGGTTATATTCTTTCAGGCTGCCACCAAACCTGCCAAAAGGGGTCCTCAATGCACTAACAATAACTATCTCATTCATTTTCAATCCCCCAAATCTAATTTCAATGAATGCTCCAGCCTCCATCAACAATCAAAACCTGACCGTGCATATAATCGGAAGCATCCGAAGCCAGATACGCTACGGCTCCTTTTATATCCTCGTCGTTACCAAAACGACCGGCTGGAATGTATTCGAGAAATTCATTACGGTGCATTTCGAGTATTTTTTCGGCCATGTGCGTTGGAAACCAACCTGGAGCAAGGACATTTATGTTAACTCCGAATGGCGCCCACTTAGCCGCTAAATCCCTGGTCATATTGATAACTGCTCCTTTGCTCGCGTTATAGGCCGCGGCATCCATTATATTGGTCTTGCACCCTACCAAACCCATTACAGACGCGACGTTAATGATTTTCCCCTTACCCTGCTGTTTCATGATTCTAAAAGCTTCTTTCGCTGCCATGAAGGTCCCGGTTAAGTTTACATCAATTACCTGCCGCCATTTATCCATGGGATAATCGGCGGCGGGTGCTCCCCAAGTGATTCCCGCATTATTAACAAGGATATCCAATCGGTCAAAAGTTTCCACGGTCCGATTGACCATATTAACAATGTCTTCCTCCTTGGCCACATCGCATCTAACAGCTAACGCCTTAATCCCAAATAACTGACTTATTTCGGCTGCGACCTTTTCACAACGTTCCCCCCTGCGGGCCGCCAGAACTAAATTGGCGCCGAGCTCGGCTAAGGCACAGGCCATTTGTTTGCCAAGTCCGGTGTACCCGCCGGTTACCACTGCCGTTTTACCGGAAAGATTTAATAAGTCCTTCAAATACACAATAATTCATCACCTTACTTTCCAGAGAACAAATTTTCTTGTATAACTAACTTGATACGTTGCTTTGGCAAACTTCTCTTCCGCTACTTAATAGCCCTTATATATTGGAGATCTCTTTTCTAAGAATGCCTTCATCCCCTCCTTTTGATCCTGGCTAGAAAAGCAATGCGCAAAGCAGTTTATCTCAAATTCCAGCCCGTCGTCGGTATCTGAGCCTATAGCCCGATGAATGCAACGTTTAGCCATGGATAAAGCAACAGGAGCCTTTTGCAATAATTTTTTTGCTAATTGTACTGTCTCAGACATAAGTTGTTCCGCTCCTACTACTTGATTCACTAAACCTATCTGCAACGCTTGTTCGGCTGAAATAATGGCAATAACCGGCTTAGATATTTTCTCAATACGTGATACAGCTTCCTTGCCTGCTGCTGCAAAACGCATTGCCTCAATAGAACTCATTTTACTCATAGCTGCAATATCCGCTCCAGCAATAAAAGCTTTATTACCTGCTCCAGTGATAATCAAAGCCTTTACTGCAGAATCAGAAGAAAGTATTATCAAACTTTCTTTTAATTCATGATATACAGCGGGAGTTATAGCGTTGAGTAATTCGGGACGATTAATCGTTATGGTTGCTATCCCATCATCTATGTTTAGAAGGAGATACTCAAAATCCATGCAACACAACCCACCTTTACAAATTAAATTTTGTCTTATTCCAACTAAAATCATATTAGAGCAAATCTCATGCCAGGTTAAAATATAGCCCAATTCTGTAACTCTTGGGTAGAGATGAATTTCCAAATCTACACTTGATTCCGCTGCATGAACGTTAATAAAAATACCTATCTAAACCTTGACAACTTCATACAACAACCATTTTTAGGAATTTTTCAAGGATGCCATACGATTTTGAGCCGGTATTTCCGGTATTTACTTAAATATTACCTACCATAACTGACCTGTTTCCTTGGTTTTTTCACCCCTTTCAGTAAAATGTACACAGGTAACCTGTTTGTTCGGTGGCGCACTGGTATATTTTGACTTGTAACCACCTTGGTAGATATTTGATAAACCGTTTGATGTTCTGCACTGTCACTTTTAATCCACATACCACCGCGCTTTTTAATCTGAATGTAAAAAAATATGTTAACATAAGAGATAGTCGATAAACCCACGCCAAAAAGCATATTTCCTTCCCCTAACTAACCTTTATTGATTAACCAATATCATTTAGTTGGGATTTAATGGTACATATTATCTTGAAAAACAAGTTCAACTGGTATTCATCTAGAGGAAACCTCCAATTTTCTGGTTTTTTCCTTGAAGAAGGGTAGACTACCCCCTTTATATTGCATGACGAATTTTGGCAGGCTTCAGGCTGACCAGTCTGATGTTAGCCCATCTCCTGATATTGACGACGAGTGCGGTAAACACGGCCAGGAACTCGACTTTGAGACTTCCCAGTAGCGGGCGCCATGATGATATACCAACTCTGCTCCCGTACCTTCAATGGGGCAACGCTTTCTAATTTCCAGCTTGTATTCTTCAGTCTTGTACTCCCTCCCGGATCAACTCGGTTGCTGCTGGAACCGCAACGTTGGCAATAATGTGGAAGGAGTCTGTGCGCTGGTTCTCATTTTGCTTGATTAGACCTGCTTCGGTGATCATTTTCACCAGGATAAAAAGTGCTTCCCGATGTTTTTGGGAGGATAACAGACGATCACTTTAAAAAGCAGGAATATATTATGCACCAGCATCATAATCTGGAAAACGCCTCATTATCTTTCATCCCCCAGGGACGAAAGCACAGGCTTCGTGGTACCACCCTGATTGGCTGCATATACATATACAGCCCACTCAATTAAAAGTACGGGAACATTGACCCAATTACAGGAAAATAACGTTCCGATACCCCTTCCCTCTAACGCAGGAAATGCGGCTTAGCCTACTTAACCTTTTAGGATTTTCAGCCTGCTCCTCCGGAGTGAACTTCAGCCGTCCATATTTTAAAGGCGCTCACAGCCACGACGCCTTCTCCCTGAAAAACTGGGTCCAGCTATACTTTTCTCCTTCATAGGATTTAAATTGATTTTAAGTATAGCACACTAAAAATAACGATGCAAGATGTCGGGAAAGATTTTTTATAAATATTTTTTCATGTTATACTAATTAGTCGTCTCACTTTAGACTGGATTCTTTAGACATATTCTTGGTGAACCTCTGAGGCTTTTTGGGGCCGGCGCCCCTTATTGTTTTAATACTTTTGGACAATGATTGTAGCGTAAAATTTATGACTTGGTTGAATTGCATTAGGAATTATCGGGAACCACCCACTTTAACTTGACAGCATCGGCTTCACCTGGATGCTTGTAGAAATGTTAAATATCCCATAAAACATACTCGAGCGGAGGTGAAAATCCAATTATGTATTTTCTAGTTGGTATGCTTTTTCCCTTCGAAATTTTTGCGGAAAATTTCAATGAGGAAGACAAAATTTATCAGGTCCTTTCCCATATAAACTGTAGTTTCGCAGGAAAACATTTTCAATATAAAGGGTATGGCCGCAGGGGTTCTGAAAAAACAGCTATTTTCCGGGCGTTAATTTTAAAGAAATTACTGGGCCTTTCTACTACGAAGTCTCTCATCACGAAACCCCTTTTGGCTGATTGAAAACTCGTCCAGGAACTAAATGGCCTTTACTTCATAACAATCAAGGCATCGGCTGCACAAGCCCCTCTCCCCTCTTCAAATACTACCAGGGGGTTGATATCAAGTTCCGCTATCTGCGGAAAATCCACCACCAATTGTGACAACTTAAGGATAACATCCACAATTGCTCTTTTATCCACCGGCGGTTTTCCGCGCATACCGTCAAGAATGCTGTGGCCTTTTATTTCCCGCACCATTTCCCATGCGTCATTCTCACAAACCGGCGCCACCCGCAGGGAAACGTCACCCAGTTGCTCAACTAGAATTCCTCCCAGCCCAAACATCACCGTAGAACCAAAAACAGGATCATTACCAATCCCCACAATAATTTCGGTTCCCTCTTTTAGCATTTCCTGCACCAAAACACCTGTTATATTTGCCCCGGGTTTATATTGCCTGGCGTTGGCTAATATTTCCTTAAATGCCTCTTCTACTTGCCCGGCAGAAGCGAGATTTAGCTTAATCCCTCGTGCTTCTGTTTTATGCAAGATATCCTGTGAATCGATTTTTATGACCACCGGATAGCCGAGTTGTTCGGCTGCTGACACAGCCTCCCAGGCAGTTGCAGCGCGTCTTTCCCTGGCAACCGGTATGCCGTAGGCCAGCAGGATTTCCTTGGCCTGCGACTCGGAAAGCCTGCCTCCGGGCGAATAGCCGGCCAGCATCTTCTCAACTTTTTCCTTTTCCAGAAAGCTAACCGGTCTGATTATCTCCTGCCTTGCAGAATTTACTTTAAAAGTGTAATCAACAACCTTTTTTATTGCCTTTACGGCAAAATCTAACCCTGCTATGACTGGAATACCATGTCTTTTGAGGTATACCATATGTTCCAGAGCAGCCCCGGTCATGCCCGCCATAATAATGGCAATTACCGGTTTGGAAGTAGAATTTTTTAATTGAATCAGTTGTTCCCATGTATATTCCTCAATGTTTTTTGGTACCCAGTAAGAAAAAATAAGCATATCCACTCCAGGATCATCTGCTACAATTTCCGCACATGATTTAAAAAGACTCTGCGAAACCAAATCCAGGCCGGTGGAATCAATTGGATTGACAACAGAAGCAAAGGAAGGCAACAATTTTGACATTTTCTGAAGAGTTTCTTCAGACAGGGTAGCCACCTCCAGCCCTGCTTCAACGCATTTATCTGCCATAACTACTCCATGTCCACCTGAAGAAGCAAAAATCGCTACTTTTCCCCCCTGGAGAATTGTTTTTGTTTCTAAAAGAGTAAGTATGGCAAGCAACTCCTCAATACTCTCCGGACGAATGATACCTTTCTGCCGGAAAAAGGAAGAATAAACCATATCAGAACCGGTTAAGGCACCGGTATGAGAAAGGGCAGCCCTGGAGGAAGCTTCATAACGTCCGGTTTTAAAAATAACTACCGGCTTTTTTGCTTCCCTTGCCATATCAGCAACCAAAGCAAGTTTTTTGCCATCCCTGATTCCTTCCATGTAACCTGCTATGATGCTGGTTTGCGGATCATCCACTGAAAAAGCAAGAAAATCGGAAAAATCAGATTCAGCCTCGTTGCCCGTACTGACATAATAAGAAAAACCCAAGCCTTGACTAACTGCCGTAACAGCCACGCTTAGCCCAAAACCACCGCTTTGAGTTAAGAAACATATATTTTTGGATGTCTGGGGAGAATTTACAGGAAAAATGCCAGAATAACTAAAAGCTGCCATCATGTTGTTATTGTAATTTATAATGCCCATGCAGTTAGGCCCGCAGATTCTTATTTTATGCTCGTTAACTATTTTTTTAAGCTCCTCTTGAAGCCTAATCCCTTCACCGCCTACTTCAGCAAATCCCGAGGAAAAAATTATCGCTCCCTTAACACTTTTGGCAATACATTCCTGGAGTACTTCCCTGACCAGGGAAACAGCAACGGCAATAACAGCCATATCAACCTGTTCCGGTATATCCAGCACTGTCGGATAGCACTGCAACCCCTTTATTTCCTTTTTCCGGTGGTTCACAGGAAATACCTTCCCCTGAAAGCCGTCCTCTGAAAAATGGGCCAAAACAATTCCACCCGGTTTGCTTAATTTCTCGGACGCTCCAATTACTGCAATTGAGGAAGGGTAAAAAAGAGGAATCAGACCTCTAGCCCTGGATCTCAGCTCATCTAGTTTATTCAATTTATTCAATTTGTATCTCCTCCTTGACAATATCCCTTAAAGTTTCTCTTTTGATCCTTGAATATCTTGGTATAATTACAATTTTATCATCTTTATGCAAGGACTACTTTGAATCTCATTAAATATTCCCCCCACTTAGAATGATAGCTGTATTATAACTTGTAACCCAAGAAATTTACAAGAAGCCCTTGCTATAATAAATTATTGACGTAGTTAACTATTCCGGGACTTAAACGGGTGTTTCCGATCTTTTGACGTCCAGTACCGGTATGGTAGCAAAGCCATTGCGTATAGCACTGGGCGCCTTGATCATCAAAGAACGATGCGGTTTTAACGACCGGGAGACGGTCGAGCAGATCACCGAAAATCCCTATCTCCAATACTTCATCGGTCTGGAGAAATACCATATAGAACCGCCCTTCGATCCCTCGTTGATGGTCTACTTCCGGAAACGATTGGATCAAAAGATAATGAAGAACATGAGTTATGCACTTGCAGGATACCTATGGATAACTTGTTATAATAAGGGTTCAGGTAAGAATATCATCACTTTGAATATTGCTTTGGATGAAAAAATTAATAATGGGGGGGGTGGGGGGGTGAAAATGTGATTGTTTGTTTTATGTGGTTGAACTGGTTGCTCATCAAGAATTCGTTTAATAGCAGTCTTGTTAACTTTTCTAAGACAACGGAACCCTTCTATCTCACAGTTTTTTCGTACATGAGCGTCAAGCTGGCTAAGTATCCAGCGTTCAGCGGCATAACCATAATCTATTGCAGGCTAACTTAACTACCCATGCTTTTGCGTCTGCAATAATAATTGGAGGTCTACTGGAACGTTTAATATCAATTAAATAAAGCGGTTTTGTATCCAGCGGAAAGCGCTTTGTCGACACACCGCTCAACAGTGGGACGGCTTACTTTTTCGTTTCTTGCAATTACAGCAATTGGTGTATTGCGATAATAAGCTAACAGTATACGTGCCCGCTGCACTTCAGAATTATTTCTGGTTCTTGATTTAGATATTGCCTCCAGTTTCAGAAATCTCTATATCTGAGAGATGAAATGCGCTTCTTGTTTTTGGAAATGACATGGTTGAACACCTCCATTTTTAATAACCCTTGTTCAACCAAGATAATACATTTTAGATACATTATGCAATGTTATTATTGATACAGAATACTAGATGCCAGGTTCTTGATGGAGACACCCGGTAGGATGAGAAAACGCTGATTGTTGGTGATATACTGCAGCCGTTTGTACTTCCGCTCCTGTGACCAATTGATCCACCGGTCCCGCGGGCTGCATTTCAAGGCTGCGGCACCCCAGCCGATCAGCGCCACCCATCGGCCATTAAGCAGGGCTACGTATTTGAGGCTCCTGCCTGACAGGCAGCGAAAGCCTAAGTATTGGTGCTTGGCCATTAGGCCGTTCCAGTCGTTCTCCTCTTCGGAAGTTATGGGCCGTACGATAAGGTCTTTTAGGTTAGCACCCTGGTTGTTGATATTGTCTGGTTCTGCTCCGTTTCTGTCCATAAGATTGATTTTACATCAATGGGAGAGATTTGATCATACCTTTTCTGAAAAATTTGCGGCTTTTGGATAGTTTCTAACTTTGCCGTAGCCCTGTGAAGCGAATGATGCTGTAATCACCTTTAAAAACGCTCTTTTTAAACGGCAATTATACACAACCGACCAAGAACCTGTCATTAGATCCGATAATGGGACGCAGTTTATCAGCAATCTTTTTGAGGGGGTATGTCTGGAGCTAAACATCGAACACGAAAGGATTCCATATTTAGTTGCTGAACAAATCCGGTTTTCGTTGTAAAAGCGGATCAAGTCGACAACTGTTGCATACGCTTCGGCATAGCTGGCAAACTCATGACGCTATAGGCATTCCTCCTCCAAGATAGCATTAAATGACTCGATATGAGCGTTCTTACCACCGCGGGAATGCTATCATCTGCTGAAAAACAACCAAGTAGAATTAAAACCAGTTAAAGTTTAACATGTTCTTTGGTGGGCCCTGGAGGTCTTTTGGGCGGCGCCGTCAGGGAAGCCTTGACGGCCGGGGTGGCAGTCAAGGCCGCCGCCTTCAGATTAAATAATTCAATGATATTTTACGAAATAGTTAGCAACAAAGACTATTTGTCCAATTTTAGGGTCAGGCCGAAGTCCCACAGCCAAATCACCACACACATAAATGCAGATTATTTATGCTCGGCAGGTGATTTTTTATTAATCATTTTTTTTATAGTAGTAACTAGAAATTATCGGGCAGTGAATATTCACCGGATTACAGTTTCGTATCTGTGGCGAAAAGTTCCTAATAAAGGGATTCTTCCTAAAATCAGAAGCAAGTTCTTGTTTGACATCCGCTGAAATCTTCACCACAACGAATTTAGAAAACGTCTTATCGTCAATCAGTATAAATTCGCTGTATTCAATTTCAGGACAAACCTTAACATCAGAGCCCGGTTTAAGGCAGGGATAGTGAATAAAGCAATCAAAAAAGACTAAAAAGTGTACAAAGTGTACAGGTTGTGAATTATCACAGACATTGGCCACATATTCAATATTTATCTCCACATGTCCCCTGACGATTATCTTTTCACTAATCACGATAATTCTGTCAATTTTTGGCTCCACATGTGAGTTTATAATTTGCTCCACCGGTGGTTTATTGCAGGGTATCTGCAAATCACCATTAATAAGCGCCTGGCAAAACGGACTTTTCATTTTTCCACTCCTCTTACAAATTTTTTCTTAACCATAATATGAAAAAAATATTTTTTAGGGAACATATTGGAAGGGTGTCATAATATGTAACTATAGCATATACTTCTATATATTACCAAAGGAGGTATAAAATATGGACCTACAGTCAAGTGTTATTGAGCTGTGCCCGGTATCACCGGAAAGAGCTGCAAAATACTTCACCGAAATCATCGTACCCTGCACATGTACAATTCCAGAGCAAAAACCCGATTGTGAACAGATTGTCAACTTTGGAAAGACAATTACGATTGAAGACGTACAGACTGTTTCAGTTGACCTTCCTGATCCAGGCGTGGACGGAAACAAAATTTTCGTTACCGGCAATGTATATCTGGGTGTACAGTATTCCGCCGACAGGCCTGCGCAAACAGTGCATTATGCCCGCTTCCAGCTTCCCTTCGAGGCAATAATCGTAGGTGATTGCGGGGATTTGATTCCTCCCACAGATACGATTTTCGGCCCCAACAGCTACGTTGTGCATGTATGCGTGGAAAAAATGGAAGTTGTGCAAATCGACAAGCGAACATTTAGCTGTAGACTGCTCTTATTAATCTGGGTTGAAGAAGTTGTAGCACTATAAAATACCGTTAACTAACTTATTAAAAGAGGAGGATCGTTATGAACTACTGTATTGATGGAACTATAAACCTGGCCAATATGAGCTGCCCGGTTTTAACGACCGATGAAACGCTAAATCTATTTACCCAGCTTATTATATGCGATCGGCTTGTAATTCCGCCCCAAAAGCCTGATAAGGAACATATCACCAATGTGATTAAAAACTTTCTCGTAACTGACGTTCAGGTAGTGGAAGTTGATCTGGGTGACGGCGTGATCAGGAAAAAAGTGGTTGTCTTTGGAACACTTAAACTCGGCATAGAGTATTCGGCGGATGAACCTGAGCAACAGGTACACTTTGCCCACTTTGACATACCCTTTAGTGGTATTATCGGATACCGTCCCTGTGATCCCACTACCAACAGGGGCCTTATCTTAGATAGTGATTTTCCGCCGGACGGTTTTGATATTGATAATTTCAATATCAATCTCTGTCTGGAACATGAACAATATCACCAATTAAGCCCGCGGGAAATCAAAGCTGTATTGGTGTTATTAATCTGGCTCGAGCCCAAAGCTTAGTTTGTCAATTATAAGAATAGTAAGGGAGTGAATTATATGGCACTGACTTTTACCGGAATTTACAAACAAGTCCCTATTGATAGCAAATTGATCATTCCTGATGTAAAGCCATCTATAGAGTGCATCATCGACACTTACACGCAGGTTGTCATCGACAAAGAAGTAGTTATCGATACACCACTGACTTATCCGGAAACCGAGAACGCTCCTCCGTATGATCAATTGCGTAAGGTTATCGTCACTGGTATGGTTGTTGTGAAGATTAAATACTCTGCGCTGGTGCCGGACCAAAAGGTTCATGCGGCTCATTTTGAAATCCCGTTCTGTACTTTAATCGAATGGCCTGACGGTCCGCCGCAGGGCACGCCTATAGTAGTTAAGCCCGTGGTTGAAAAAGCCGTTTACATTAACGAAGATGGCCGCCGTGTTTTTAAAGCCATTTTGATCCGCCTGGAAGTTTACCGGTAAAGTATTACTAATAGGATTTAATTTAAGGAGCTTTCCTAAAAGGACGGCTCCTTTTCACATATGCAATGCCTTTTTCGTAATTTGATGCATGATTTAAGAATGTGGCCTATTTTTAAATATCTTATTTAAGCAAAGATTTTAATAGCAATTGCTCCTAAGCAATATATGGCATATTCGCCATATATTATCATTTTGTATTTTCAAGCATCTGTGGCGTTTTATTATTATTGTCATATTATGTAATGATTCTTAATTATGACAAAAGGAGGTAATACAATGGACCAACAACTCAATGTTGTTGAACTCTGCCCCGTCGCTCCAGGTAAGGTGGCCAAATATTTTACACAAATTCTTGTATCCGACACTTTTACTATTCCGGAACAGAAACCTGACAAGGAACAGATTATCAACGTAAGCAGGGACATCACACTGGCTGATGTTCAAACCATTTCTGTAGATCTTCCCGATCCGGGCGTTGACGGCAATAAGATTTTTGCCGCCGGAAACGTCTATCTGGGTGTACAGTATTCAGCCGACAGACCTTCGCAGACGGTACACTATGTCCGCTTCCAGCTGCCCTTTCAGGCTGTCATTGTCGGTGATTGTGGAAATCTGATTCCTTCCACAGATACAATCTTTGGGCCCAACAGCTACGTTGTTCATGTCTGCGTGGAAAAAATGGAATACCAACAAATTGACAAGCGCATAATCTTCTTCGAACTTCTACTGCTTGTATGGGTTGAGGAAGTTGTTGCTCCTTAATTAACTTTAATTATCCTTAAATTTATTTTTTAAAGGGGGATTGTTATGAATTGCGTTGACGGAACCACAAATATGGCGCAGATGGAATGTCCGGTACTAACCAGCAGCCAGACTCTTAATCTTTTTACCGAAATTATAATCTGCCAGCATCTGGTTATCCCTCCCCAAAAACCTGATAAGGAACATATCACCAATACTTTAAAAAATTTTCTAGTAACTGACGTTCAGGTAGTGGAAGTTGATCTGGGTGACGGTGTGATCAGGAAAAAAGTAGTTGTTTCCGGAACGCTTAAACTCGGCATAGAGTATTCGGCGGATGAACCGGAGCAACAGGTACACTTTGCCCACTTCGACATACCCTTTAGTGGTATTATCGGATACCGTCCCTGTGATCCCGCTACCAACAGGGGTCTTATCTTAGACAGTGATTTTCCGCCGGACGGTTTTGATATCGATGACTTCAACATCAACCTGTGTCTGGAACATGAGCAGTACCACCAGCTAAACCCCAGGGATATTAAAGCTGTGCTGGTATTGCTTATCTGGCTTGAACCTAAATCCTAATATTTGATAATCATTCTTTCAATTAAGGAGGGATTTGATTAATGTCGTTAACTTTTACAGGAATATACAAGGAAATTCCCATAGACGGCAAATTAGTTGTTCCATCCCAGAAACCCCCGATGGAATGCATTCTAGAAACCTATGTAACTGTTGACATTGATAAAGCCGTAGTAATAGATACACCCCTTACGTATCCCGAAACTGAAAACGCGCCGCCGTACGATCCGCTTCGCAAGGTAATTGTTGCTGGAACAGTAAATATAAAAATAAAATATTCGGCGCTTGTGCCCGATCAAAAAGTTCACTCCGCTCATTTTGAAGTACCGTTCTGTACCTTGATAGAGTGGCCTGACGGACCTCCCCAGGGAACGCCGATAGTAATTCAGCCCGTGGTAGAAAAAGCGGTATTCGTACAGGAAGACGGCAGGCGCATCTTTAAAGCCGTGCTTATACGCCTGGACGTGTATCGTTAGTATTTTAATACTGATAAGGGACCCTTTATTATATTATAAGGGTCCCTTATCAGGCTTTTAGTGAAAGGAGTGCGACAATGACTCAGTTTTGCATAGACAGCAACGTAGGTGACGAGTTATGTCCGGCTCCGGGGGATGTGGTCAGTTATCATACACAAATCCCTCTCTCGGGGCTTTTAGAAATACCCCTGCAGAAACCGCCGAAGGAACAGATATTTAACACAACCCACGAAATTGATATAACAAAATATACAGCTCTAACGGTAAAGAAGCCCCCCGGCAAGAAAGTGCTGGTCGCAGGCAAGATTATGGCCGGAATTGAATATATCGCCAAGGTTCCCGACCAGAAGGTACACTTTGCCCACTGGGATATTCCCTTCCAGGCTTTGATTAAAAACGACAACGGGTCTTTGCTTGATCTGGCTTTCAACCTCGATGAATATATCGCGCACGTCTGCGTGGAGCACGAAGAGTACATGCAGATTGATGAAAGAACCATCTCCATGGAAATTGTGCTTCTTATCTGGCTTCAGCGCAAGGACAATTAGGGAGGAGGAAATACTTTGCTGCTTCTAAGAGGTATAGCAGGAACGCCGGAAATCTTCGACGAACTGGCAATAAACCATAATCTTACCATCCCGGACAATAAACCTCCAATGGAGAGGCTGCTTGGCTACAAAGTTGAATATGAAATTATCAAGGCTGAAGTTATAGCTACTCCCCTGGTTACCGATGATAATCCGCCCCTGCCCGTAAGAAAAGTTATTATAGACGGTTTGGCCAAAATATCTGTAAAGTACGTTGCTGATGTGCCCGACCAGCAGGTTCACGGCGCCCACTTTGATGAACCTTTTTCCACGCTTCTGGAATGGCCGGGCGGTCCCGCGCCGGGTTCACCTATCTGCGTGGATGTATTGGAGGAACATGTTCAGATCCATATGCTGGACGACCGTCATCTGTCTAAGATTATAGTTATCCAGTTAAATATCAGCATTAAAGAAGAGTAGAAAGGAAGTGATCTATTTGGCTGTAGAAACTTTTGCTGCCAATACACTGATTATCCCCATGGAAGAGGCCTACCAGAACAACGGCATGTGGCTGGCGTATGGTCTTGTTTACAGGCTTCTTTCCAATGGAATACCGGTCAAGTGGTCCATCAATCCAGGCAAGGCGTATAATGGAACCGATTTTACCGCTTCTGCCCAGGACTTACAGACCAGCGCCAGTATCATAGGTCACGCATATACCGGCGGGCCTTTCCTTATTGATTCCGCGTATTATAATCAGGCTTTGCCCATCATCAATGCATGGCAATCTGCCAACCCTGCAACTGCAGTGCACAGGGCAACAGGGGGATTTACCGCTCCAGTTGCTTTTACATTAAGCAGGGTTCCGAGGATAGCAGTGGAAGACAAAAACTCTGCCATTATGACAGGCTACCTCAATGCAGCCAAGATACCGGATTCTACCGGCAGTACCTGGTCCAGTTCATCTCCTGATGTCCTAACCAGCACTGATGTAGCTAACGGGGCGTTTTTTGGCTATAATACAACCGATCCCTGCCGGAGGCTGGCTTATGATATTTTCCTGTCACCCCACACATCGGACGGTGACTGGTCACCAACAAATTGTGCAGAATTAAACCTGTATCTGCAAACCGGGGGGTTTTTACACGCAACCTGCCATTCCGTCGGTTCTTTAGAAAACATTTGCGGCCCTTTTTTAACCACATCCGGTATTCCTGACTTCCCCAATAAAGGTGATGACGGAACATTCACGGTTGATGTGCCCGATTATCCTTCTGCACAGGCAGTGCCTACGTCCGGGAAGGTCCAAAAGTTGCCCGGGGGCTCGGAGCAAACCTGGCTGCATACATCTGTTACTTACAATGCTTCCACACAGGTGATTGCACATTTTCTTGATAACAGTACGCAGTACGACTTCATGGCAGGCGGCAGTTACAAGGGAGGCACAGGCGCCGGAAAAATCGTCTATGAGGGAGGACACGAATATTCCACAAGCCTGCCCTATTCCAATAATGAAGATGCTCCCTACCTGAGGTTTGTGTATGATTCTATTTTCTTTTCAGTAGGCAAGCCTCGCCTGGTGTGGAGAACCTTGCCGGCAAATATCCCGCAGGGTTCCACCACTACAGTAACCTTTATCCTGATCAACGATGGCGGCAGCGATGCCGCCGGAGCATCTGCCAGTATTACCCTTGCTCCCTGGGCAGTATATAATGTTGGGTCAGCCTCTATTCCCCCCAGCAGCATAGTAGGCCAGACACTTACCTGGAACTCCGCAGCCCTGGCGGGTCAAACCGGGCCGGGGACTGTGGTTAGCTTTACTGCGCAGGTTACTCCACCGGGTACCGGGTTCCAGAGTGCAGCAACTTACAATTCATCCTGGGGGGATAATTTTAACGAGAGTTATAGCGTTAGTTATTGCGCTTCTGTTAATGCCACTCCAGGCGCTTCACCGTTCGTAATAAAAACACCCTTGACCCAAACGGTAAATCCAAACGGTACTATAACATGGACCATCACTGCGGGGAACAATGGTACATTAGCATTGAATAATGTAGTTGTAACTGATACACTGCCTGCCGGAATAACCTTTCTGTCATCCGTACCCGCGCCCAGCTCAGTTTTGCCCGGACCGGGAGGAACAACCGTTATAACCTGGCAAACGCCTCAAATACCTGCCAGTATTCCACCACTTACACCGGTAGGAATCACTATCACTTTAAACGCCACGGCTCCTCCAGCTACCACGGCAACTTTTGAAAACGATGTTACACTCACAGGGACGGACACTTCACCAGCCAGCTATAGTGAAACTGCCTCAGCGGAAGTTAACGTGATAAACCAGCCTCCCACGGCTAACATAATTAGTCCCAACGGCGGCGAACTTGTCTGTAACGGTATCACCATAACCTGGACCGCTTCAGATCCGGACGGCGATCCATTAACTTATACTCTGGAATATTCTGCAGACGGCGGAAGCACATACACACAGATTACAACCGGCTTAACGGGTTCCTGTCCTCCTCCCGGGCCACCATATTGTTCTTATTTTTGGGACACAAGCGCTTTGCCCAGCGGTAGCAACTATCTCGTCAGGGTTATTGCTTCGGACGGGGAATTGTCAGGACAGGACGTTTCTGATGGACCGTTTACTATTGATAATACACCGCCTATGGTGAGCTGGGTTTTCCCTACCAACGGGAGCTTCCTCAGCAGCACACCGGTAACTATAGAAGCTTCAGCTTCTGACAACGTTGGTGTGGCAAATGTCCAGTTCCTTTATTCCACAGACGGTTTTATAACTTCAACACTAATCGGTACGGTCAGCACACCGGTCGGAGGCATTTACAGCACAAACTGGGAACTCACCGGGTTGCCGAAAGGGACTTACCAACTAAGAGCTGTTGCCACCGACCTATGTGGCAAAACTGCACAGTCTACAATAACAATAACGATGGATTTGCGGCCGGAAGTGACTCTTATCAGCCCCAATGGGGGTGAAATCATTTGCCCGACAGGAACCAATATAAACTGGACGGCTGATGACCCGAACGGTGACTCATTGACTTATACCCTTTTTTATTCAGGTGATGGCGGGGTATCGTTTACTCAGATCGTATCAGGCTTGACTGGAACATGTCCGCCTCCGGGCCCGCCATATTGCTCATATATGTGGGACACAAGTGCTTTGCCCAGCGGCAGCAACTACCTGATTAAGGTTGTGGCCTCAGACGGCGTACTGGAAGCTGAAGATGTATCTGATGGCCCGTTTGCTCTCGATAACACACCACCCACCGTCAACTGGGTATCACCGGTCAACGGCAGTCTGATCACAACCAGCCCGGTGACGCTGCAAGCTTCAGCTACCGACAATGTAAACGTAGCCAGTGTTAAATTCCAGTATTCACCAGACGGTATTACTTATACCGATATAGGGACCGATACAACACCGTCGCCCGGCAACATATACAGCGTAAGCTGGAATTTTGCCTCTCTGACGCCGGGTCCATACAAGCTCAAGGCTATTGCAACAGACGAGTGCGCCAATTCGGCTCAAGCAATCATTAACGTCACCATTGACCTTCCGCCCATAGTAACGTTGATAAGCCCAAACGGCGGTGAGATTATTTGTCCAACCGGCACAAACATCACCTGGAATGCGCTGGATCCTAATGGAAGCACCAACCTTACATACTCTTTGCTTTATTCGTCAGACGGGGGTATAAATTTCACCCTGCTGGCTACCGGTTTGACAGGGGTTTGCCCCCCTCCTAGCCAGTGCTCTTACTCCTGGGATACCTCCGGTTTGCCCAGCGGAAATAATTATGTAATCAAAGTTATAGTTTCGGATGGAATAGTATCAACAGAAGATGTATCTGACAGCCCTTTTACAATAGATAACACACCGCCGACGGTAAATTGGGTCACGCCATTGGAAGGCTCATTTGTTTCCGGTACGGTTACTTTAAGCGCAACAGCTACGGACAATGTCGGGGTTTCCGGTGTGACATTTGAATACTCCAATAACGGTGGCGCGACTTATAATTTTATTGCCACTGTGAACACACCGTTAGGCGACACCTACGCGACTAATTGGAATACGGTACCTCTTCCCAGCGGTCCTTATAAACTGAGGGCAACTGCAGCGGATCAATGCAACAATACTGCCCAGGCTATAATTAACGTTACAGTTGACAACACACCGCCCACTGTACAGACAAAAACCACAGAGTTTATATTTGATTGGGATACTACTCAATACAGCGAGGGACCTCATACGGTCAAGGCTGTAGCTACAGACTGCGCCGGTTTTACAGTGGAAACTGAAAACACGTATATAGTCGATAACTTGCCTGAATGTTTTACGCAGGTGCTTGTTGACGGCAATCTGGAAATACCGGAGCAAAAACCTGACATTGAAAATGTTATTGATTTTAACGTTACACCCCAGGTTTTAGACATTGACATATTCAATACAATTGACGGAACAAAGGTGACCATCAGCGGTTTTGTCGAAATCGGAGTGACCTATGTGGCCGCAAGCACACAACAGCCTGAACATTTTGCCCATTTCATGGTCCCCTTTAATGCATTGATACTCTGTCCGGATCTGCCCTTGGATGCAGAAGTAGTACCGGTAATATTAATTGAACACAAACAATGGCACATAATAGATCCAAGAACAATTAAGAAGGACATTGTGCTGTTTGTAGGAATCAGGGAAAAGTAGTTTGTCTAAAAAAGCCTGTAGCTTCTAACTTCGGTTGGGAGTTCCAGGCTTTATTTATGAATGGCCCGGCACAGGGTAATCCATAGCCCAGTTCCTCTCCGGACATAATCAGCGCTACGGATGTAGGAAATGGAGCCTTTTTCGGCTATGCGCCCCGTGTAAACAGTTAAAGTATGATATATTTCTGTCGCCGCATACTTCGGATTCTACCTGGGTAAACCCGGTTGACGCCGCTCAGTTGGGGATGATTTCAACGAAAGCTATAACTTTGAATACTGCGCTTCTTTAAATGCTCAACCCGGCGCTTCACCAGAAATCACCAAGACGCCGGCAAGCCAGAATGTCAACCCCAACGGGAACATAACCCGGACTATTACAGCGTCAAACAACGGCACACTGGCTTTGAACAACGTTGTTATATAGATATTGTATTATTCGTCGGCGTCTAATAATGTTGTTAGAAGAACTAAGGCGTCAGGTATGTTCCTGGCGCCTTAAAATTTAAATTTTAAAATCTTGAAAAGAAAAACTCCTCAAATGAGGAGCTTTTCTTTATGCTTTAGATTTATTTAACCATTCCTGAAGCTCTGCGGACACCTCGTTTAAACGCGATACCAGTTTAATATATCTCGCATCCGTTTCAGCAGGGCTATCTGCCTGTGCTGCCGGTTTTTTTGCTGAACCGTTCGCAAATTGAGCAGTGATATCCACGATGCCCTGAATTAAAACATATCCCATCAGGCAACCGACTATGGTGTATAATGCGGAATCGGGAAAACAGGGCAAATAAAACTTTGCCAGGCTGACCGCCGCCGCTATTATTGTTATAATAAATTTCCGCGATTTAAGGCTCTCCAAAAAATTTTTTTTCAAAAATCTTGCACCTCGCTTAATGCTTTTTTTATTGTCTGGCTTTTATCAGCCACTGTTGCAGTTGGTCGAGTATATTGTTTAGCTGGTTAATCAGGTTTATGATTTTAGAATCGGGTACGCCTGGTTCACATGTGGCGCCTGACGTATCAGACGGGGACGTAAATTGTCCGGTGCAGTCTAATACTCCCTGGATTGCAACATACCCCATCAGTGAACCGACTATTGTGTACAGCGCCTGGTCAGGAAAATCGGGATAGTAAACTTTTAACACTCCGGATAGAGCGGCAAGAATAGCCATAATCAGTTTGCGGGATTTCAAGCGGTCCTTGAACGGTGTCAAAGATGATCACACCTCGCTTTCGTTTTGTTTTAGTTCTGCGGGCTTTTTATTGTTCAAAACAAATTTTTGCGGTGTTATAATTCTAATTATATGACTCAACTTTTTAATGTGTGATAACGTTAATTTGTTTCAGGGAGGTCAACTGCCTATGTGCTCATGTTCACATCTTATGGAGGAAAGAACGATGCATCCAGGAACTGACCCGGATGTTATCTTGCTGGGAAATGGTGTATTTTAAAGAAGCATATATTACCCTGTAGGTGGCGTGGACGGGGCAGGTTGGATAATCTAATACGCGAAACCGTCTTCTTGTATTAGCTGGAGGGCCGGAAAATGAATGGCTCCGGAAGGAGTTCGGTAAGTGTTTTAACTATGAATTCGCCGTTTTTTGAACAGATGTAGATTTTTAGATCCGCTCCGAATTCGGACAATACCTGACGGCAGGCGCCGCATGGAGAACAGAAACCGTCCAGGTCCGAAATCACCGCCATTGCGGCAAACTGCCTTTCGCCTTCGCTGAAGGCCTTGTAGAAAGCCACTCTCTCTGCGCAGACGGTTAAGCCGTAAGATACGTTTTCAATATTGCAGCCTTTGTATAAACGGCCCTGGGATGTAAGCAAGGCAGCGCCAACCCGGAGTCCGGAGTATGGGGCGTAGGCCGCTTCTTTGGCGGCGCGGGCTGTATTGATCATCTTCTCCACGGGAAAATCCATCGCCGGCAGTTTGATCAAGCGACATTCCACCCCAGTTTTTCCAGGATCTCTTTTTCGATTTCCCGCATGGTTGTTTCTTCTTCATCCGTCTGGTGATCATGCCCCAGCAGGTGAAGGACCCCGTGCACCACCAGGCAGGCAACCTCCTGTTCAAGGCTGTGACCCTGCTCGACGCTTTGCTTTTCAGCTACGGCTAAGGCGATGATCACGTCCCCCAAAATGAGTTCCTCCTCCATGCTGACCAGGCTTTCGCCTTCCTGCATGGCAAAAGCGAGCACATCCGTAGGACTGTCAACCTTCCTGTACAGGTTGTTTAAATACTGTATATATTCTTCGGAAACGAAGACGACACTCACTTCGGCCAGGTCGCTGGCTTTCCCCCAGGACAGAACCTCTCTTACGGCTTCAACAGTAACTCTGACCAGTTCTTCCTCGTTATTTGCTCCTGGCTCTAAAAAACTGCTTACGTACACCGGCACCTTTTGTTTTTCTCCCTTCTACTTCCTTGCTTAAATCGGGGTACTCGATACGGGCATGAAAGATGCCGCTCAGTACCTGTATGAAAGCCGACGCGATTACGTCAAGATCCTTGAAGGTTAAGTCGCACTCGTCAAGCTGCCCATCTAAAAGCTTGTCCTTGACGATCCTGTGGACCATCCCTTCCACCCTGTTGTATGTACGGTTTTGCAGAGAACGCACGGCGGCTTCTACTGAATCAGCCAGCATGACAAGCGCAGCTTCCCTGGTCTGAGGTTTGGGGCAGTCATAGCGGAACTCTTCCTCGGCCACGCCTTCATTCTGCCCGTTCTCCAGAGCTTTATGGTAGAAGTATGTGCAAAGGCCGTTTCCGTGATGCTGTTCAATAATATTGATTATATCCTCGGGGAGCTTGTACTCCCTGGCTAGTTCAACGCCGTCCTTGACGTGAAAAGTCAGAATCAGGGTGCTTAAAGTGGGCGCTATTTTATCATGGGGGTTGTCGGTGTTCATCTGGTTTTCAATAAAAAAGTACGGCCTTTTTAGTTTGCCCACATCATGGTAGTACGCTCCAACCCTGGTCAGCAGTCTGTTCCCGTTAATCGCCTCGGCGGCAGCCTCGGCGAGGTTTCCGACCAGTATGCTGTGGTGATATGTACCCGGCGCCTCGGTAAGCAGGCGCTTTAAAAGGGGGTTGCCCGGATAGGAGAGTTCCAAAAGGCGCACGGAGGAAGTGATCCCGAAAGTGCTTTCAAGATAGGGAAGTATCCCGATTGTCAGAATTGAAGAGATGATGCCGTTGGTTATTCCAAAAAATACGGCTGAAGCGATCACTATCCCAAACGGAGTAGATGAGGATATCTCCATTATACCGATTGCGCAGATGCTGGCTAGGCCGGTATATAAGCCTGCCCTGATCAAGTCCCCGCTCTTGCTCAGTTTGCTCACGCTGTAGATCCCGGTCAGCCCGCTGACCATCCCTACAATGCCAAACCGCAACTGGCCGTTGGACATCAACATCAGCAGGAATGAAAGGATGGCAACAATCAGCACGCCCAGGCGAGAGTCCAGCAGGATGGCAATCAGCATTCCCGCAGCGGCAACAGGAGCCATATAGCCGAAGAGGGCGCCAAATTCCGGCCACTGGGTGCTGTTAATAGCAACAATGGCCTTGGCCAGAGCGATAACCAGTATTATAATCAGGACCAGCAGGTACAGATGTCCGGCGCTTTGATAGATTTCTTTATTCTGCTGGAACAAATAGAACAGGACCACTACCATCAGGAGAAGTACAAGCAAAGCGTTGCCCCAAAGCGTCCTCCAGGGAAAAGAGCTCCTGGTCAGGCCCAGCGCCTCGAGCTTGGCAATCTGGTCAGCCTGGACAATTTCCCCGGCCCCGACTATCTTTTCACCCTTGATAACGGTAACCTGCTGGATGGGTACCGTTTTTTTTGCCTCCTCTCTGAGCAAGCGCGTCTTCTCGACGTTTAAAAATGTATTGGGCCTGAGGTATTTCCTCATCAGCAAAACACCGAGTTCTTCATAAGGTTTTGTAAGGTCAAGCCGCCTTATTTTTACCTCCAGAACGCTTTTTGTATCCTCAAGATTAACCTGTGTAATCCCCTGCTCGGAATCCATAGCCTGGGAAATCAGGCCGTTTACCCCCTGCTCGGTCAACTGCAGTTCCTTCTGGGAAGGCGCGGCAAGCGCGGCCAGTATTTCCACGGGCAGGTTGTTTGCCGGCAGCAGCTTGCGCAGTCTGTTCAGGCGGTCCTGCATGCCAGCGGAAGTATCGCTCTGGATTTTTTTCATTTCCGCCAGCAATCTTGCAATGTCATTCTGGACAGCCCCGCTGACCAAAGCATCCCGGTCATACTGGTTGCGCACAGCGGAAGCGGCCTGCTCCTGCAGAATTTCCGTTTTCGCCTGGTCAATAAAGACTATGTTCCGGGGAGCAAAAATGTCTTTTGAGGAAACCTGTCCCTCTCTTAAACTGATCCGGTAAGGAACTATTTCAATGGAAAGCAGCATTGTAGTCAGGGCAAAAAATAAGAAAGCAGCAATACCCCGGCGTGTTTGCCGCTGTTTAAGCAAATACATAATCAGCGCTGCTGCCCTCTTAAAGATGGTAGCAAGCATAGAAAAATTTCCTCCAGTGTATTAAGCCTTCAAGGTCGATTGATGCGGTTCTCGTTTTATTTCTTCATCCGGGCCGGATTCTTCGTAAGCCTTGATAATTTCCTGAACCAGCGGATGCCTTACTATATCTTCTCCTTCCAGATAATAGAAGGATATGCCTTCAATATGAGCCAGGATTTTCTGAACATGAACCAAACCGGAAACCTGCCCTTTGGGCAGATCAATCTGGGTGATGTCCCCTGTAATTACAGCCCTTGAGCCATATCCAAGACGGGTCAGGAACATTTTCATCTGCTCCCTGGTGGTGTTTTGCGCCTCATCCAAAATAATAAAGGCATCCTCCAGGGTCCTGCCGCGCATATAGGCCAGGGGGGCAATTTCAATTGTATGGCGTTCGATGTATTTCTGGGTGTTTTCAAGGCCTAGGATATCGTAAAGGCTGTCGTAAAGCGGCCTCAAGTAAGGATCAACCTTCTCCTGCAGATCGCCGGGCAGAAATCCGAGCTTTTCTCCCGCTTCGACGGCAGGCCTTGTTAAAATCAGCCTGCTTACCTGTTTGTTGCGCAGGAAGCTTATGGCCATTACTACAGCCAGGTATGTTTTGCCGGTACCGGCAGGCCCGATTGAAAAGACAATGTTATTCTCCCGGATACATTTAAGATACTGCTTCTGCCTCAGAGTTTTTGGTTTGACCTGCTTTCCCCGGGCTGTAACCAGAACAATCTCCCGGGCAAGGCCGGTAAGAGCATCGTGCGACCCTGACCGGACAGACCTTACTGCATAGCCAACATCATGGAGGGTTATCGGGCTCCCCGCCTGGTGATACTCCTGAAGTTGGTGGAACACTTCCTGCGTCTGGCTGATTTGTTCCGGTTTGCCGATAACAACCAACTCCCCGCCCTGTGTCACCAGGCGTACGTCAAGCATACGCTCGATCAAAGATAAATTTTCATCCTGACTGCCAAAGATTTCAGCAGCCAACCCTATATCTTTCAGAATAATTTTGGCCTGTGCATTTTCTGCCAATTTATCCCTCCATACTATCTTCCTGTCACGGCGTAAACCGCCTGGTTAAACCGATCTCTTCCTCTGTTTCTACAAAGACCCTTATCCGGACTATATCTTCCGGCTGATTGACGATTACTTCTTCCAGCCTCTTATTTAATATTATGGCGCCTGCGGGCAGCTCCTTCCTCACCCTGGCCAGTGCTTGGGCGCCGGCCAGATCCCGGGCCTGCTTCCGTGTTCTGTGCAGGCTGTATCCTTTTATTTCGTAATATTTTACTGTTATGAATTCGACGGGTATACTGTAATTCCTCCAATGAGGAGCCCTTTTTACTAAACTCCCCCCTGTTTTATAGGATGTAAAAGGGATACTTCGGGGGCCAGTAAGAATTATTTCCCTGCTGCGGATTTTCATGCAAACTCTGGTAATAACCTGCCCGGTATACTTCCTGCCTTTTTCAATCAAAGGGGCCTCCCCGTAACTTTCATACCAGCACCTGGCGCGGACAGATCCCTTTGCGTTGACATAGTTCGGTTTGGGGAGAGGTTTTTGAACCGCCTGATCGGAAGGTGATTTTTCATCCGGATCTTCCGGGGGGAGGATAATACCCGAGATTAATACCTGCCCTTCCACCACCGCATCCCCTTCCTTGACAACAGGATCTCCCTGAAAAACGAGTATATCCTCTACAAGGCCGCTTTTTTGGGCAACCACATGAGCCGGCCCGTTATAGGGCTCTTGTGCCTGTATCTTCTCGTCGACTTCAATGACGGCCCTGGTCCCCTTGATTTCGATGCCCACCCAGGATAGAAGGGGCAGCTGATCCTGAATGCTCTTTTCCACTGTGCCGATATTCACATCTCGCCTTAAAACGCCGCGTTCAAGCCCCGCTTTTGCAGCCGTTCTTAAAATATCTTCAGCCTTAATATTCCGGTTGCCGGTAACCTGAACAAACCAGACAAAGGAATTAAAGATATAAAGGGCAGTCAGGAAAAAAATGCAGCCCAGAACCATGGCCTTGCGTTTATTAAGATAGGAAAGGAGAAAGGGCAAACCTTCACGTCTTTTAATTTTGAACCTGCACCCGGACTTGCGGGCGATCCTTCTTAGTTTTTTGACCGCTTTCACCCTTACGTTCAGGACAACCTCGTTTTCTTTTCCGGTCTGCGCATCCCAGATAGAAATACCCTGTTTTGTCGCCAGGTTGATGAATCTTTCAACAGCGCCGCTGACTGTTATCGTTACATAACCGGCCAGGTAGTTATTCATCTTCTGTAAAAACATGCTACCAAATCCTTTTCCAAGACCTATTTGTCAAAAGCCAGGCTTTTTATCCTGCCTTCGATGTAGATTTCCTCGGGCAGTACGTTGCGCAGTTTCATGTCGGACCCCTTGATGATAATTCCGCCGCCGGAAACTGAAATTGAAATCTCTTCGGAATTATATTTTATAATTCCCCTGTGATTTTCAACGACCATCTGCGCGCTGCCGAGCATGACGATCCTGGGGAAATCCATCATTACATCACCGGGCAGATCAAGGAGATCGGATATCTGCTGCTTTAGCTTCTTGCTTCGGACCGGACTAGCGGCGCTGCAAAGGCGGCATATGAGTAACTAACAACATCGCCCTGTTAACTTTGGAATTAAGACTGCTTTTTATAACAACTTAAGAGAGGCCGCTGGTTTCGCGCCTTAAGTCCGGTTACCCTCGCTTCGCCGGCTGCTGTTACCGGTGCTTCGCAAGTCGTTCGCTGTTGACAATACCTTGCCCTTTGGACGGTTTGACTTAATACATACTTTTTCATCCTCCTGCTGGCGCCGACTACAAAGGCTGTAAAAGAAGGCTGCCTACAGGCCAATCCGCCCCATATTCCAGTAAACCGTCAATGATCTGCGCCTCGTTGATCACACCTTTCGGCTGCCACTGTTCGTTGACAACCATAACGAGGTGAAAACGCCTCGGTAAAAAGGGGCGGACTATCTCACCAAGGGTCAGGCTTTCGACTGCGACTATCAGTTCGGCCGGAAGCATTCCAAGGCTCGTTAACTCTTCTTTCTTTCTGACCAGATGGCGCATAAACAGGTAAGCGGCCATCCTTTTTTCCTTTGTTGCGGCGTAAAAAAGAAACAAACCCGTAAAAAGGATATCCAACCCGCTGAAATGAAAGGCAATGCCGAAAAGGCTGAAAACAATTGTGACCAGCGCCCAAAACTGACCGAAACCTGCCGCCTTTCTGGTCGCTTCGCGAATCCCGACCCTTAAGGCCAGGTAAGCCCTGTAGACCCGACCTCCGTCTAAAGGCAGGGCGGGGAGCAAATTAAAGGATGCAATTAGAAGGTTACACTGCAAAAAAAACGATCCCAGCTGTTCATCCCAGATATGATAGTTTTTCAGCGCAATGCCCAGGGCCACCATACAAAGATTGCTTAAAGGGCCGGCTGAGGCTACTAAAACCTCTTTGAAGGGATCCGTAACCAGTTCCTGCCCCATCCGGGTGACTCCGCCAAAGGGCAGCAGTTCTATTTCCCCGGTAGGAACATTAAGCCGCCTTGCAACATATACATGAGCCATTTCGTGGACCAGTACGACCGCAAAGGCTACAAGGCCCTTTGCCATAACCCCGGCTATTAAAAAAAGACCCAGGACAGCCAGAAAAAACACGTTCAGATAAAGCTCGACGCCAAGAATACGCCCTATCCTCATCTGGAATGACCCCGCTCTTTCACTCGGCCTTCAGGTACGGCGCCGGATCGACCAGTTTGCTTTTTTTCCTCAGTTCAAAATGCAGCCCGCCGCCAGGCACATCACCCAGAGTTCCCACTGTTCCAATCTTCTGGCCCCTGGTTATATTTTCCCCTTCCGCCACCGGAACCGGGTCGCTAAGACAGGCGTAAAGAGTGTACAGTCCCTGACCGTGCGACAGCACAACATAAGATCCGATCGCGGGGTCGTAATCAAGGCGCGTAACCTTCCCCGACCAGGCCGCCTTAACCGGAGTCCCCGGTTCGGCGGCGATGTCGATTCCCGGGTGGAACCTTTCCAGATTATCCAGAGAATCCACAGACCAGCCGAACCCCCTGACCACTTTCCCCGAGGCGGGCACAACCATCACCATGTTCTGAACGTCTTTGCCCATCACTTCCTCTACTGCGGGGGGACGGGCCTGGCTGATAACCTGCGTGCAGAACTGGACGGCCTTTTCTAACTGAGGCTGAACACCCCAATCGGTGGTCAGCACATAACTTAACCCCTGGCGCAGGTCAATCCCGGCAGTGTTGAAGTTCCTTACCGTCACCAGCAGGGCCAGGATGACCAGCGCCGCCGCCAGCCGGCAGAGAGTTTTTCTGCCGAATCCCCTGCTTGCTTCCTCACGGGGGTACTGGGGCCAGGTCCGGTAAGGATCCCTGGTACGGTTAAAAGTAATCAGCCGCTTACTCCTATTCCAGCGCACAATAAATCCCCTCCTGGTAAAAATTATATTTTCCGGAGGGGACAAATATGACAAGCTATTCTTTTAAGCAGTTAAATTAAGGGGTTAAAAGAGAATTTTCCTTCTTCTCAGGTAGATATTCAAAAGCAGGCCGATGGCCATCATGCACATCATCAGGCTGCTTCCGCCGTAGCTTACAAAGGGCAGCGGAATTCCCGTTACGGGCATTATCCCGGCAGTCATTCCAATGTTCGTAAATATCTGGAACAACAGCATGGATACGATACCGACCGCCAGAAGAGTCCCCGTCAGGTCGCGGGCCCCGGCTGCTATCTGAATACCCCTGTACAGGACAAAGAAAAGCAGCCCCAGTATAACCAGAGCCCCGATAAATCCAAACTCCTCGCCCACCACGGAAAAAATGAAATCCGTGTGCCTGACAGGTAAAAAGGTAAGGTGGCTCTGCGTTCCTTCCAGCAACCCTTTGCCGGTAAATCCCCCGGAACCGATGGCAATCAGCGACTGCCAGACATGGTAGCCTGCGCCAAGCAGGTCGCTTCTGGGGTTTAAAAATATAAACAGCCGCGTCATCTGGTATTCTTTAAAAGTGTACTTATGAAGTTTTTCATGGATTGTGTGGATAGTCCGGTTCCTTTTGGCAAGCGCCAGGTAACTGTTATTCAGTTCCTGCCCGGCGGGAGTACTCGCCGTAATCCGTACCCTTTGCTCCAGTAAGGACAGCTGCTCCTTTTGCTGAAGATCCAGGCCGTGTAGATAAAGATGAATGAAAAACAGCCCGGCCATAAGCGCCAAACCCATCCCCAGCAGCCATAAAAGGATGGACGGCTTTGCCCCCGCAAAAAACATCATGCTGAACATAATAAAGACGAAGACAAGCGCAGTTCCAAGATCAGGCTGCATGAGCACAAACAGTATGGGAACGCCAAAGTATATGAAACAGGGCAGAAGATCCCTGAAACGGTCCAGGTTCCCCTGCCTTTTCACCAAAAAACCGGTAAAGGACAAGATCATCAGGAACTTGGAGAACTCGGAAGGCTGGATGGTATGCGTGCCCACCTGTATCCACCTCTGGGCGCCAAGGGCGGAATGGCCCATAATAGCCACGGTTCCTAGAAGAAAGAGCGTGATAATATAAAAATAACGGGTGTATTTCATGAGATCTTCATAGGGCAGGTAGGCTATTGCCCCCATTAAAAAAATGCCCAGGAAAAACCAGAGCATTTGTTGGAATACATAATGGTAATCAAGATGCAGCAAACGGGCCAGTACATTTAAGTTTGTAAACTGGCTGAAAGAGTCATCCTTATATTCAAGGGTGGCGCTGCCAATCATGATCAGGCCAAGCAGAACCAATGCGATAATGGCCACGATCAGGGGATAGTCAAGGCCTTTGAGGAATCTCCTCAAGCTCAAGATAACCACCTTTAAATTTCAAGATCTAAGTGGAAGCCAATTCACCGTTTAAACGCTTCATACCCCGGACAGGAATGTTGGCAACCAGGGCTACCTGGTTATCGCTAGTTTCCAGCGAAACCTCCAAAGCCTGTTCATCAATTTCCAGGTATGTTGAGATAACTTTGATCAACTCAGTCTTCAAAACTTGCAACAATTCCGGGGATACGCTGGACCGGTCATGCAACAGGACTAGGCGAAGCCTTTCCTTGGCTATGTTCTTGCTGCCGCCTGAATCTTTACCGAACAATTTAGCCAGAAATTCAAACAACCTTGTACACCCCCGTCATGCTTTACTTTAAACCTATAAAACGGCGCAGTCTGGTGAGCAGCCCGGCCCCGTCAAGGTCCATCAGAGGTACGTTTTCACCTTTTAAGCGCCGGACAATATTACGGAAAGCCTGGCCGGATCTCGCCCGTTCATCGCTTAAAACGGTTTCACCCTTGTTGGTGCTGATGACCACCATTTCATCCTCCGGGATAATACCTAAAAGCTCAATCGCCAGTATGTCGATGATATCTTCCATGCTCATCATGTCCCCGTGGCGGACCATCTTGGGCCGCAGGCGGTTAATGATCAGGACGGGTTTTCTCAGTTCCGCAGCCTCCAACAGCCCGATCACACGGTCTGCGTCCCGCACTGCGGACATCTCCGGGGTAGTCACCACGATCGCCTTCTGAGCGCCTGCAATAGCATTGCGGAAGCCCTGCTCTATACCGGCCGGACAGTCAATCAGCACATACTCAAATTCCTTCAGCAGGTCTTCGCAGAGTTGTTTCATCTGTTCCGGGTTGACGGCAGTTTTATCCTTGGTCTGCGCCGCCGGCAGAAGATAAAGCCCTTCATAGCGCTTGTCTTTAATCAGCGCCTGCCTTAAACGGCAATTACCGCCTATTACATCGGTGAGATCATAAACAATCCGGTTTTCCAGGCCGAGCAGTACGTCCAGGTTGCGCAGCCCAATATCGGCGTCAATCAGGACAACCTGATAGCCCATTGACGCCAGGCCGGTGCCCAGGTTGGCGGTAGTTGTAGTTTTCCCTACCCCTCCCTTACCAGAAGTGATTACAATTACCTCACCCATTGACGGTCTTACCTCCTCAAGTTAAGTATCTGTCTGTTTCTTTCTGGGGAATCTGCCGTTCACTGCCGGACTGGAAAGTGTCTATGGTAACGACATTGTCTTTAATACGGGCTATTTCCGGCTGGTCGGGCGCTGCCGACCCGTCCTCAGGGGGACGGGTGATATGGTTGGCAATCCTCAATTGGGTTGGCTGTAAACGAAAAGCAATTACCACAGCCTGCTCATTCCCGTCAGCGCCAGCATGTACCATGCCCCGCAGGGATCCAAAAACGATCACATGGCCGAAGGCTTTGACCTCGGCGCCGGGGTTAACGTCGCCAAGGATGACTACATTGCCGCTGAAATTAACCTTTTGCCCCGAACGAAGCGTCCTTCTGACCAATATAGTATTATCATCAATTAAATTACCCTGGTCGATAAACTGCAAAAAAATCTCTCCCTAAGCTTTAAAGACAGATATATATTCTACAATACCGGAACCAAATCCTGCTATGAAAGCCAAAATATATAGGCTGCTATTTTTGCTCTTTAAAGAATTCATCCAGTATCTGACGCGCTACGGGCCCGGAGATTCCGCTTCCTTTGCCGCCGTACCCGAGCACTACCGAAACCGCAATTTTTGGTTTGTCAAAAGGCGCAAAAGCCACGAAAAGAGCGTTTGTATTTCCTGCCTTGTCACCAACCTCGGCAGTGCCTGTCTTGGCCGCCGTCTGGTATGACGCCCCCGCAAAGACACCGGAAGCGGTGCCTGACGGCGGCAGGGTGACCATATGCATCCCTTCCCGGATAACCTCCAGGGTTTCGTGAGAGACATTCACCTCGCGAATCATGTTGGGGGAAAATTGCTGAACAACCTTCCCGTCGGGGCTGACAATCTTTTGAACCAAATACGGCTGCATGGCTTTTCCGCCGTTGGCAATCATGGCAATGTAATTGGCCAGCTGCAGGGCGGTAAATTTATTATCCTGCTGGCCGATGGCCATATCCATGCTGTCGTATTCATGCCACTGAGACTCCCAGGCGTTGCTCTTCCAGACTTCTTTTTTACGCTCCGGGGAGGCTATCTGCCCGTTTTCCTCGCCGGGAAGGTCGATACCGGTCTTTTCCCCAAGGCCAAATTCTTTGGCATACTTGACCATCAGGTCAGGCCCCATGATAGCGCCGAAGTGATAGAAAAAAACGTCGCAGGAGTACATGAGCGCTTTTCTAAGATCTACTTCCCCGTGTACTTTCCAGTCCTTCTTATATTTATAAAACCCCGTACAGAAAATTTTGGTCAAAGGAGTAATAATCTTACCTTCCAAAAGGGCTGCCGAGGTCACCATTTTAAATGTTGAACCGGGGATATAAACATCTTCGACGGCATGGTTCTTCAGGGCCCCCTGGCTGCTCACTTCATTATAATCTTCGGCCGATAGAGTGCGTGTAAATATCGTGGGATCATAGGAAGGGAAACTGGCCATGGCAAGCACCTCGCCGGTCTGGACATCCAAAGCAACCGCCGCTCCGGTGACGGATTTTCCCGCCGGAACTTTTGCATACCCTAAATCTTTGGCCATCTGCGCTCCCTGGGCAAGGGCGTCCTGAGCCACGCGCTGAAGCCGGCTGTCGATAGTTAAAACCAGTTTATTCCCGGCCACTGGTGATTTAACCCCCAGATAACGGACCGGCCGTCCCAGGGCGTCCACCTCCACCACCCGGCCGCCGTCCTGTCCGCGCAGGAAGTATTCATACTGGGATTCCAGGCCGGTCTGACCGAAGTTGTCTCCGGGCTCATAACCATTGTCTTTGTTCTTTTCCAGCTGGCGCTGGTCGATCTCCCTGACAAAACCAACCGTCTGAGCAAGTAGATCTTTTAAGGGATAGTCCCGGATCGGCTGGATGTCTATGAAAACACCAGGCAGGTCAAGGCGGTTTTCTTCAAGCCTGGTTATTGCTTCATAACTCACCCCTACGCTTACTTTTACAGGTTCATAAAGCTTCAGACTCTGCGCCTGCATTTTTTTATCGATATCTTCTTTGATTCTGCCGGCGCTCCAGCCTTCGTAGATATCCTCGCCGACCAGGAGCTGGGCCAGCCTCCCGACTACCTTTGAAGTGTCTTTTAATCCTAGGTAGGCAACGGAAATAGTATAGACCGGCTTATTGCCCACCACGCGTATGCCGTTTCGATCAACTATTTCACCTCTTGGAGCGGTGATCGTGATCAGCCTCTGGTGGTTTAAACGGGCCTTCGTCTGGTACTCTTCAGCCTCAATGAGCTGAAGAAAAGCAAGCCGGACGATCAGTACCAAAAAAGCCCCAATTACCAGGACTGTAAAAATACGCATTTTTTTCTCCATGCTTTTACGGTCCATAAAAATCGCCCGCCCCTATCTGTCAAAAAGCATCTTCGGATGATAAAAAAACTTTATCAGGAGGGCAGCCACTGTATTATATACTGCGCCGGGAACAATAACCCCAAGAGCCAGCCACGGTGAGACAAAAACGCCGGAAAAGGCAAGCAGCAGATATTGAAACACGCCAGCGGCCAGTGAAACCGCCAGTGTAACGGCAGCAACCCTGGTGTTGCTGTTCAGGTACAGCCCTGTTTTGGCTTCGCCCGCAAGATAACCGGCTGCGGCAAGCGAAAGGGCATTCAGGCCGAAGTAACCGCCTGAGAAAATATCGACAAGAAGTCCGGCTGCAAACCCCCACAGGGCCCCGTTTTTTGAGCCCTGCCGGAAAGAGTTGAAAATAATCACAATTAGAACGATGTCGGGTTTAACGCCGGCCACCCGTAAATAATCAAGAACAGTCGCCTGAAGAGTTAAAGCTGCAAGCAAAGTTATCAGCAGACACAAACCCTGCTTCATAAGCGCAAGTCCCTATACTTTAGTTTTTTGAATCACGTAAACTTCTTCCAGACGGTTAAAATCAACAAATGGCCGTATAACAGCAATATAAAAAAGCCCTGACGGATCCCTGACAGAGCTTTTGATCTGTCCGATAGGGAGCCCCTTGGGGAAAAAACTGCCCGCTCCTGCGGTTACTACCACTTGATCGGGGTGAATTACTACATCATAAGGAATATTAATCATGCGCAGGCCCCCGGCGCCCCCGCCGGTACCCTCCACCAGTCCGGGTGAGCGCGTTTGCTGGATCAGCCCGCTGACCGCGCTGCGCGGGTCGGTAATCAACAGCACCTGGGCCGTATTTTCACTTACTTTGATTACCCTGCCCACCAGACCCTCGGGAACCATCACAGCCATATTCATTTTGATGCCCTGCCTGGAGCCCTTCCCCAGGTTGATCGTACTAAACCAGTTGCCGGGATCTCGGCTTATAACCGCGGCAACGGTTACCGGAGAGTAGGTATAGGAAACCACGGAAGGCTGGTAATCGAGCATCTTCTTCAATCGTTCGTTTTCCAGGCGGTATTCTTCCAATTTTCTAATCTCTCCCTGGAGCATAGACACTTCTTCCGTCAGTTCCCGGTTATGCCTGGAGGCGCCCAGCAAAGAAAGAGGAAAGGTTAGAGCTCCTTTCCCCCAATTGCCTATTGTCATGAAAATTTTCTGAACGGGAGCGCAAGCGTCTCTTAAGGCTCCTTCCATGGAAGGAGAAGAAACTTCTCTTAAAACAGTTCCTTTAAGCATTAATAAAACTATAATTACAGCTATGGCTAAAAGAACAACTCTTCCGCCCACCCTCTTCGACATTGGGCTACACCTAACCTGACGAGAATTTTTTAGGGCTAATCAATACACGCTTTAAAATATCTATATTTTCGAGGACGCTTCCCGTACCCCTGGCAACGCAAAGCAGGGGCTCATCGGCAAGATGAACGGGCATTCCAGTTTGTTCGCTGACCAATAAATCCAGACCTCTCAGGAGGGAACCGCCTCCGGCCATGATAATACCGCGGTCCATAACGTCTGCGGCAAGTTCCGGCGGAGTCTGCTCAAGGGTGGACTTAATGGCATCCAGTATAGCGGTGACCGGCTCGGATAAAGCCCGGTATATTTCCTCGGCGGTGATCCGTACAGTCTTGGGCAGTCCGGTAATCAGGTCCCTGCCCCGCACATCATAGTCGCCTGAATCTTCCATGGGATAGGCCGTGCCGATGCCGATTTTTATTTCTTCTGCAGTACGCTCGCCAATTAATAAGTTATATGCTTTTTTAACATGCAGGATAATTGACTCGTCCATCTCGTCGCCGGCAATCCGGATGGAGCAGCTGGTTACGATTCCGCCCAGGGAAATAACAGCCACTTCGGTTGTTCCGCCTCCGATATCGACGATCATGTTGCCCATCGGCTCATGGACAGGCAGTTCCGCCCCGATGGCCGCCGCCATTGGCTCTTCAACAAGGTATACTTCCCTGGCGCCAGCCTGGATTGCCGCCTCACGCACCGCCCGTTCCTCGACCGGCGTTACCCCCGAAGGAACGGAGACAACGACCCGCGGCCGCACAAAAAATGTTCTCTTCCTTAACGCCTTGTCGATAAAGTATTTGATCATGCTCTGGGTAACATCGAAATCGGCAATCACGCCGTCTTTCATGGGCCTGATGGCAACAATATTTCCCGGTGTGCGCCCGATCATCTGCCTGGCTTCCTCGCCGACTGCCAGAACCTTGCTGCTGTCCTTTTCAATGGCGACAACAGAAGGCTCCCTGAGGATAATACCCCTGCCTTTGACGTAAACCAGGGAATTGGCTGTACCAAGGTCTATCCCCATATCCTTGGAAAATAATCCGATCCGCAACTTATTCCCTCCTTAATTTCCCGCAAAACTTACATTAATCCTTTGGCTTTCAAACTGACAAACCTGTTATCCCCCACAATAAGGTGATCCAGGATTTCAATGCCTATTATACTGCCGGCTTCCAGCAGGCGCTTCGTAATCCCTATATCCTCCTGGCTCGGCGCCGGGTCCCCGCTGGGATGGTTATGGACCAGAATCATCGCCGCGGCGCTCCGCTTGATTGCGCTCTTAAATAATTCCCGCGGGTGTACCATAGAGGAGTTTAATGTGCCGATTGAGATAATTTCCCTGCCGATCAACTGGTGCTTTGTATTGAGCAGCAGCGCCCTGAACTGTTCACGATCAAGGCTCCGCATTTCCTCCATCATCAGACCGGCTGCATCTTCCGGATGTCTGATTACCGCCCGGTCATCTACCTTCTGTTCTGCAACCCGCCTGCCAAGTTCCAGGGCTGCTTTAACCTGGGTGGCTTTGGCCGGACCCATGCCTTTTATACTGCTTAATTCCTCTATGCTGGCCTGAAGCAGTTCCCTCAAGCTCCGGAAGCGGTTCAACACAACCGCCGCCAACTCCAGAACGCTTCCTCCGGTTGATCCGGTACGCAGTAATATGGCCAGCAGTTCAACATCGGTTAGGGCCTGTACGCCTTCTTTAAGCAGACGTTCACGGGGCCTTAGGTTTGCGGGCATCTCCCTGATCGTCGGGTGGTATTTTACTGTTTCCAATCTTTATCCTCTCAGATCCTAAAAGGTCTACTCCAAAAGCTTTCAGCATCCTGGCCAGGCGGGCCAAAGGCAGGCCTACAACATTGGAATAACAACCGTCGATACCTTCAATAAAAATAGCCGCCAGCCCCTGGACAGCATACGCCCCCGCTTTACCGGCGGGTTCACCTGTAGCTGCGTAGGCTTTAATCTCTTTTGCGGTAAGGGGGCGGAACCTGACCAGTGTCCGTTCAAACTCAACCAGCATATTTCCGGACGGTTTTTCAATAACGGCCACACCTGTATAAACCTCATGCTGCCTGCCCCGCAAAAGAAAGAGCATCTGCTCCGCTTCCGCCTGTGTGGCAGGTTTGCCCAGTATTTGTCCGTCGCAGTAGACAACCGTATCCGCTCCGATGACCAGCCCGCCGGCTACTTTTTCTGCCGCCGCCAACGCCTTACGCTGCGCCAGTTCTTGTACCTGCATCCTGGGAGGCGTCCCGGGTTCTACAGCCTCATCAACTTCTTGTTCAAGGACATAAAAAGGTATACCCAGTTGCTCCAACAAATTTCGTCTGCGGGGTGAAGAAGAGGCCAAATACAGCATGATATCGCACATCTACATACTGCGGTAAAGCAGAAGACCCAAAATCAAACCCAGGACAGTTAAAATCCCGAAATCAAAAGTGAGTCCAAAAGTCAGCTTGAGAAAAAGAAGATCAAGTGTTACCGGGCTGATTCCCAGCGTACCGACAGCTTTCAGGAAGTTTAACCCCCGCGGGAGCACTAAAGCCATTGCGTCTCCAATCAGCCCGCCCAACAGTAAAAGCAATACAAGAAGCCACGGGCTTTTATATTGTTGTTTAAAAGATTTAGCCATTATTATTACACCAAAACATAATTTTTTACAGTTTATCACCTTTTCCGGAAGGTGACAAGCTTGTTTCAAAGTGTACCCTTTGTCAAGGACAATTTGGGTTTTTGGTATTTCAATCAAACAGGTATTTATGCTATACTAACCGTGCTTTATCACACGGGAGGATAG
>LDZT01010968.1_pt1 | contig 37045 bp, 34 predicted proteins | sample 615521 | NCBI WGS metagenome assembly LDZT01 (sample SAMN03408292, study PRJNA278302) | terrestrial metagenome | isolation source: oil reservoir sample SB1 | place: USA: Alaska, North Slope, Schrader Bluff formation | collected 2011-09 | reverse complement strand
GAATTTGCTGTTCCGATAAAAAATACATCCGATAAGTCATAAGGTACTTCCAGGTAATGGTCTGAAAACGAATTATTTTGTTCAGGATCCAGTACTTCCAGTAATGCACTGGCCGGGTCTCCCATATTGGAGGTTAATAACTTATCCACCTCATCTAATATAAATACAGGATTATTGGTTCCTGCTTTTTTGATTCCCTGTATAATTCTGCCCGGAAGTGCACCAACATAAGTTCTCCTATGTCCTCTAATTTCGGCTTCATCCCTTACCCCTCCAAGGCTTATTCTTACATATTCTCTCTGAAGCACTTTAGCTATACTTTTCCCCAAACTGGTCTTCCCCGTTCCCGGAGGCCCTACCAGAAGCAGGATTGAACCCTGCTGATTATTCTTAAGCTTCATTACGGTTAAATGTTGAATAATCCTCTCCTTCACCTTATCAAGGCCATAGTGGTCTTTTTCTAAAATATTTTTAGCTTCTTTAATGTCTACTTCCTTTATGCTGCTTTTCCCCCAGGGGAGCGCTATCAGTAAATCTAAATAATTTCTGATTACATTTGCCTCCACATTATTTGGTCCTTGATTTTCCAATTTTTCATTTTCTTCCAGAGCAATCTCTTTCACGTCTTCAGGCATCTTGGATTCATTGATTAAGGTCAGGTAATCCTTCTTTTTACTTCCAGACTGCTTTCCTTCATTCAATTCTTCTTGTATTGCTTTTAACTGTTCTCGCAGCATTTTTTCTCTATATTGCTTATTCACTTCACCTGTCAGCTTTGCATTTATCTCCATTTGAAATTTAATATTTTCTTTTTGCTTAATGAGAAAATCTAAAAACATTAAACATTTTTCTCTTCTGGATCTTATTTCAAACAATTCTTGCTTTTCAGAAGCAGATATGTTGATAAACTGTATTAAATAGCTAATCATTTTTTCTAAATCATTTATACTATTGATATATTTAATATAGCTTTCAGAACCGACAAACCCTTTGCTGATTTCAGCAGAAAGCTTTTTAATATATTCAAGCATCTGGTTTTGTGAATTCTTATCTAAATCTTCAATATCCGGAATAATGTCATATTCAGCGATATAATAATCCTGCTCCTTGCTTATATTTTTAACCTCTACCCTGTCCAATACCTCTAAATTCATGTCACAAGTTGTTTTTGAATCGACTATCTTCTCGATTTTTACCAGGCTTCCAATGTTATATAAATCACTTTCCTGGTAATTTTCAACATTACATCCATCTTTTAGAAGCAGTACAATGGCATAATCATTATCCTGCTTAATCCTAGGATATATTGTGTCAGATAGTGACCTGCTAATCCTGATGGTGCTTTTTATTCCTTTAAACAGCACGTGGCCGGGTATTGCTATAATTGCTAATTTGTCTTTTATATTATTGGTATTCATTAATCTTACCTCATTTCTTTAATTAAATTGTTTTATGTGCCCAAAATCTATAATCTTTCAAAATCACAGATATAGAATTATTTATTGTTAGTTATTCTTTACCTAACTATTATTTCAAAAAAATAAATTTTCAGACTATCTTTAAAAGTATTTCTATCAATAAATTAATTTCTTCCTTGCTTAAACAACTTTCTACTCTTTTCACAAAATTATCATTGGCAATCTGTTCTAACCTGGCAATCATTTGACCTTTTTCGGTAAGAAACAGATAATAAACCCTTGCATCATGTCTGCATTGCTCTTTCTGGACGCAATCTAAGCGAATAAACTTTTTAACCATTTCGGTAACGGTTGGCTTAGACAAACCCAGCTCCACAGCTAATTGGCTGATGGTAACATTTTCCCTCCTGTCAAATAATTTCAAGTATTCAATCTGTTTTAATGTCAGTCCTGAAATATTATGTTTATCCATAACATTATATCTGCACTCTGTTTTAATTAGCATAAAACGATTAAATACACTAAAAAGGGTATGATGTTCTTTCAAAATGCCACCTCAATAGTTAGTTAGATATTCCCTAACATATTCTCATAAATATTCTTTATTGTCAATAGGCTGTAGATCATTGGGTTTCTTTGTAACCCCTTCATGGCAATTGACATTGCTTTGCAGTAATTGAAAGTTTTTCAAATTTTACAAGCAAGCAGGAATCGTTAAAATAAAATAGCTTAAAATTAAAAATATTTCATCTCATCCAAGAAAGCCTAAAAGTATTTTTCTACTTTATAAAAGGTATAAACATAGGAACTTTTTTCTGATATTCTTTATATTCATCACCAAATTTATTAATGAGGAGTTTCTCTTCATACCTGGAAATAAAATAATAGAAAACACATATCAAAATCCAGACCAGCAAAGCCAAAACAGAATTGCTTAAAATAACAAAGCTGAAGAACAAAAGTGTGGAGCCAAAATACATGGGATGCCTAACAATATTAAAAACACCCTTAGTTACTATTTCAATATCCTTATCATTATCCTGGAAAATAATCCGATGTGAAATTAGAATGAAATAACTTCCAGTTAAAAGAAATAATAAAAACAAAGGAATAGTGAGCATCTGAGGCAGTGTTCCAATCATTTTATTCGAAAATTTCAATATGAAGATATCAACAATTATTACTAAAACAAAAATTACAAAAAGGATAAGTTGACCTACCCCTGCTTTCCATCTACCTGTTCGGTCAGGAATACATCAGCTTCCAGTGCTTTAATAATCTTCATTCTCTCCGGACTGTTTCCTTTAGACATTACCGCAAGAAAGGGATTACCAAACTGTCTGCAAACAACTGCCAGACCAGCACCCATATTGCCACTAGTCATTTCAACAACCAGCTGCCCTTTGGCCAATTTTTTCTTTTCATAGGCATCTTGAATTATCTGATATGCTGCTCTGTCTTTTATACTCCCGCCTGGTTGCATAAACTCAAGCTTTCCATATAGGTTAAAATTATTACAAGATAAGCGGTCTAATTTCACCAGTGGTGTCTGTCTGATTAACTCTAACGTGTTCTGTTTAATCATTTGTTTATTACACCTTCTTTATCCTATTGATGAAAATTCATTTTTATAAATCATTAATAATTTCATGTTTATTGCCCTGATCCTATCTAAAATATCTCTTATATTTTTTTATAATCATAGCAGAAACTTTATCATTATAGAAGAAAAGCCATACAGTGATGTATGATCAACAAATCCTTAAAATAATTGTTGGATTGTTTGGTTCTAGCCAAATTGTGATATAGGTTAAATATCTAAATTTAATTTTTCCTTTATTAATTGGTTTAAATCCTGATTTACTAAATCAAAATCGAGAAGATTGTTGATTTGATAAGATAGTCTATTTTCCCAATTCCTCCTATAATCCTTTTTATTAATTTGGCTCTAAGGCTGTTCCACCTCTGAAAACAATATTGTCATGAAGAAAAGTATCTTGAGAAAAATAAAACAATATCAGCTCTATAAAATAATCTTTTTCTATAATCTCCGGAGAAACGCTGTATTTGAGAGATAATCTTTGTGCTTGAAAAAAATCAATCATTTTTTTAAAACCTTATCGTATCTTTAATCTGATTTTGTCCAACATTATCTATCAAACGCCAATTATTTTTATTGATTCTTTTAAATGATAAAGTTGGATCAAATAAGTCATACCTATCTTTTACGTATTTTTTTAATTCAAGATTAATATCAAAATTACCAATATTCAATAATTCCAATAAATACCCCAATCTCTTTGCAACAACATTTTTATCTTGTCTTGTTACATAACTTAATAATTTCTTTTGATCAATCTTTTCTTTCACTATCCAAATTCCTTTAGCTATTTCAGTAATCCCTCCACAATATTGTGGAAAAGTCAAACAGTCTATAACTGTTTTTTCTATATCTGAGATTCTAATTTTTTCTTTGCGTTCTATCCATTCTTCCTTGATTCCCCAAATAGATTCTTTTTTTATAGTAATAAATACCATCTTACCTTTCATTTCTCTGGGAACTACTTGTCTTTTTGGGGTTGCCACAAATATCTTAACCAAAGGTTGGGTTAGCATTCCCCAATAATTCATTGCACTATAAAAAGCAATATAATATTGGGGAGAATTAATTACCTCTTTAGCAGCTATATACCAATTCCCAACATAGCCTATTCCGCTACCTATTTCTTGGGGAATGATTAAATACTTTCCTGCTTTTAAGCGTACGATAACTTTTCTTTTTACCAAGTCTTTTAATAAATCTTTTGTATTATTATAACTATAGTCTAAAATTTGTTGTGCGTGGGCAATGTCGAAAATAGGTCTATTTTCATCATATAATTTACTGATGAGTTTGGCACTTACTTTGCCTAATGTCTTTTCATTATCCATAATTTCCACCATTTATGTAATTTTTGTAGTTCTATAACCTACATTATATACATAAATAGTAGATTTTACAATATAGATTTTATTACAGGATTCTCTTCGTTTTGAGAAGTCATTCATCTAACTTTCAATTTTATCCAAAAATCAATCCTGGTACTTACTGAAAACTTATCGTTCAAGACCTATATGACTTTTGCTACCTTTCCCCTTTTGACAATCTCTCAAATGCTTCCAGGTTCCCCATCGCATCATTAACTTGAAGAACCCACTTTTCAAATTCTTCAAAAACTTCCTTTTCTTTCATTGCCTTTTCCCCTACCAATACTCCATGAAAAGTTTCTCTTGAAGGATAAGCGACTGCACCGAATTCAGTAAGCTTCCCGGTACTTGGGGACTTACCGTTTGCTTCACAATCAACAAAAATTAAGCTTTTAATATTTCTTTTTGTCATATCTTAAAAACCTCTTTATTTTTTCAATGTCTGGTAACGATTGTCAGTCCTTTTCTTGTGTATACTCTTTCATAAGCATATCCCTCTCTTATTTTGGAAATATTTTTGTTAAATGTACTTTCCAAAGGATATGCTTTTTTTATCCTGCTGTCCACAACTTTTGATTGTAACTCCGATTGTCAATCTTCTCAGTATTTTTTAATTCCGCTTTATATATATTATTTTTACCATAAAATAGATGTCCACCTTATCCCTATTACATTCTTCAACCTTTCTGCCTTCAGATAAGAACACCAGAGGATGTCAAAAATCCTAATATTGGTAAGATTTTTAATATTATTCTTAGTAAGCTCTACAGAGAGCTCATTTAAATTTTTTCGAATATCCCCATTTCCCAAATTATTATAAAAATCTATTAGAATTTCATCAGCATTTTTATAAGTCCAAAAATTATTGATTTCTCTTTTGTATTTTCTTTGTAGTGGATTATCAATCATCGGGATAATCTCGGGGTAAATGGTATGCAAAATTTTTGTTGTAGTAGAAAAACGGATCCCATGAATTTCAAAGAGTTTTTGAAAAACTACATCATTTAATTCTTCTATCTGTTTTTCTCTTTCCTGTCTACCTAAATCCAAAAATTGATCAAGTCTATTTTGAAATATTTCTAATTCCCTAGTTTTTTCAACAATAACCTTACATTTTGAAATTGCTTCACTTGTCAGTCTAGCTCCAATCTTGTTTACATTTTCAATTTTGCGATTCTCTATTACATCATACTTAGAATAAAAATCATTCTGATAACAATAACATTCAATTAAAGAAATCGGGTCAGATATTTCGAATTCAATTGTAGAAAATAAATAAAATATCATTTCAATCAACATATTGAAATATTTGTATAACTTTTCCCAATTTCATTTTAACCATCTATCTTATATCTCAATTTAACAAAATGTCATATGTCCCATTTTTTTGCAAATTTACTTTTATCCATATCTTTATGAGTAGGAGAGAAGCCAATGAATTAAATTTTCTAAATCCTTCTTTCTACTATAACAGTAATTGCCTGACCGCCTCCACCACAAATAGTTTCTAATCCGTACCTTGCCCCACGTCTTTTCATTTCATAAAGCAGAGTAGCCAATCTCATTGTCCCTGTTGCTCCAATAGGATGTCCAAGGGATATTCCTGATCCATTGATATTTACCTTCTTTTCACAATCTTCTTTAGAAAGCCCCATCATTTTGGCATCAGCAAGAGCTTGGCAAGCAAAAGCTTCCTGTATTTCAATTAAATCTATGTCATTTATTTTTAGTTCTGCTTTGTCTAACGCTTTTTTTACAGACAAAGGCACTGCCGTATAAGTAATACTAGGGTCATCAGCAGTTACAGCAAATGACTTTATATAACCCAAAATTTCTAACTCTAATTCTTTTGCTCGCTTATCAGATGTTAATAATGTAGCAGCAGCTCCATCATTTTCGGTTGATGAATTACCAGCAGTACAAATACCATTTGGATAAACGGTTTTTAATTTAGCAAGCTTCTCCAGGGATGTATCTCTCCTAGGAGTTTCGTCTGTCTTAAAAATAAACGGTTCTTTTTTCTTTGTAGGAATTGAAACTGAAACAATTTCTTCGTCAAAATTTCCAGAATCGATTGCAGAAATCGCATTTTGGTGACTACGTAGTGACCATTTATCTGCTTCCTCACGAGTGATATTTTCTTTTTCTGCTGCTATCTCCGCCCATGACATCATGGAGTTAAGTTCTCCAAATCTTTCTATTGGTTGAGACATAGGCCTTGCACGTTGTATTCGATCATAAAAAGGAATACCCCATATTGATAAATTACCATGATACCTAGGGGCAAATCCATGTTTTGAATCATAAGTTCCTCCTATTCCCCATTTTATGTAATCACCAGGAAGATAAAACTCAGCCTGACTCATACTTTCAGCTCCTCCTGCTACTACAAAATCTGCACTTTCCGTCTGGATTTCCATAGCTCCATACCATATTGATTGAAGCCCTGAACAACAGCGCCTATCTAAGGTTACGCCAGTAATATTAACAGGCCAACCTGCTTCAAGCAGGGCAACACGAGCGAGATTAGCACATTCACCATTTTGATAAGCTTGCCCCATAATTACATCACCTATCATATTTGGTTCAATTTTTGCTTTTTTTAATAATTCATTAAAGACAAGCGCTGTTAGTTTATAAACTGGTATTTCTCGTAAAGAACCACAATATTTTCCAATTGGTGTCCTTACAATACTACTTATCACAACTTCCCTCATGTATTAAGATCCTCCGTTTTGTTAAATTTGTAAAATAATATACTTTTTCTAACATCTAAACATGTTTCTATATTAAAATATATTTAAATCCTTGGCTTCATTTTCTAAATCTTCTCTAAATTTTGGGTGTGCTATTGCTATGAGAGATTTTGCTCTTTCTCGAACAGTCCTATTTTTTAATTTAGCTATACCATATTCTGTTGCTACATAATCTACTTCATTACGCGAAGTAGTAATAAATGTACCTGAATTATGACCGCACACAATTCTAGATATTTCTCCTTTTTTAGCGGTCGATGGAAAAGCAATAATACTTTTACCATCTTTAGCTAAATTTGCTCCACGAACAAAATCAACTTGCCCACCTACTCCGCTGATTTGCATATATTGTATAGCCTCAGAAGCTACTTGGCCAACCAAATCAACTTGTAAAGCAGAATTAATTGAAACCATTTTACTATTTTGGGCAATTATATTAGGATTATTAGTATATGAAACAGGGGATATCATAATCATTGGATTATCATTTACAAAATCATATAATTTCTTAGTACCTATCAAGAATGTGACTACTATTTTCCCCGGCATATATGTTTTTTTTGTACAGTTTATTACTCCTGTTTCTATCAGATCAACTACTCCGTCAGAAATCATTTCAGAATGAATTCCTAAATTCTTCTTGTGCTTTAAAGTCTTGAGAACTGCATCAGGGATAGTACCTATACCTAATTGTAAAGTTGATTCGTCATCAATTAATTCTCCAATATATTCACCTATTTTAGATGAAATAGTATCCGCTTCTATTACTTTTATTTCTGGTAAAGGAGAGTGATTTTCTATTAAATAGTCAATATTATTAACATGGATAAAAGAATCCCCATGTACTCGAGGCATATTATTATTTATTTCGGCGATAACCATTTTAGAACAATCGGCTGCTTTCCTTGCCACATCTACACTTACTCCTAAGCTACAAAAGCCGCTATTATCTGGTGGAGAGACTTGAATGCAAGCCACATCAGGCCCTCCATTAGGTGAGAAATATTTTTCAATATATTCAGGTTGTTCGGAAAAAAGGCAAGGGAGATATTCTGCTCTGCCTTCCTTTATAGCTATTCTAACTTCTTTAGTAGAAAACAATGAAATATATCGAAAATAATTCTTCATCCTAGGGTCAAGAAGCGCAGTGGTGCCAAATACAGTGCCTTGAACAATAGTTAATGGTTTCAAACGTTCACTCTGGTTAACAAGTTCTTTTTCAATACCCTTTGGCTGGGAACCAAAAGCACCCATAAATACATAACTTTTCGGTTTAATCTTCTCTACGGCTTCTTTCGCACTTAATAATTTATTTTTACATATAGTTTTCCAATTCATTTGGCCCTCTTTTCTGATCTAAATACTATTTATTGATATTTAAAACTCGAATATAATATCTATAAAATATACTTATTTTGCATTTATAGTGTAAAATAAATAATTATTTATATTTTTAGAAAAAATAATTAGCACTCATAAAATATTATTAATAGAGTAAATATAGTTAATTTTAAATATTTTATTGCCTTAAATGTACTATCCTCCATAGAAAAATGGAGATATAACAATTCTATCTCCGTCATGTATTCTATCAACTAGATTAACAATCTTTCCATTTCGCATTATAATTATAGAAGATTTCTCTCTTAAATTTACTCTTGTTAATAATTCTCCAACAGTCATTGTTTGAGGTAATTCTAATTCCTTATCCTCAAATCCAAGCTTATAGATTAAGTGACTTATAATCTTTAATTTTACTTTTATCATTTTTAATAATTATATCTCTACAATTTATATATTATTTATCTATTTTAGTTTTATCTAAGAAATATATTGTAAAAATTCATTAAATTCTTCTTCTAAGTTTAATTCTTGCATAGCTTGTTTTGTAGGAATACCTCTTTTATCCCATTTCCGTATTTTATAATATTCGTCTAGTAATTTACCATATTTTGCTTTATCTAATATTTTACCCTTGATAAGGCCTTCATCATCAGCATTATTAGAATCAAACCATATTGTTGGTGGATAATCCCAATTTCTGTTCCAATTAGGATATTCACGAACCCAAAAAGCTCTAGTTAAAGCATAAATCCTATCAGAGACTTTCTCAAAATCATGCATATCATAATTTAATCCAGTAGCCTCATTAAAGCATTGTATATGATAATCAGTACTTAACTTAACTTCTACCCAAGGCAACCTACATGCAATTAGGCATTCGAAAAGTCCCATTCTAATCCTCTGTAATCTAATAACTTCTTCAGCTTTATCTTTCTCATAAGATTCTCGAATAGTTTTAGTAAGCTCATAAAGAATAATCCAGGACTCTTTATGATGAGCACCAATCGAAGCTGTACTAAAAGCAAGAGCCATTCCCGGAACAAATTTACAGTTATAAGCTGAGATTTCTAATCCTTTAATTTGCATGGCATAGTCTTCAGAAGTTTTTCCAACTTTTTGAGCTATTTTTTTTGTACCTAAAGACAATAAACTTCCTTCGTCTTTTTTATAAGCAATCTTCTTTAACAGTTCCTTAGCTTTTTCTGCATCTCCAAATTTGAAATTTCCCTTTATTACTCCTTGTTCAATAGCATCAGCATAGAATGCTAGTACTGCACCTGCTGAAATTGTATCTATTCCATAGTCATCACAAAGATAATTTAGAGAACCTACCTGATTTAATTCAAAAATCTCAAGATTAGAACCTAACATTCCAATGTTTTCATAGTCCATTTCTACTTTATGTCTCTCTTTATCTTGAATTGCTAAACCACAATGCATTGAACAATTTGGACAACCATAGGTAGCTATTTTCTTTTCACTTAATCTCTTACCGTCAATTTTCCAAGCATCATTGTGACTAGTTTTTCTCATGTTTTTTACTGGCAAAGCTGCTACTTCATTAAGCCAGCTCAGGATCCCTGTAGTCCCTTGTATAGTCCAACCAACTTCATTATCAAGTTCTTTTGCTTTCTTTAAACCCTCAATACCAATTTTTTTCAACCCTGTTGGGTTGGCAACCGGTATTTCTTTAGTACCTTTTACTACAATTGCTTTTAAATTCTTGGAACCCATGACCGCTCCAATTCCAGGTCTTCCACCAGCCCTTCCTTCCATACAACGAATTACTGAATATAGAACCTTATTTTCACCAGCTTGACCTATAGTTAAAATTCCAACATTTTTACCATACTTATCATAAAGCAGTTTTAATGTATCAAAAGTCCCTTTACCCCACAATTCTTCAGCAGAAAGAAATTTTAATTTATCATTTTCTATGTGCATATATATGGGTTTATCTGCTTTACCTTCAATTATGAGATAATCATATCCTGCTTTTTTCAGGTGAATGGCTACTTTTGATCCAATATTTCCATCCCCAAATCCTCCTGTTAAAGGAGATTTTGCAGCTACTTGGACCTTCCCTGTATTAGGGGCCATAATTCCAGAAATAGGCCCTAATGCTATTACTAACTTATTTTCTGGACCTAATGGGTCAATTCCGGGTTTTAATTCATCCCATAATATTTTCGTTGCAAAACCTTTACCACCAATCCATTTTTTGGCAAAATCCTCACTATAGCTTTCCTTTTTTACTTCTTGCTTTGTTAAATTAATTCTTAAATAATTTCCTGTCCAGCCTTTCATCTTTTACTCTCCTTCCTTTATTAACGCTTTTTCTGTTACAACTGATTAAACTAATTAATAATGAATTTATCCATAACAGCCAGGTTAATTTACTTTACAATAAATATTTTTAATTCTCAGGCTAAAAACTTTCTGGTGGGATTTTTTAATATTTTCCCACCAGAAAGTTGTCATTTCTATCAATCTCTTACTAGAAATGGAGAATAAAGGTTATAAATTTCTAACTATTTTATTCCCCTCTTTTTAATTCTCCTGTTGCTGCTTCTTCTGGAAATACTACTACTTGTTCATGGTTTTGCCATTGAATAATCAACATTGGAGGTTGCCATTGATGATATCTAAATGTTCCAGGTTCTGTTCCAAATTCGGCTATTCCAGCTGCCACCTCAAGATTAGTTGTTTCTAAAGCTTTAACTATTTCATCATTATTAGTAGATCCAGCTCTCTTCATTGCATCAGCTGCAATTAACAAGCTATTATAAATTGATCTTGATTTGTAATCAGTTGGTTCTTTATTAAATTTTTTCACATAAGCTTCTCTAAATTTTGTAGCCATTTCGGTTAATTCTACTTCGGTATGCATTGCAGATACAAAACACTCTAGTTCCCCTGCATCACCTACATTTTCCCAAAACTGTGGCCATAGACTTGGAGGGCCTGCTCCTTCCAACAGAAGGGCATCATTGGGGATAATATTTATTTCATATGCCTGAGCTATAAAATCATGAACACCAAATCCATATATGTAAGCTAATATAAGATCAGGTGCATAATCTTTTATTCTATTAAGCTCAGTATAATATTCTTGAGTTTCTACTGAGGTAATGATTGAATCATAGGTTATTCCTTTTTCTTGTAATGCTGCTTCTGATAGGTTTTTTATTCCCAATCCCCAATCAGTATTTTCTGCAACAATCATCACTTTCTTAAATTCTTCAGCCACAACCCAGTTAATTATATTTTCAACCACACCACTGTTACAAGGTCCTGCTCTAAAAACCCATTTGTATCCTTTGCTAGTAATGTCATCAGCCCATGCCTCTGAAATAATAAAAGGAACTTCATATCTATTAGCTAATTCTATTTCTGCTAATGCGCAAGAACTGTGACTTTCTCCTGCGACAACTGATACTTCATCTTTTGAAGCAAGCTTTTCAAAAGCAGAAGTAGCTTTTTCTGGAACTCCTGCTGTATCTTCAAAAATAACTTCAACTTTCTTCCCAAGAATTCCACCACTTGTATCGTTTATATAATCTAAAAACAATTCAATCCCTTCTTCAAATGCTTCACCAGTTGCAGCGGCTGCGCCAGTACGAGGACCAACCACTCCTATCTTTATTGTTTCTTGGGCTAATGATAGCATTGAAGATAAGAAAAATACTATCAACAAAATAGTAATTAAAAAACTTTTCTTTTTAAACATTTTTTTCTCCTTATACCTAATTTTTCTATATTTAATTTATGGACAAATAGTAATTCACAATAAGAGTACTCACAAAATTTAAATTCTAGTTATCCTGTATCTTTATCCTCTTATATTTGAGCGATTGCTTTATTAATCTTCTTTCATTTCCACAATGTTGCCACAATAACTTATCTTCCATATTCCTTTTAATCATATTAAACCTTTTGCAGAAAGGAAATTCTTTTTCAGCTGTAATTAAGAGTGATTATTATATACAGAAAAATGTAATAAATATCTATGTACATTTCCCAAATATTCCCAATCTGGATAATATCTTTTGTTTTCTAATTATATCTTGATATATTCTTTTAATCCTTTTATTAAGATCTTTTTACTAGAGTGTGTTGTTACCCAGGATATATAATATTGGATTATTTTTACATGTAAGTATAAACAAAAGATACAGAAATATACTATCACCTCCCCCCTTTTTTTTTGGTAGAGGACCTACGACCTATCTAGATTAAAAAATATTGGAACCGATATTTCTTAATAGTCTTTAAAACAAATCCCCCCCTTCTGACTATTAAATTATTAGCTTATTAGCTATTTATGAATATCTATAAACCCAAATACGCTTTTCTTATTTCACTATTATTCGCTAATTCACTCGAATTACCTTCTAAAGTTATTCTTCCAGTTTCTAGTACATAACCTCTGTCACTATTTTTTAAAGCAATATCAACATTTTGTTCAACCAATAAAACTGTTATCTTTTTTCTTCTAAGTTCTTTTATTACTTCAAAAACTTCCTTAACAATTTTTGGCGCTAATCCTAGGGAAAGTTCATCTATTAAAAGTAACTTTGGTTCCAACATAAGAGCTCTCCCTATAGCAAGCATTTGTTGTTCTCCTCCACTCAGTAAACCTGCACTTGAATTAGCTCTATCCTTTAATATTGGAAATAATTCATATATCCATTTAAGATTTGAATTAAAATTAGTGCGTGCTCGTTTAGGATAACTGCCGATTTCTAAATTTTCATAAACCGTCATATTTTTGAAAATCCTTCTTCCTTCAGGAACACAAGCTATTCCCATTTTTGCTATTTCGTATGAAGGTTTATTGTTAATTTCTTCATTGTAATATATTATTTTCCCAGATTTTGTAGATAGCAAACCTAAAATAGTTTGAATTAAAGTTGATTTACCAGCTCCGTTAGCACCAATAATAGCGACTACTTCTCCTTCTTCTACTCTAAATAATATATTCCACAGAATCTGAATTTCACCCCTATAGACATTTACATTTTTAACTTCTAACATCTTTATCTCCTAAATATGCTTCTATAACTCTTGTATCTTTGGCTACCTCTTCAGCTTTTCCTTCACTTATCTTAGTTCCATTGTCAAGTACAATAATTCTTTCAGCTATTTCCATTATAACTCCCATGACATGTTCAATCCAAAATTGAGTTAAACCCAACTCATTTTTCATTCTATTAATCAGCATAACAGAATCACGTATTTCAGCACTATTTAATCCAGCAAAAACTTCATCTAATAATATAATTTTTGGTTTTGTTGATAAAGCTCTTGCAACTTCTAGTTTTTTCTTTTGAATTAAAGTAAGATTTTTGGCTAAAGTATTTTCATATTTTGTCATATCGACAAACTTTAAATATTTTCTTGCCTCTTTTATTCTTTCATTATTGTTTGTTGATATTTTTTCTTTTCTTCCTATTATGCTAACCATAATATTTTCAATGCAGGTTAATTCTAAAAATGGCCTGGGAATCTGAAATGTCCTAGCTATTCCTTTTTTACAAAGCTGGGAGGGATTTAGTTTGGTAATATTCTCTTCATTAAGATATATATTGCCTTTATCAGGATGATAAACTCCGGCAATAATATTAAAAAGAGTTGTTTTACCAGCTCCATTTGGCCCGATTAAACCGATTATTTCTGTTTCTTCAATTTCAAATTTTACTTCTCTTAAAGCAGACACTCCTCCAAAAGACTTAGTTATATTATCTCCTATGAGTTTTAACATAAGAACCTTCCTTTAAAATTGTATAAAATTATTTTAACTAAAAAGAATAAATTTAATAAAGTAAAGATATATTTTATATCATCCATAATAAAAATTTAATTAATGTATAAATTAATTTTTTGGGTTATTTAGATATTTATTCTCCTTGTTTTTAAATAAAGATTTAATTAGGCCTACAATACCATAAGGTGCAAATTTAATAACTAAAAGGGTAATTATTCCATATAATAATAAATGTATTTTTCCAAAAATACGTATATATTCTGATACTATTTGTAAGAAAAACGCTCCAACCACAGGTCCGGTTAACGTACCCATCCCTCCTATAATAGTCATTGCTAAAACCATAAACATTTGACTTAAAGAAGAAAGATCTGGTGTTATCAAAAGCATATAATGTCCATATAATCCTCCTGCTAATCCTGCAATTGCACTACTAATAGTAAAAGCTATAACCCTAACCCGTACTGTATCAATACCAACCGAAGAAGCAGCTAATTCATCATTTAATACAGATTTAAATGCTAATCCGAGATCGGACCTGATTATTTTATTCAAAAATATTACGACTAGTATCGCTAATGCAAACATTATATAAAAATATGTTGATTTCGAATAAAAACCTAATAAATTAGGTACTTCCAAGCCCATTGTTCCTCTAGTAATTTCGTATTCATTTGTAATAATAATACGGATAATTTCCGAGAAAGCCAAGGTCGTCAAAGAAAGATATACTCCCCCCATTTTCAAGCATATAAACCCAAGTCCGAAACCAATAATTGCTGCAACCATTGTACCAATTAAAAGAGTAATAATAGGGGAAATATTTGTCTGTGATGATATAATGCCGGAAACATAAGCACCAATTGCTGCAAATGCAGCATGTGCAAAGGAAATCTGTCCAGTATACCCTGAGAGTAAATTCCAACTTGACGCCATTATAACATAAAATAGAGTAACAATTACAACATGTAACCAGTAATCATCAAGAATCAAAGGTAAAAACAATCCAATCATCAACAATACTAATAACATTAAATTTTTACTGCTCTTTTTCAAGGTAATTCTCTCTCTTTTCATTTTTTTATTTAATTGTTGTCCCAAATAAACCTGAAGGTTTAAATAAAAGTACTAACATTAATATAATGAATGCAAAAATACTTCTATATCCTGAGGAAATATAGGCAACTCCAAAACTCTCAATAATGCCCAATAATAGACCTGCTACAACACATCCTTTGAATGAACCCATGCCTCCTATCACTACAACAATAACAGAAGTTAATCCAATACTAACTCCAGACATAGGGGTTACTGCAAAAATTGTTGATATAGTTACCCCGGCCACACCCGCAAGAACTATCCCAAAACCAAAAGACAATGTATTTACCTTTTTACAATTAATGCCCATTAGAGAAGCTATGTCGCGATCTTCTGAAATAGCTCGGACTATCTTTCCAAACCATGTTTTGTGCATCACTATAAAAAATATAATCAAAAGTATTATAGCTACAAAAAATATATAAATCCTCTGATTGCTGTAATAGAATAAATTGAAAATATTTATTGAGCCTCCTGTCCAAGCTGGGGGTTTATGCGGGTAAGGCCCAAAAACAAGCAAGGCTATATTTTGTAAAACAATTGACAATATAAATGTAACAATTAATGAATTCATTAGATCGCCATATGTGGAGCTGATCAAGCTTTTTTCTATTATAATACCTATAATAAAAATTAAACCTAATGAAAATATTATTGCAATAATAGGACTGAAACCTAAAGTTCTACTAAAAAAATAGCTAAAATAAGCAGCAAATAAATAAAATTCACCGTGAGCAAAGTTCATTACATTCATGGTGCCGAGAATTAAAGAGACTCCCAATGCCGCTAAAGCATAATTAGTTCCCATAGCTATACCATTAAATAAATTCATAAAGAAGAAAGACATAATTATAAATTCTCCTTACAATTTTTCATTTTATCTATTAATTAAATATATAAAAAAATATTTCAGTAACTTATAATTCTTTTTCCATTTCTTTAAAAACTTTTCTTAATATGTCAACTATTTCATCGATTTCATTTTCTTTGATTACAAATGGTGGTGCAATCACTATTCCTTCACCATTAGTCCCATCAACTGTTCCAACTGTAGATGAATAAATGTATAGTCCCTTTTCAAAAGACTTTTTCACAATTTTTTCTACAAATGCAAATTTTCTTGGAAAAGGAATTTTACTATCTTTATCTTTTACAAATTCAATCCCTACCATTAAACCTTTTCCTCGTATATCGCCCACAAATGAAAATTCACTAAGTTCCTTTAGTTTATTAATAAGATATTGGCCTCTTTTTGCGCTATTTTCAACAAGATTATGTTTTTCCATATAATTTAAGACAGCCAACCCTACAGCTGAAGATACAGCATGATGAGAAAATGTATGCCCATGAACAAACTTTCCGCTTTTCTCTTTTATTATATCAACTATTTCTTTCTTAGTTGCCATTGCAGCTAATGGAACATAACCACTAGATATTCCCTTGCCCAAAGTGACGATATCAGGAGTTACTCCCCAATGTTCTAAAGCAAACCATTTTCCAGTTCTGCCATATCCACTCATTACCTCATCTGCAATAAAAAGAATATTATATTTGTCACATATTTCTCTAATAATCTGATAATATTCTTTGGGAGGAATCACTGCTCCTAAGGTACTTCCAATAACTGGCTCTGCAATAAAAGCTGATATTGTCTCAGGTCCTTCTAGTTGTATAGTTTTTTCTAGTGCTCGGGCACATAATAATTTGCATTCTGGGTATTTTTTTTCATAAGGACATCTATAACAATAAGGAGCTGGTATATGAGGAAAATCTAGTACTAGAGGAAGAAAAGGTTTTCTAAATCCAGTTTTCCCCATCATTGACAGAGCACCCAAAGTGCTCCCATGATAGCTAAACCAACGACCAATTACTCTATATCTTTGAGAGTTCCCTATGCTAAGTTGATATTGTCTTGCCAATTTTAGCGCAGCTTCATTTGCTTCTGAACCACTCCCTACTATGTATATTTTATCTATCCCCTGAGGTAATTTTTTTGCTAATTTACTAGTAAATTCTTCTATAGGCACAGTTGTAAATTGACTTCCATGAACATAAGCAACTTTTTGTGCTTGTTCTCTGATAGCTTCACCAATTTCAGCAACTCCATGTCCTATAATTACACAAAGCGGTCCACCGGAACCATCAATATATTTTTTCCCTTCCTGATCGTACAAATAAATACCTTCGCCTTTAACACATACTGGTAAATCCGTATCTAATTTTCTATAGAATACATTTCCATTAGGATATCGATATGACATTTTCCCCTCCATTTCAATTAAGAGATCCACTTTTTTAGGTTAAAAATAATAATTTTTGTTTATACTGCTTAAAGCTTATAAGAAATTTTATTTGCTGCAATAAGCAGTTTTGGAACATATTTCTGTTTCAACTCATTGATAGATACTCTTGCTGATGACATAGAAATATTAAGTGCTGCTATTACTTCTTCTTTGGAGTTAAATATTGGTGCACCAGCAGAACGCAAGCCAATTTCCAATTCTTCATTATTTATCGCATAGCCATTCTTTTTTACTTCTAATAATTCTTTTTCTAATAGGTTTATATTGGTAATTGTATTAGTAGTATATTGTTTCAATTCTTCTTCTTCTAAAATTTTCTTAACTTCAGAAAAGGGTTTATAGGCAAGTAAAACTTTTCCGAGACATGTGCAATAGGCAGGTAACTTAGCACCTATTTGTAGATTTGTACTCATCCATCTCTTTGTTGCTGAACGTACAATATAGACTACGTAAAAGCCATCTAATACAGCTATACTGGCAGACTCTTGACATTGTTGGGCGAGTTCATCAACATAGGGAGCTGAAACATCGCTAAAACCTAATCCTTTTAAAGCCGTAAATCCTAAATCTAATACCTTTACAGTAAGTGAATAACTTTTAAAATTTTTATTTTTGTTTAAATATCCAAGATCTTCTAGTGTTGATACATAGCGAAATAACGTTGATTTAGATATGTTAAGTTTTTTAGATAAATCAACTAATCTAAGAACTGGTTTCTCGGGAGTAAAACATTTCAATATTTCAATACCACGTTTTAATGAATGAACCCTGCCCTTACTATTATGTTCCATTATGCGCAACCTTTTTATCTATATTGACAATTTTATTGTAATATAGTTACTTAAAAAAGAGAAATGTTTGCTTTGGACTGCAGGTGAAAAATTGTCAGATAGCTTCTCTTGCTCTTTTTTATGGTAAAACCAATTTAACCATTACCACCTTCTTAGAAAGTGGTTTTTCATGGTTAAATAAAATTCTTTCTGATAGAGGAGAGGATAAGTAGATATTATAACCATAGCACAGAAAAAATCAGCAACATAGGAATTACAAAATAGATATTAGAAAGCCAAAAGGAAGAAGAAAATAATATAAGATAATACTCTTGGTGACTTTACAGAGAATTGTTAGCAAATCATTAAAATCATTTTTATTGAGAAATATATTCTGTTTTTCATTTCCCCATTCCCTCGCGAAACTGGATATGTAATGGTCTAGCCACATAAATCATTTATTACCAGCTAGAAAAGCAAGATTTCTTTCTATAAGCACCATATAGAGAGGATCAATGCCATATATATACACATTGTTATGCGACGTGCATCAAATCATGAGATTTTAGAAAGAATATACTGATTTACAGATACACCTTCCTCTGCTGATTTTATAACTAGATTCTTATGCACTTCCGCTGGTACACGTAAGGTTAAATTGCCTTTATATTTTTTCATTCCAAAGGGTTCTGGGATTTTTTCATTTTCTTCATTCATCCATTCAATTGTATTTTTAACAACTTCTTTAATTTCCTTTAATCCATCTTCAATTGTATCTCCATGAGCCATCAAGGAAGGAAACTCAAGGCATCTGGCAATATGAGTTTTATCCTCTTCAGACCATTCTACTCTATATGTATATTTCTCTATTAATTCATGAGTTTGCATCTTTTACCTCCAATTTTTTCAGCGCTTTTACTACTAACTTCACTTGATATAGTTTTGCCATCTTCCCATCTTTTTGTATGTTTATTCTTGGGTCCCCTTTCCATGGCGTCTTGAAGATATGATGACTGCCTTTAACTCTAGGAACCCCAAAATACTTCATGCATATTTTGATTAAATCATCAAATTTGATATTTTTGGGATTGGTTAAAATATCTTTTTTCATATCTTATATGATAGTGTATGTGATAGCATAAGTCAATGCCTATATTTCCATTCTATTCATAAAACTATCCTGTATGTAGCATACCTACCTTCAATAAATGAAAAATAAATACTATTTTATAGGAGAGTTTGGAGATAATTGTAAAGGAATGTTGACCATAATGTGAGATTGCAAAGACTGACTCCTTTGTCTTCTTCAATATCTTTTTGTTACCTTTATAAAAAACAGGTTTTTGACAATAATGGAAAATTATAAAATAAAGAACTCATAGTTTTACCAGCCAGATAAGCAAGATTAAAAAAGAATTACTTAAAAATATTTCATCTCATCCAAGAAAGCAGGCCTGTTCGCATATTTAGTTCTGAGCAATTTGATTAATCTATTGAATTCTTCTTCAAAACCCTTGATTCTTTTCATTTCTTTTAAATATTTCACAATTTCTCTATAGTGTGGCCTTCCCATTCTGGAATCAGCAAAAGGAATGATTAGTTTTTGATAAGCCTGAAAATATACTGCCGGATATTTTTCTGCAAATACCTGATAGTAAAAACTCAGGGTAAAAAGGCTCTCTTGTGAAATTGCTCTTTGCAATGCCTGTTGGAGCATATTCTCTTTTATATATAGGTCAATAAGAATATTCCTGCCGATGATATCTTTTGATAATCTTTCTATCAGAATAGGAAATATTTCCTCTTCCCATTCTTCTTGTGAACAAATTATTTTTAAATTATCATAATCGCTCCATTTTTTATCTTGCACAAAAAGTTTAATAAGATTCTCTTTATATTTCTCCGGGGAATCTTTTTTATAATACTGATTTAAAAATTTTAGAATATCCTTGGTTAAATGAGGTGGAAAAAGAGTTAGCCCCTCTTCGGCTACTTTGACTGCTTCTTTATTCTGGCTATCTTTTCCTAAACGAGATGCATAGTAAAGACAAAGTTCATGATTTTTCTGATAGAATCTCTTAATTAATTGATAGAATTCCTCTTTTTCGTTTAACAAATCCAAAATATGCAATTGCATCCTTATCCACTCAATTGCCTGATAATATTCAGACCATCGGCTACTATCAGGAATTTTCTTGGGAAGATATGGTTCAAGTAATTTTTTCCAATATTTCAAATCATCCTCTAAATAACATATTTCTCTTAAAGCATAACCATAATATTCACGGAAATAATCAGGGTCATTTTCAATATATTTATTAAAAAAGTATTTAATATACTTCTTTTTTTCATCAGGCTTCAACTCTGCTTTTTTGATACAGTGCGTCATATCATCGATAGCAGAAACAAATTGATCGCCATAGTATCCATCAGAGTCATCAACATTATCCATGTTTTCTGCCACGACTTCTGATAATGCCTGAAAAATTGTAACCGCTTCCAGAATATTTCCAGCTTTTTCAAATCGATTAGCTAAATCATAATATTCAAAAAAATCAATATTTATTCCATATTTTATAAATCCATGACGGTCACTTATTTCCCGATAAGATTGATTAATCTCTTTTTTATAATCTAATAGGTTTCTTTCTTTTGAACTTTTGCCTGAGAAGTATATAATAAAATTTTCTTTTAATGCAGGATTATCATTAAATTCTGTTTTCAAAAACTCTTTTATTTCATCCAGAGATAAGCTATTTAAAATTACTTCGGACTTATTCTCAGTTTTAGATTTTTTAATTATCTTCTCTTCCCCATTCATAAACGAAGCAATCAGCGTTGCTATAATATGCTTGCAATATCCTCCCCAGTCATAAGGACAGGTACAGTTAGCTATGATTTTGTTATTTTCTTTATAAATTCTCACCTGATAATCATACTCACCCTGAACAATAGCGGTAATCTTATCATCCACTTCCTCTAAACTGATTACCTTGCCCATTTTAAAATATTCAATGCCTCTTTCAAAAGAACTTTCAGTGCATAAGTTTCTTATATCTTCAAGAGTTAATTTCATTTTCCCGCCTAATTAGAATTTATAAAATTTCATTCAAAACTTTTCAAAATAATAACACCAAAACTACTTTCTTCTTTAGTATTTACTTAATCTTGTTGGGATATTTTAATCTTTCCTTTATCAATTAAATCATATATTACTCTTTTAATTAACCTGCTACCTCTTTGCGTAACCCAAAATGTACTAATAGATTCAATAGGTATTCCCGGAACAAGCTCACCTTTTTTCGTAGCAATCACTCCAAACCACTCCAAATGCCTAAGTAAGATAAATTCAATCATAATCAGTAAATGTCCAATTATTTCTGCAGAAAACTTTTCTTTAACCAGCTTAGTTCCATAAAGTTGTTCTAGAAACAATTCTTTATCTATCTTTTCATTGGTCTTATATTGAGAAAACAGGTACAGGATATTGTTAAAATGCTGTTGATACTCCCTAGCATATGGTTTCGCAAAATCTCTAAACTGAAGTTTCTCCCATTTTATCTTTTCAATCCAGGTCATCAGCAGCTGAAAAACTTTTTCACCATATATAAGCTTTTTAAAAGTTTGATAATTATTTGTATTAATCTCTATGTATCCCTGTTTATTAATTTGAATTAATCTTTTTCCCCGGCATAATAAATCAATCAGATAAATATATCTTTTAGTAATTTCTTGTCCTCTGGTTTCCTCTTTTCCTATAAAATGAAAAATATCTTTTTCAGGGTGAACAAATTCTTTTTCAATTAACTTGAGGTGCTTAAAAGGAATCCATCGATTTTTTTGAGTTACTTTGACACGATTTTCTTCAAAATATTTGATGAATGATTCCAAATCATTAGCCAAGGGGACATCTTTTGGAGTAATTTTAGATAAACTAACTGAACCTTTTCTGACTCCATCAATGGGCGTAATATCTATTTTAATTGAAAAGTCTTTTCTGGGGTTATTCATACTTTTTCTCTCTTCTAATATTACCGTCCAGGGTGATTTATTATCAAGCTCTTCTTGAGGCTGATGCAGCCACTCTTTCTGATGTTTTTGTATTTCTTTCCGTAATTCATTCTGGTTATTGAATTCAGAGGGATTAACTTTTATATGAATATAATGCATAAGATCATGAGTTAATCTTTTTTCCCAGGGTCCTTTCTCATAAGTTTCAATTTCTTCAGGTGTTCTTCCATTTAAATCATCTCGAGGACAGTAATTGCAAAAATCCATAAAAACTTGTAAAAAAGTATTCATTTCTTTATCCGAGGAAAAAATGATTTGGCTGCTCAATTCATTGATCATGGCAAATGGATTATTCGTTTTAATTATTCTTCTTTTTAGATTTTTTATAGAAGGTGCTTTTTTACCCAAATATTTTTTGAGCAATTTTTTTAATTTATTTTCAATGGTTTTAAAATTCTTATTCTCCTTTTCTTCATTTAGATTCCTTTGGAATATAGTTCTTTCAATCATCAGTGGGTTAATTTGGGTCATTGCTTCTGGCGGTAAAGTGTTCCACATTCTTTTTAATTCATAAGAATGCCTTTCAGGGTAATATAAATGAACAACCGATAAGCCATAATCTTCTTCATATGGCACAATTCGAGCTACAATATAATCGCCTTCCTTTAATCGATAGGTTGCCCTATTTTCTCTTACCTTGTATTCTTTTTTGGAAGAAAGATCTGTGGCTATAAAATAATACCCTGGAAAAACATTGCCAATACTAAAACCACTAAAGATATGACCTATAAATGCATTTAATATTCTTTGATCATTGTGAGAATACCTGGCTAACATCTTTGACAAAAATACTGCTAAAGGTGTTTTCTTATAGTGTTTTGAAATGTATGAAAAAATAAAGTAATCACCAAACCTTTGTTCAACAAACTGTCTATCATCTTCAGTTTTATAAAATTTTTCAGGAGTCTTGCTGCAAAAATTATCAAATTCTTCATCTAACTCTTTTCTTAAATAGGGCTCAGATTCACAATACTCAAATATATCGAGTGTAAATTCATTGATTCTAGTAGCTGGTTTTAATATATCTGTCATCACCTCATACCTTATACTTTCATTAAAATTTATAATTTAAAGAATGAGGGTTCAACCTTCTATATCATTAAAATACCGATTGGGGAAACTTTTTTCTGATATCAAATATGAAGACCAACCCACAATTGTTTTTTTTCTGCCTTATTTCTCTCTTGAATCTTCAAATAAATATCGCACCCGCATAGCGGGTGGCTTTCAGAACCTCTTAAAGAGGTTTTAGCTTTTTAGCTCTTTTTCTTTCGATTTTTTATTTATACTTTAGCTATAATATTTCTAAGCAATATGACTTCCAACTTTGGACTTCAGGTGGAAAATTGTCATCTAGCTTATCTTAATCTTTTTATGGTAAAACCATTTATTTAACCATTACTACCTTCTTAGAAGGTAGTAATGGTTAAATAAAATTCAAGATGTTATCTCTCTATCCACTTTTTCGATGGATTTAACTATTCTCTATACGCTTTCTATATTATCTAATGGAAATCAATTAATTCTTTTAGCCGTTCTTCAGGATCATCAAAAAATACTTCACTGCAATCAAAATATTCCGGGTCGTACGAACCACCAAGCCATTTCATTGTTTCCTGATATTCTTCATTCTCAGGATCGGGATTTTTTATCATATCCACTATATCCTCATATCCGGGAATAGAACCACAATCTTCCGGAGGACAAGCTCTTTCACCGGCTACACATCGAGGATAGGTTTGATCTTTCTCTTTAGGAAGTATCTTTTCTAGTTTAATCACATGTTGCCAATCATCTCCAAAATCATAGGTATAATCTGCCTTCTTATTTCTTTTTGAAAAGCAATCAGCAATCATTACCTTCCAACCCGGAATGGTTTCTTCAGTAAAAATTTCTTCCTCTGTAGGTATGCCGATTCTAATTTTTTTCCCGGTTAAAGGATCCTTTACAAAAAATTCATGAAGATGACTATCAAGCCAGCCCATGGCATCCTGAATTGCTACATGGAAATCCCAAAAAGTATAAGTTTCCGGAACTTGAATGACTCGCCATATCTCTGGTTCAATATGTTTCAAGGTAATTTTAAATTGATAAACTTGATTATATCTTTTTCTCATATGTCCAAATCCTCCATATTTCAATTATTAGTTTTCCTAGACCATAAAATCTAAACATTTACCTCTCCCCTTTTAACAACCTCTCAAATGCTTCCAGGTTCCCCATTTCATCATTAATCCACTGCCAATCAAATGCATTGTTGTCACTTAAAAATAAAAAAATGGTTCCATCTTTTTAACGTTCACAAAATCAAATTTTTGAAAATTTCTATTTCATGAATCAGGATTAATCCACCTGGCATAAATAATAACAATTCACATAAAAAACTATATTATTTACTATGGATGAGGGATAATTGCAACAACAGTAATCTCTTTTTTATCAGGTCCATAACAAAAAAATATCCGATAAGCAGAAGGATTTTTTTGCTGGGCATAAACTTCAAAAACTTTCTCTCCTGAAGGACCTTTGATTGAATAATAAATATGTGTTTGCAACCCGGGATGCCTGGGATTTTCAGACAGTAGAATAATCGCTTTTTTAACTGCTTTATAATCTTTGTTCTTTCCGGGATCTTTTTTTAGCTTTGTTAACTCTTTTCTGGCGGTTTGTGTTAAATAAATATTGAATTTCATCAGTCATTCCTAAAGATCTTCAAGATTCTCAATTTTTTCTACTTTACCATCTTTTGCATCCTGCAAGCCCTTCCTTATCTGCCCAATAAATTCCGGCTTTTCATAAATCCAGGCTTCTCTACTGGGAATAGCAGTTAAAGGTCTTAAGAGTATATCTCCATCCTGTCCAACAAAAACTTGAAATTGATTTACTTTGTTTTGCCCGGATATTTTTTTAATAATCTTTTCCCCTAGAGTAATCCTATTTTTTGAATCTATAAACCTAATATCAAAAGGTATAAATTTTTGATTATCTTTCTCTATGGTTTCATTTTTGCTCATTTTTTTACCTCAATTACATTTTTTAATTATCATATCATTAAGTGGGAATTAATACAAGTGGGATTATGGGATATAACTACATTTATGATAAATCTTAAATGTTATAAAATATTTCATCTCATCCAAAAAAGCCGGTCTGTTTGCATATTCAGTTTTGAGCAGTTTGATTAATCCATTGAATTCTTCTTTAAAACCCTTGATTTTTTTCATCTCTTTCAAATATTTAGCAACTTGTCATCTAGCTTATCTTAATCTTTTTATGGTAAAACCATTTCATTTATTTAACCATTACCACCTTCTTAGAAGGTGGTTTTTTATGGTCAAATAAAAAAATCAATATCAGGAACGAGTTTAGTTAACCCATCTAATTTCCCCAATAGTAAGCTGGATGTAGATAAAAGATGAATTAACTTTTCTCCCTGCAAAGACAAATTCTGAGGAGGAAATCTTTCAGGAATAAAGGATTTGTAACCCTCTATCTGTTTTATATTTTTACCAATAATAATTTTGGATTTATTTTTATACATGTCAATATTCTATCATTATAGTTGACATTCATCAAATAGATGTCAACTTTTCACGAATAGTCTTCTTCAAAATTATAATTCAAGACCTCTATGATTTTTACTACCTTTCTCCATTTAACAATCTCTCAAATGCTTCCAGGTTTCCCATCGCATCATTAACTTGAAGAACCCACTTTTCAAATTCTTCAAAAACTTCCTTTTCTTTCATCGCCTTTTCCCCTACCAATACTCCATGAAAACTATCTCTTGAAGGATAAGCAACTACACCGAATTCAGTAAGCTTCCCGGTACTTGGAGATTTACCGTTTGCTTCACAATCTGCAAAAATTAAGCTTTTAATATTTCTTTTTGTCATATTTAATATCCTCAAATTAAAGAGCTTCTATCATTCTTTTTAATATTTCCTTAATATTCTTACTTACATTTCTTACCAACTCAGGATTATCAATTAGAGATTCAAGGTCAATTTGAATACTTCTAGCATCAACTTTTGTAATTGCTGAAAGTAATTTTTCTTTAAGCTGCTTTTTATTATTAATACTTTCAATGCACTTATAATTCGGCATTATGCCTTTCTCTAAATACCAGAGCAAATCATAATAGTCCCTTCCTTTAACTGTTGCTAAGGTTTTCCCTGACTTGTCAGTCTTTTCCCATTTTCTCATCAGAACAGCACGGATCTTGGTAGACATTAAAGTCGATAAATCAAAGGTCTTAATCAATACTGTTCTATTGAACTTAAATAAAGGAATGTTTTCTATCTTATAATCTGTACAAAAATCAAATTCATTGAAAATTTCAATTTTTAAAGAAAGCAGGTCTGATTCACTTTTCCCAGCCAATCCCAATTCACGCAACAAAGGAAATTTTAAATAGATACGGAATTTCTGAGGCACTACTTTTACTGCAAGATCTGTTTTCTTCTTAAAGTACACTTCTAAATCTTCAGCTAATTTGGAAATTTCAATTTTTTTCTTCAGATCAACAAAATCCAAATCTTCTGAAAGGCGCGGCATTAATTTAATCCAAAAGATAATTAAATATTTTTTTTAATTTTTTAGAACCTTCTAAAATAATATATCTTCTTACTTCTTTAATATCAGATCGACTTAAGTTTTCTACATTTAGTCTTAATTCACTCACCGTTTCCTTGTTAGGCAAAACATTTTTACGCAGATATAAAAAGTCAAATAGAGCCTTGGCTTTGGTAGCTCTCATAATAGAAAAACCGCTCTCCTCAGATAATTCATAACCAAAAAAAAGAGAAGGTTTAATTGTATGGTATATAAAATTAGCAAGCTTGTTGGTAAAAATAGCCGTTTTATTCTGAGAAACAGAAGTTAAATTAACAGGAATTTCAGTTAAAATATTATTGCGATAAAGAATTGTGTCCAAACTTAGATAGGAAGGCGGATATAAAAAGTTGGCTAGAAAATCGGTGAATATTTCTATCTCACCACGGTTTCTCATTTTCTCAACATAGGCAGTGGTTGTGTAAATCCCCTTTTTTATACGGAGCAACTTACCACTTTTCTCATAGCGATGCAGAACCATCCGGAGATAAGAGGAACTTTCTTCAACACCCAAAAAATCATTGAAAGTGAAAACCGGCAGTTTCTCTGCTAATTCTATTATAGTTTTACTTCTATTTTTATTATTTCTCATAATTTACAATTATTGTAAATTATGAGAAATACTTTGTCAACTATTCGACTTGGGTTAACAAAAATATATTTAGAGTTTAGTTCATTTATCTAGTGGAACCTCCCTCAATTTTAAGCTTTTTTAATAATCAATTTCGAATTTTTATCTTGTTACCCTACTTACCTCAGGTAACAACCTAACTTACATTTCTTCTGCAGGGGTACTTACCTCAGGTAACATGAATAATACTTAGATGAATAAAACAAATCTCTCCTGAGGAGAGAGGTTCTTTGTTTTTGGTTTTTAGTTTTTAGAAAAGATAAAAAATTTTGTTTACTTATAGCTGCATAGCTTGGAATGATGGAATATTGGAAGAGTACAATATTCCATCATTCCTTATTGCATTAGAGTATATTTACATATTTGCATAAATTATTGTATTTATCTTGATACTGATTTGTCTATTGCGAGGAGCAAAGCGACGAAGCAATCTCATGCATTTAAACCTTCAAGGAAAGTATTTTATTGGAACATTGGAAAACTGAAAAGATGCAAGAATGGTAAAGAAATAATAAATTACACAGAACCCCAGATTTCTTAAAAGCTCATTATCCCAATATTGCACTGTTCCATTATTGCAATATTCCAACATTCCAACGGTCCTTTATTGCATTCTTTTACACTATTTCTACTAATCTACTAAATACAAAATACTAACGGCTAAATACTATGCAAGAAGATGGAAGTAGATGCCCTGCCCAAACAGGAATCGTTAAAGTGGATACAGAAGATTAAGGAACAGTTGAAGGATGGGAAGATGAGCTAGGAATCAGATAAAACTGATAATTCAAGACTTGACTCTCTCTTCCTTATAAAGATTTGATCCCTTTATTCACACCTAGTTTTTCCCATTTTACCTACTTTATATTATTTTTACTCTTTCTTAAATGGCATGCTACATAATGTTCCTCACCTATATCAATTAATTCAGGTTCTTTCTCTTTGCAAATCGTTTCAGCATACTTACATCTTGGATGAAAACGACAGCCCGAAGGAGGATTTAAAGGGCTTGGAACATCTCCCTCCAAAATAATCCTCTTTCTATCAATAGTAGGGTCAGGAATAGGAATAGCTGAAAGAAGTGCCTCGGTGTAAGGATGTTTAGGATTCTCGTATAATTCATTAGTAGAGGCCAACTCTACAATCTTACCTAAATACATTACTGCCACTCTATCAGAAATGTGTTTTACGATACTTAAATCATGAGCAATAAATAAATAAGTAAGATTAAATTTTTCCTGTAGATCTTCTAATAAATTTATTATCTGAGCTTGGATAGAAACATCAAGCGCAGAAACAGGTTCGTCACAAATTACTAATTGTGGATTCAAAGCCAGAGCACGGGCTATTCCAACTCTTTGTCTCTGACCTCCACTAAATTCATGAGGATACCTTGTTACATGTCCTGCATTTAGACCTACTGTTTCTAATAATTCCTTAACTTTTTGTTCTTTTTCCTTTTTATTCTTTATAATCTTATGTATGAGTAAGGATTCCCCTATTATATCTCCTACAGTCATTCGGGGATTCAGAGAACCAAAAGGATCCTGGAAGATTATCTGGATATTACTTCTTATTTTTCTTAACTCTTCTTTTCTTAATTCAAAGATATTTTTTTCTCCAAATTTTACTTCTCCAGCAGTGGGTTCTAAGAGTTTTATTATTGTTCTCCCTGCAGTAGTTTTACCACAGCCTGATTCTCCCACCAAACCTAACGTTTCCCCCTCTTTAATATCAAAACTTATTTCATCCACTGCCTGAACATATCCTGTGATCTTAGATAATAATCCTCCTCTAACTGGAAAATATTTCTTTAATTTTTTAACTCTAAGTAATAAATTGTCTTTCAATCCCTTACCTCCAGTATTCCAAATCATGAAATACATTCAATTTTGGTCTACACCTGTTGTTTTTGACCAGTATTAAAAAGATTTGCTTTTTCTTTGTTATACTTCCAACACCGTACAACGTGGTTTCCTTCTATCTTTTCAAGATTAGGTTCTTCCTTTTTACAAAGATCTATAGCAAACTTACAACGAGGATGAAACTTGCATCCAGTAGGTAAATCTAAAGGATCAGGAATTCTACCCTGAATAACTTCGAGTTTTTCCCCCAGTTTATCTGTTACTCGGGGAATGGAATTTTGGAGTGCTATGGTATAAGGATGCTTCGGATTTTTAAATATAGTTTTTACATCAGCATATTCTAACACTTTACCAGCATAAACCACTGCTACATCATGGGATACTTCAGCAATCACTCCTAAATCATGAGTTATCATTAAAACGGACATACCAATTTCATCTTTCAATTTTTTTATGAGTTCCAAAATCTGAGCCTGGATAGTAACATCCAAAGCAGTTGTCGGCTCATCTGCAATTAATAAATCTGGATTACAGGATAAAGCCATGGCAATCATCACTCTCTGTCTTTGCCCTCCGCTTAATTCATGGGGATATTCATGAATTCTGCTTTCAGGAAAAGGTATACTCACTAAATTCAGCATTTCAATGGTTTTCTTTAAGGCTTTTTCTTTACTTAATTTCTGATGCAACACAATTGCCTCTGAAATCTGATCACCAATAGTATAAACAGGGTTTAAGGAAGTCATAGGTTCCTGAAAAATCATAGAAATATCGTTCCCTCGAATCTTTCTCATCTGTTCAGGAGTTTTTTTTAGCAAATTTTCCCCTTTAAACCAAATTTCCCCGCTAACAATTTTTCCCGGCGGTTGCTGTATTAATCTTAATATAGAAAGGGCAGTAACGCTTTTCCCACAGCCTGATTCTCCTACCATACCCAGGGTTTCCCCTTTTCTTATCGTAAAGTCAACACCATCAACCGATCTAACTACACCATCGTCAGTATAAAAATAGGTTTTTAAATTCTTAACACTAAGCAATAAATTATTTTTAGACTCCAATTTTTTTATCCCATCTTTCATTTTTACATTATAATTTATGATTTACTCTTCTTTAATAGTTTTTTCAAATGTTCCAAATTTTACTATCTGTTCATTTTCTATCATTATTTTACCCTTCGCAATAACATGTTTTATTTGAAGAGTATCACCATCTAATACAACTAGATCTGCGTCTTTTTCAGTCTCAATTTTCCCTTTTTCATACAATTTTAAATGTTGGGCAATATTGGTAGAACTCACCCTAATTGCATCTTCAACAGATATTTTCTCTTCCTTTATTATATCGACAAATGCCTCGTATAAAGAAGAGACCGGGGAAACCAATATATCAATAATTTCACCCTCCTTATTAAATTTGGGCATACTGCCATTTCCGTCAGTACTCATGGTAATTCTTTCAACTGCAACTCCATTTTCAATCATTCTTTTAACGGCTTTACTTGGATTTATTGCTCCTGTTAACTCACTTTCTACTGAAACCCCTGTTGTCACATCAACATAACCACCACTTTTCCCAAACTCTATTGCATCTTTAAATAACTCTTCATTTCGATTTAAGTGGGTTGGCGCAAACTGTGTAATTGGTATATCAGTATTTTTAACAATATCTAATAAGTAGCTCAAACCTATTTGTTCATTTCCCATATGGGTATGAACGATGCCTGCCTTTCCTGCCAATATTCCTCCTGTTCTAGCTTCAGAAGTGACTTTTAAAAATTCCTCTATTGTGGGATGGGAAGAACGATGGTCTGATAAAGCAATTTTTACTCCAATTACTTTATCTATCAACATTATATCATTCAATATATTTTCGGTAATTGTCAGTGAGGGATACTGGTAGGATCCAGTATATATCCAGCTACTTATACCTTCATTTTCTAGGCCTTTTGCCTTCATTAAAAGAGCTTTTAGTGATCTCGCAACTCCATCTGTTCCCATCAACCCTACTACTGAAGTTATCCCCGCTGTAGTCAATTCAGTTAAATTAACCGGTATTGTACGATAATGGGGACCGCCTTCGCCTCCGGCACCATCAATGTGTATATGTTGATCTATAAAACCAGGAATAATTAAACAATTTGAAGTATCAATTATTTTTACCTTTTTATCTAATAATCGTCCTACTGACTCTGAAATGTTTTTGTCAATTAATACTATTTTGTCATTTGCAATCAGTATATCCATATTTCCTTTATATTCTGGGGAGTAAATCTCTCCTTTTTTCAATAAAACGAAACTCACTTAGCCCTCCATGTATCTTTAAACTATTTATTTTATATAACCTATATATATTTTTGTTTAACCAGCTTTCCCCTTTGTCATTTTGGGGTTAAATTCTTCCCTTAACCAATCTGCTAATAAATTGATACCAAATACAATTAATATTAATGCAATCCCTGGGAAAACCACAAGCCACCATTTACCAGCATAAATATAATTTTTCCCTATAGACACCATCATTCCAAGAGAAGGTTTATTTATTGGGACCCCTACACCAAGAAAACTTAATGTAGCCTCCAGCATGACTGCAGCTCCAAAATCAACAGCAGCAACTACTAATATGGGTGGTATAGCATTCGGAAGAATATATTTTATCATGATTCTTAAATCATTGGCTCCAATTGCCCTTGCAGCACTAATATAATCTTCTTCCTTTACACCAAGAACAGACCCTCTCATTGTTCTGGCATATCTTACCCAGTCAGTAATAACGATGGCCAAAATCACCGTACCTACACCATGGCTTTTTAAAACTCCTAAAAATAGCATAGCTATCAATGTAGTAGAAAATGAAAAAATAGCATCTGCTAATCTCATTGTTACGGTTTCTAATAAACCTCTATAAAACCCTGATAAAATACCAATAGTCACACCTATGAATCCAGCGATTAGAATGACACTAAAACCAACAGTGAAGGATGTTCGACAACCATAAAGTATAGTACTAAATATATCTCTCCCCTGATCATCAGTACCTAAAATAAATGGAGCTCTCCCACCTTCCATCCAAATCGGTGGTACAAGAGAGTCGGCCAAGTAAAGGCTTTCCATATCATATGGATTTTGTGGAGCAATGGCCGGAGCAAAAATAGCTCCTATTAGCATGATTATCAGTATTAGAGAACCTGTAACTGCTGATATATCTTTAATATAGTGGTTAAATCTTTTTGATTTTAAAATTCTAAAAATAGTTATCCCCTTATTCATATCTTATTTTAGGATTGATATATCCATATAGAATATCCACAACAAGGTTTACAAAGAGAATAATAATTGAAGTAACCATTACATAGGCAACGATTACAGGATGGTCTGTCTCATAAACAGCAGTTAGCAATAAATTTCCTGTCCCAGGCCATTGAAATATACTCTCTGTTACGATAGAAAATGCTATTAATTCCCCAAATTGCAAACCTGCCATTGTTATAACTGGTATAAGTGCATTTCTTAATGCATGTTTAAATATTACCATTTTGGATGGCAAACCTTTTGCCCAGGCTGTTCTTATATAATCTTCTCTCAATGTTTCTAACATTCCTCCTCTAGTTAATCGGAGAAGTACTGCAAGTTGATACATGCCCAGGGTAAAAGCCGGGAGAATTAGATGGCTCAGGCCTCCTATTGTAAAAAATCCTGTCCGCCATCCTTCTGTAATTTTTATTACTTCACCCCTCCCAAAGGCAGGTAAAACTCCCAAGTAAACTGCAAAAATCATAATAAGTAATATTCCAATTAAAAAGGTAGGGAGCGAAATACCAAAAAGTGAACCGGTCATAATCACCCTACTAATAAAATTTCGAGGATTTAGAGATACTAACACCCCGAGACCAATTCCAAATAAAAGAGCTATACACATGGCACTCATAGCAAGTTCAATGCTTGCTGGTAACCTTTCCAATATAAGCTCAAGAACAGGGGTTTGAGACACATATGATAATCCGAAATCACCTTTAACAGCATTTTTCAAAAAGACAATATATTGAACGTAAAACGGCTTATCCAAACCCATATTAACCCTGACTGCTTCTTGCTGTGCCTTGGTAGCATACCTGCCAGCTAAAGTAAGCACAGGGTCTCCAAAAAATTGGAAGATTATAAAACATAAAAAAGAAACAACAAGTAAGACTATAATTCCCTGGGTTAATCTCCTAAAAATGCATCTGTACATAACAAACTAAAAATAGTTGGGGCAAAACCTTATTTCAATTTTTTGCCCCAACTATTTTTTACCTTTCTACTCGTTAATTGAAATTTCTCTGAATAGTATCCAAGTATCTGCTCGAGGGGTAAACTCTATACCTCTCCCCTTGTAAACAGCATAGGCATCTTCTTGATAGTGAAGAGTAATAACAGCTACCTTCTCTTCCATTGCAATTCTATTTAATAATTGTAACTTTGCAGCCCTCTCTGCCGGATCAATGATTTCCTCAGATTCTTCTAGAAGTCTATCCAGTGTTGCATCACTATAATCAGAACCATTCAATCCACCATACCCTTCCTCTACACTATGTATTAATTTAGTAAAGGAGCGGCCAAAATCATAAGTTCCATCAAACCAACCTATTAGATAAAAATCTAATATATGTTCGTCTACTTCCGGGAAAAATACAGCTTTTGGTTTAGTATCTAATTCTACCTCGATTCCGACTTTTGAAAGTTGTTTTGCTACTGCTTCACATATCTGTGCATCTCGAACATATCTGTCATTTGGACCAGTAAGTGTTATTTTGAAACCGTCAGGATAGCCGGCTTCAGCAAGCAATACTTTTGCTCTTTCCGGATCGTAAGGAAAACGTCTAATTGAGGAATCATAACCTACAGTTGGTTCATCTGGAATCTGGGCTGCCGGAAATGCATGTCCAAACATTACCTTTTCAATGATTTCCTCTTCATCAATTGCCATGTACATTGCTCTTCTTACTCTAATATCACTAGTAGGTGACCCCTTTTTATTTCCAAGTCCCAAGTAGATAGCCCTTCTTGCAGGAATAGTAATTACTTCGACATCTTCATTACCAGCTACGGTTTCGAAAAGTTCGACAGGTACGTCTTGTAAAATATCCACTTGCCCGCTTACAATAGCTGCTAAGCGAGTAGATGGTTCGGTAATTGGTGTAATCTCGGCATTCTTAATTGGGGGGACCTCGCCCCAGTAATCTTCATTAGCAGTTAATTTAAGGTAGGACCCCTTTACCCATTCATCAAATTTGTAAGGGCCAGTTCCTATCGGATTTTGCCCTATATCTCCAATGGAACGGGATTCAGTAGATTCTTTATCCATGATAAATACTTGATGAAGATTATCTGCAAAATAAGGAACTGATATTTTTGTCTTTACATCTATTGTCCATGGATCACCATCAACCATTTCTACCGATTCAATGGCCCCTCCAAAGGCCAAAAATTCAGATACCGGGTAGGGTTCTTTTAATCTATTGAATGTATATTTGACATCTTCCCAGGTAAAATCATTACCATTATGAAACTTAACTCCCTGTCTCAAACTAAATCGCCAAGTCAGCTCACCCAATCTCTCATAGGATGTAGCTAATCCGGGGACCAGGTGCCCTTCAGTGTCTCTGTAGAGAAGTCCTTCAAATATATTACCCATTATTCCAAGATTAGCGTCAGAATCTGATCCATGAGGGTTCATGGTTTGTGGGGGTGAACCCACTGCAACGTTTATACTATCTTTCGTTGCTGCAAGCCCACTGGTAAAAGTGGTTAAAATCAACCCCAAAATGACAATTAAGATTATTATAGATCTTAACTTTCTCATTTTTTTCTCCTTTCTATTTGTTATACTTTAATCTTTTCCTATCAGCGTTTTTTAAATATTTTTCGCTTATCTTTAAATCTAACCAACAATTAACGCTTCAGAATCTCATTCTACACCATAACAAAATTATAGGCTCACTTCAAAAAATTTCACCTCTTTTCTAACCCTGTTTAATTCTGTTAATGTCATTCCATTAATCTAAAATTATATACAATTATATAACAATATATAGGTAAAATCTAGTTTTTCATAAAGAAGAATCACCTAAATACTTGTTGCCATTCATTTTTTTCCGGAGGCAGCAGTCTTTATAATAGATAAAATATATTCTGTTGTCTTTTTCAAATCATCAATAAGAATATATTCGTCAACTGTATGAACATTCTCCATTCCTATTGATAAATCTACTGAGGGAAAACCTTTTTTGTTAAGTACATTGGCGTCGCTACCCCCTCCGCTGGGTCGTAATTTTGGTTCTAATCCCATATCCATTGCTGCTTTTACTGCCATTTTCACTACCTGGCAATCAGCAGACAGATTATAGCAACAATATTCCCTATTAATTTTGACTTCAGCCTTTGCCTTAAATTCCTGAGCAGTTTCTTCGACTATCTGTTTTAATTTTCCGGTATATTTTTCTAATTTTTCTTCGTTTCTACTTCTGACTTCTCCTTCCAATATTACTTCATCAGGAATAATATTGGTGGCCTTGCCACCGGAAATGATACCAATATTAGCAGTAGTTTCTTCATCTATTCGACCTAACTCCATCCGAGAAAGAGCAAACCCAGCTATCTGAATTGCATTAATACCTTCTTCAGGTTTTGAACCGGCATGAGCAGCCTTCCCATAAATAATGAATTTTAAAGAATTCTGAGAAGGTGCTGTATTAACAATCTCTCCAACCTGTCCTCCGGAATCTAAAACAAAAGCCATCTGGGCATTTAAACTGGAAAGATCTAAATTCTTTGCGCCTAATAAACCTATTTCTTCACAAATAGAAAATACAATCTCAATATCACCACAGGGAACAGGATTTTCTTTAATAATATGAAGGGCTTCTAATAAAGCAGCTATAGCTGCCTTATCATCTGCACCTAAAATTGTTTTCCCACTACTTACTATTCTATCTCTCTCACAAATAGGTAAAATGTTTTTACCAGGAACAACTGTATCCATATGTGCGGAAAACATAATCGGAGTTGCCTGTTTTATATTCCCCCTAAAACGAGCAATGATATTACCACTATTCGAATTTACCTTCTCACCAGCATTATCAACTCTGACTTTTAATCCTAAATCTTCCAGATTATGTATTAAAAACTCAGCTAAATTTTTTTCATCTCTGGAAATGCTATCTATCTTAACCAATTTCAGAAAATTTTTTACCAATCTTTTTTCATTAACCAAATATATTATCCCCTTTCTATACTTAAGCTTTTTTATGTCAATTATAGACCCTCATTATTCATTATAACAGCATCAATATTACAATAAGGACACATATCTGTAGGATCCTTTGGATTATCCTCATCAACCCAGTTAAAGAATTATTTGGGGGAAAATTCGCTAAACAACTGACAGACCTTTTCTCTTAAATCAT
>LDZT01005122.1_pt1 | contig 37225 bp, 35 predicted proteins | sample 615521 | NCBI WGS metagenome assembly LDZT01 (sample SAMN03408292, study PRJNA278302) | terrestrial metagenome | isolation source: oil reservoir sample SB1 | place: USA: Alaska, North Slope, Schrader Bluff formation | collected 2011-09 | reverse complement strand
TTGCGCTCGACGCAGCACAGACGTTCCCGGAGTCGGGGGCCACGGTGAACGCCGTGATCCTCGCCGCGATCGTCGTCTTCGAGGTGGCAGGGCCGGCGCTCACCAAGCGTGCGGTCTCGTGCACGATCGAGATCCCGCCCGCCGAGGAGTCCGAGGACCTGCCGGCGTGTACGACCCGCACGATCCTCATGCCGGTGAGCGCCGCGCTCCCGCCCGAACGGCTGCTCAACACCATCGAGGCCGCCGGGTGCGACGCCGGCTGCAAGCCCACGGTCATCCTCGCGCACATCATGCCGCTCGACCGGGCCCGTCGCTCCACGAACGCCCTCCGTAACGCCGAGGCGCACCTCACCCTCCTAGCGGAAGCCCTTCGCGCCGAGGGATACGCCGTAGAGACAACCGTACGGCCCGACCGGACGCTCGATCACGGGATCGCGGCGCTGGCGGCAGAACTCGACGCCGACCTCGTGGCGATGGGTGCGCCCCTCCGTGGTTCGCGCCTCGGCCCCGGGCTCTCGCCGCTGCGGACGATGCAACACCGGGTGCTCGACGCGCTCGACGTGCCCGTGCTCATCGTGCCGATGTCGGGGCACGTTGCAGGGGATGAGATCGAGGGCTAGAGCCGGCCTCGGGGACCCTTGAGCCGCTGGAGTATAGTGGGATGCGTGTTTGTCCGATCCCGACCGGACACGGGGGTGTTCAGCTGTGATCCTGACGGTCACCCCGAACCCGTCAGTCGACAAGGTGTTCAAGATGCAGGGCTTCGCCCTGGGCTCGCTCAACCGCATCGACGATACGTTCACCCAGCCTGGCGGCAAGGGCGTCAATATCGCATTCATGCTCAGGACTCTCGGGCACGATATCACCGCCACGGGGTTCGCCGGCAATGGACCAGGCAGATTCATCCAGAACTCGCTGCGCGACGCGGGCATCACCACCGCGTTCGCACTTCTCGCCGGAAAGACGCGCACGAACTACGCCCTCGTCGACACCGAAGCGGGAACGCTTACGAAGCTCAGGTCCGCCGGACCGGAGGTGGATCCGAGTGACATCGCCACGTTGCGCTCCACGTACGAACGTCTACTCGGCCAGGCGGACATGGTGGTCATCGCTGGCAGTCTTCCTCCCGGCCTCGAGCCGACCTTCTGCGCGGAACTCGTGCGCATCGCCACGTCGCGAGGCGTGCGTGTCGCGCTGAACGTCCGCGAGGAGGCACTCGCCGCCTCCCTCCCCGCCAGGCCGTTCCTCGCCGAGCCGGACCTCCGTGATCTCACGAGCTACGGCGAGTACGACCTGACCGAGCGGGAGGGTCGGATGGGCCTCGCTCGCCATCTGGCCGAAAGCGCGGAGATCGCGGTCGTGAACGCGGGCGGCGAAGTGCTGTGCATGTCGGGTGACGAGGCCGTGACCCTGAGGATCCCTGCCTGCGGACTTCTCGGCAGGATCCGTCTCGATGACGCGCTCATCGCGGGAGTCATAGACGCGACGATCAGCGGTGGCTCGCTCGAGGAGATCGCCCGCGAAGGCGTCGCAGCCGCGCTCGCTGCTGCGGCGTCCCCGAGCGGCCAGTTCGCGTCCCGCGAGGACCTGAGTGAGTGCCTCGACCGCGTGGAGGTGGTCCGGCATGCCTGAACGCAAGGTCTCCGAGATCATGACGCGGGATCTCACGGCCCTCACACCCGGCGACAGCCTGCAGCACGCCGCCCATCTCTTCAGCCTGATGCGAATCTCCGGGCTACCCGTGGTCGATGACCACCAGCGCGTGGTCGGATTCCTCTCGGAGTCGGATATCATCGAGGCCATTTCCCCCCGCAGCAGGGATCGTTCAGGCATCTTCGTCGCGGACTTCGGCGAGATTGCGCGCAAGATGCGAAGCGCGGGCACTGCGGCGGTGAGCGACTACATGACGGAGCATCCCGTCACCGTTGAGGAAGCACAGAACGTAGAGAGCATTTCGGAGATCATGTTGGCCGAGGGCATCAAGATACTGCCGGTGGTCCATGACGGTATCCTCGTGGGAACCGTCAACCGCGCCGACGTCTGCAATGTACTCATGGAAGACCACTTGGAGTCCTGACATATCGTGGAGTTCGGCGCCTTTCTTACAGTCGGCATAATGGTCGTCCTCGGGTTCGCCGGGGCGCGTCTGAGCGACAAGATCCGTATCCCGTGGGTCGTCGGATACATCCTCGTTGGCGTCCTTCTCGGGACATCGGGCTTCGGGCTCCTCGATGCCCAGCTCATCGAGGCGCTCAATGCGATATCGCTCTTCGCGCTGGCTCTCATCGGCTTCACCATCGGCGGGGAGCTCCAGATTCGGGATCTCAGGGAACTCGGAAAGAGCATCACGACGATCACTGTGTTCGAGGCGGGGGCCGCCTTCCTGCTCGTATGCGGCACGATCTACCTGATCACGCGCAGCCTGCCCATCGCCCTGGTCTTCGGCGCACTGGCGTCGGCGACCGCGCCTGCTGCCACCGTGGATGTCTTGTGGCAGTACCGCTCCCGCGGCCCGCTCACGATGACGCTCTTCGGTGTCGTCGGGCTGGACGACGCGGCAGCGCTCATCGTCTATGCCTTCGCGTCTTCGGCCACCAAGGCCCTTCTCGGCACGGGGGGCTTCGAGTGGACCTCGGCGATCGCACGCCCGCTGCTCGAGATCGGAGGGGCGCTGCTCATGGGCGCGATCGGCGGCTGGATCCTCCACCTCTCCATGCGGTGGGTCCGCGAGAAGGGTCAGCGGCTCATCATCATCATCGGCATGATCATGCTGTGCGCAGGACTGGCCGATCACTTCGGGATGTCACTCATCCTTGCGAACATGGCGATGGGCTTCACGCTGGTGAACATCTCCCGTGACAACCGGATCGCCTTCGAGCTGACCGGGGCATTCAACCCGCCGGTCATGGTCTTGTTCTTCGTCCTAGTGGGCGCACGCGTGGACATCTCGTTGCTGCCGAGCATCGGCCTGATCGGCATCACATACCTGGTCATGCGTGTCATCGGGAAGACGTCCGGCGCCTGGGCTGGAGCCCGGCTCTCGAAAGCGCCGGAGGTCGTACGACGCTACCTCGGGCTCGGACTGCTCTCTCAGGCGGGCGTGGCCATCGGTCTTGCTATCGACGCCTCGCACACGTTCGCCGCTTATGGAGAAGTCGGTGCCGAGATCGGCACGCTGGCGATCAACGTGATCGCGGCCACCACCTTCGTCTACCAGGTCATCGGCCCGGCGATGACGAAGATCGCCATCTTCAAGGCTGACGAGATCGCCGACGAGTTCCGCGAGACTGCCTGAGCCCCGGACCAGTGTGCTGGCCGACTCCCTTCACAAGGCGCCGCTGCACTTGCCGACCTCTCATGACGGGCTATAATCGCCCTGCGCGGAGGGGTGGCAGAGTGGTTGATCGCCCTGGTCTTGAAAACCAGTAGGCCCGCAAGGGTCTCGTGGGTTCGAATCCCACCCCCTCCGCCATCGCGCGCTCCTGCGCTCCCTGCTACAATGGGCGGCGCTTCTCTCAAGCGGAGAGTTGGCCGAGTCGGCTGAAGGCGCTCGCCTGCTAAGCGAGTAAGGGGCTAATAGCCCCTTCGAGGGTTCGAATCCCTCACTCTCCGCCATTTGACATCTCGTGTGCGACCGTGCAGGATACTCTAGCCTCGCACACATAACGCGCCCTTAGCTCAGCTGGATAGAGCGTCTGACTACGAATCAGAAGGTCGCAGGTTCGAATCCTGCAGGGCGCACCACACACGTCTCACGAGGACTCTGCGGCTGGATCGCGGGGTCCTTTCTTCATGGGCGATCGCCCGTGCTTATGTATCCCATCGGCCCGTATGCGCACACTCGTATGACGGCTCATGCCTCAACCGTGTGACGTGGTGCCGCGCCTCAAGTAAGATGCAGCGGGGGGGCGGCATCGGCCCATGGAGGCGCGCCATGCCTAACCGATCCGGTATGCGCCGCACCCCGCGTTCGTCCCATCAGGCGACGGAGCGTGACGATGGACCAGTACCGCAGCCGGAGACGCGGCCCGAGGAAGACGTTCCACGGACGGTACCGCACGATCGACCCGGGGAGGGCCGGTTCGCGGAGCGCCCGCGGCTCCGGCGGCGGAAGATCGCAGTACGTCCCTCCGCGAACCCACGAACGGCGCGGCGGACGCGGACGGAGACGGCCTCTATCCCGGAACGCCAGGCGTGTGGTATCCGTCCTCGTGCTCGTGGTGATCGCGGCCATAGCGCTGAGCGTGTATCTCCTCACCAGGCCGGCGACGGTCACGATAACCGCCAACCCGTCCGACTCGATGATCCTCTTCAACGGGTCGGTGGCCGGTACGGGGACGCTCGAGGTCGCCGACCTGAAGCGTGGCGAGTACACCGTGTACGTGGAACGCACCGGGTTCGAGCCGGTAAGCTCGACGATCGAGGTCAGGCAGGGGCGGCACGAACGGCTCTCCTACGACCTCCTGCCGCTGCCACAGCAGGTGGCCGTGGTGACAGATCCCGAGGGCGCCTCCGTGACACTGTCGCATGACGGCTCGATCGCGCATCAGGGGCCGAGCCCTATGGACATCCAGGTGCCGAGCGGGCTGTACACGCTCACGATCGAGCTCCCGGGCTACAACACCTTCACCCGCGAGATGAGCATCGACACCACCACGACGCTCGAGTACCACCTCGACCCCGAGGGGCAGGTGCTGCACGGCATCGGGTTTATCACCACGCTCGGGGCGCCGAAGGGCGTCTCGGTGACGCACGACGGCAGCGAGGCCTGGACGAGCATCCTCAACGGGCCCCCTTCCATACAGATCTTCGATCCGCGCACCGGTGAGATCCTGGGCGGTGTGGACATCGGCGAGCACGGCGCTGTGGAGGTCATCTTCAACCGCTCGGGGACGCTCGCCTACACGTCGCAGATGGAGACCGCCAAATGCTTCGAGATCGACGTGGCAACACGGGCGGTGCTCCGGGAATTCGACACGGGCAGCGCCTGGACGAAATGGGTGGAGCTCTCACCGGACGAGAAGACGCTCTACGCATCCAACTGGTCGGGCGACGACGTCTCGATCATCGACCTCGAGACCGGTGAGCTCGTCAGGCGCATCGGCGTCTCCAACACACCGCGGGGCATGTACGCCACCGGCGACGGCCGTTCGCTTTACGTGGCCGGGTTCGATTCGGGCCATCTGGAGCGCATCGACCTCGAGTCGGGCGAGGTGACCACGCTCTTCACCGGCGGCGGGGCGCTCCGCCATATCGTGGCCGATGAGACCACGGGCCGGCTCTTCATCTCCGACATGGCCGACGACCTCGTCTGGGTCCACGACATGGCGACAGGGTCGACCACGAAGTTCGTGGAGACCGACGAGAAGCCGAACACGATCGACCTCACCCCCGACGGGAAGATGTTGTTCGTGAGCTGCCGGGGCGAGAACAACGAGAAGACCTATTACCTCCCGGGGCCCGAGTGGGGCTCCATACTCGTCTTCGATACCACCGACGGGCGCCCGCTCGACGCGCTGATAGCGGGCAACCAGCCCACCGCGCTCGACGTCTCCGACGACGGCAGCCTGCTCGTGTTCAGCGACTTCCTGGACAACCGGCTGCGCGTGTACGAGATACCCGGCTACGACGTGTTCGCCGCCGCGGAGGGCGGACGCTATGACGAGCACTTCGCCGAGATCGCGAAGTAAGCCGCCTGACTCGCCGGAGGAGGTTCTACGCATGCGCACGGTCGTAGGCGTGATGGGATCAGGGCAGCCGCTCGACCAGCACGCATACGACACAGCGCACCGGCTCGGCGCACTGATCGCCGGACATGGCTGGGTGCTGCTCACCGGCGGGACGGCATCCGGCGTGATGGACGCGGCGTCCCGCGGCGCCCATGATGCCGGAGGGCTTGTGATCGGCGTGCTGCGCGGACCCGATGGAGCCGAGGCGAGCTCGTATGTGGACGTGGGGATCCGCACTGGCATGGGTGATGCGCGGAACGTGATCAACGTGCTCTCGAGCGACGTGGTGATCGCTCTGCCGGGTGGTCCGGGCACGGTGTCGGAGGTAGCGCTCGCCCTGAAGAGCGGCAGACCTGTCATCGTGCTTGGCTGGGACCCCGGCGCCGCGATACGGGCATCCGGGCACGGACGGTTGTTCGATGCCCAGGCCCCGGAGGACGCCGTGGAGACGGCGCGAAGGGTTCTTCTGGGCGACATGTAGCGCCGCCTGTACGCCTATTCGGGCCGCTCGGCACATACAACGCCTCCGTCCGCAGGCGATAGCGCATTCTCCGCGAAACCTTGTTATTATCTAGCGATGATTTCGGCGCCGGGGGTGCGCCGCGACACGGATGTGCAGGGGGCACGATGCCGATCACTCGCCGGACAGATTACGCCGTCCGCATGATGTACGAACTCGCACAACTGCCGCCCGGAGCCACGCTCTCGCTCAGAGACCTGTGCGAGCTGGCCCAGGTCCCGGACAGCTTCGGCGCGACGATAGCGGCGTTCCTGGTGGAGTCGCGCCTGATCCGGCGTTCCGGCTACCGCGACTACCAGATATCCCTGGCGCGTCCTGCTATGGACATCACGATGGCCGAGGTCATCCTCGCCTGTGAGCCGGGATTCTCACTGTCACAGTGCGCGCGTGAGCCCGAGTCCTGCTCACGCTCGCCGCACTGCGGCGTTCACACCATGTGGGCGTCGCTCGACCACATGGTGATGTCGAGACTCGAGTCGGTGACGCTGGCCCACGTGGCGCGCGGGCAAGCCTTCGCGAGCGACACGGACGTTCTCAGGGCGGCCGCAGAGGTCGAAAACACTCTCACATACTGACCGAGATGGCCGACCCGTCGGGGGCCACCTCGATCACGAGCGGTTGCACACCGTCGGCGATGTAAGCCACACGGTAGCCGGCGATGCTCACCGTGAGCGGGTCCTCCGGGAACGCGTCACGCATCACGGATTCGACCGCCGAAACGGATCGGACCTCGCCGGCGCTCTGCGCCCCCACACTGCCACCCCGAGCGTCCTCGGCGGGCGTCCAGATGATCGATCCACTGTCGAACGCCTTGTGGTAGGCGTAGAGGTTGTGGGGAACCCCGTCGGCGCGCACCTCGAACAGCGCGACCTGCCCCTCGAACTCCACTCGCACCAGGTATGCCACGAGCCTCGGCTCCGCCGACGCCAGCGCATCCCAGTCAGCGTTCGGCCAGGAGCCGCCATCGCGCTCCACCTCGAAGATCGCGGGCGCAGCATCCAGCGCCTCGGTCTCCCGCGTCCCGTCAGCGGGGATCGCATCGAAACCCTCGAGCGCCACCGCCTGAGACTCCGCGACCGGCGTGACCGTCTCCTCCCCGCTCGGCTCCGGCTCTGATGCGCCACACCCCGCAAGCAGCAGGACGCCGGCGACCCCGAGCGCGAGGAGTGCTGACCGGGCGCCCATCACCACTCCCTCCGGATGACCTCTTGCCCGCCCATGTAGGGCCGCAGGACCTCGGGCACCACCACCGAGCCGTCCTCCTGCTGGTAGTTCTCCAGCACGGCCACAAGGGTGCGCCCCACCGCCAGCCCGCTGCCGTTCAGGGTGTGCACGAAGCGCGAACCCTTGAACTCACCAGGTGAGCGGTACTTGATGTTGGCGCGACGAGCCTGGAAATCCCAGCAGTCGCTGCAGCTCGAGATCTCCTTGTAGTCGCCGTAACTCGGCAGCCATACCTCCAGATCGTAGGTCTTGGCCGCGCCAAAGCCCATGTCGCCGGTACACAACACGATCGTGCGATACGCCAGGCCGAGCTTCTGGAGGATGTGCTCGGCGTCGGCGACCATCGATTCAAGCGCGTCGAGACTCTCCTCGGGCCGGGCGAACTTGACGAGTTCAACCTTGTCGAACTGGTGCACGCGGATCATGCCACGCGTGTCACGCCCTGCTGCGCCCGCCTCCTCACGGAAGCACGGCGTGTACGCACAGTAGCGGAGCGGCAGATCGGCCGCTTCCAGCACCTCGTCACGGTGGAGATTGGTGAGCTGCACTTCGGCGGTGGGGATGAGATAGAGCCCCTCGTCGGTGTGGAACAGATCGTCGGCGAACTTGGGAAGCTGCCCCGTGCCCAGCAGCGTCTCGCTGTTCGCCATGGCCGGCACCGACCATTCGCGGTACCCTCGCGCGCCATGGGTGTCCAGCATGAAGTTGATGAGCGCGCGGTTCAGACGCGCCCCATCGCGACCGAGGACCACGAATCGGCTCTTGGCGAGCTTGACCCCGCGTTCGAAGTCGATGGCCCCGAGATCCGGGCCGAGGTCCCAGTGCGCCACCGGCTCGAACTCGAACGCGGGCGGCGTGCCCCAGCGGCGCACCTCAACGTTGTCGCTCTCGTCGGCGCCCGTCGGAACGCTCTCGTGCGGGATGTTCGGGATCGTGAGCAGCATCTCGCGCACCTCCGCCTCCACCCCGGTGCGGCGCGCATCGATCTCCGCGATCTCCTCGTTGACGGCGCGCACGCGCTCCTTGGCGTCCTCAGCCTCGTCACGCTGGCCCGACTTCATCAGCTCGCCGATGCGCCTGGAGAGATCGTTGCGTACGGCCTGCCTGCTCTCCACTTCGGCGATCAGCCCGCGGCGCTCATCGTCGAGTGCGATGAAGCGGTCGAAATCCCAGTCGCCCGCGCGCGCACCCATCGCGTCGCGTACGGCGTCCAGGTTCTCCCGCAGGTAGCGTCCGTCGAGCATGTGGGCCTCCCATGGTCCGGGATCGTCGCGAGACCGTTGTGCGCGTCGACACAACGGCGGTGTCATGACCCAGACGGATCATGTGTCGATGTCGTCTTGGAGTATAGCCGAGGCTACCCGGCGCGCGCCTGGAGACCCGAGACCCACACGGCTCAGCGAGTGCGGTCGGCCTCCCAGCAGATCCGCGCCTGGGCGATGTGGAACCCCGACTCGGCATACAGGCCGAGCGATGGCTCCTCGCTCGGCACGGTGGTGAGCAGCACGCGGCCGATGCCGGCAGCTCCCGCCGCACGGAGCGCCGCATGCAGGAGCGTCTTGCCGAGCCCCTTGCCCTGTTCGGCAGGTACCACGGCGAGCGTGTCGATCCTGGCGGTGCCAGGCTCATCGGCATGGACGATGGTGAGCACGGCGCCCGCCGGGCTACCGCTCCTGTGAGCGATGAGCGTCCCCGCTCTCACCACGCCCGGACGGGGCAACGCCACCCGTGCCTCCTCCACGCTCATGACATGCCTGCACGGATACTCCGCGAACGTGGCGTTCACCACCTCGGTCCACATACCAGCGACCATCGGCGTTGCAGGTCCCACCGTGAAGCCCTCGGGGGGAGCGACGGGCTCCACTGCGCCGGGATCGGTGTGCTCCAGCAGGTACGCCTGCCGTGTCACAGAGAAGCCGGCCGTCGCCACCGCCTTCTGCACGTGGTCGTCGGCATCGGGCAGGAACACGAACACCCGCTTCGTGCGCGCCGACATCCGGGTCAGCACGCGCTCGATCAGGAGCGGGTACGCGATGTAGTCGGTGGAGTGCAGCACCCTGAAACGCGCGCTCGCCTTCTCCACATATCCCTCACGCATGACGGATGCGGCGCCCACGACCGTGCCATCGGGGGCAAGCGCGAGCGCGGCCGGTTCGTGACCGGGGTCGAACGCGAGAAGATCGTCCGAACGCGTGAACGTGTCGTCATGCTCGGCGCCGTGCTCCGCCACGTAGTCCAGGAACACCTGGCGGGTCTCGGGGGTCACGTCGATGATCTCGAGCCTCATCCCCGGCCCCCTGTTCCGCCGTGGACCGGAGCCCCGGTGCCCCGCACGGCCGCCCCGCGCTCGAGCCCGGCGGCCACAGCTGCCCGGATCCGTTCGTAGTCTTCGGCCGTACAGTGCAGGCGCAACACGGTGCGCCAGGAGTTCCGCAGTGAGATCACTCGCTGACGGGGGAAGTAGCGTGCCGAGTGAAGATCCGACCACTTCCAGCCGCCCTGTTCGCTCGCCGTGGCCAGAAGGCCGGCGCCGGCGGTGGTGGCGCTCCGTCCGAGCGCGCCGAAGAGCACCGCCGCCCGGTTCCATCTCTTCTCACGAGCACTGGAGGAGTACGTCACGCCATCCGGCTTCACGGCGAACGTCATGGTGAAGCGATTGCCCAGCAGCACACCCACGATGAAGAAGAGCGCGAGCAGTATGCCGCCCACCATCAGCGGGACCTGGAGCGGGAGAAGGGCCGGTTCGCCGTCCGCCACCCACCCCATCAGCGCCACGAGCACGTACATGATCGAGACGGACATCACGGTGACCCGCACGAAATCCCACAGCATGAACCTGCTCGTGAGGAGCGGGATCCGGTACGTCCATTCGATGGTCGTGCTCTCGCGGCCGGTCCGGAGGTCCGGTTGTCGCGGTATGGTCTCCTGACCGCCTTGCATACCCATCCTCCCGCTTTCGCAGATCGCCCGTGCAAGCATACCGTGATTGCGCCGGAACCGGCACGGAGACGTACGAGGCGGAAGCCACGAACGACCGGTGGACCCGGTCGCCAGAGTCGGTCACGGTGAGACGGTGCGCTGCCAGCAGACCCGGATATCCTGGGCATGGAAACCTGCATCCAGGTACAGGGCGACCGCACGACGGTTGAACGTGCTCACCGCCAGGGACACCGACCGACACCCGCCGCGCCCCGCAGTGGCGACGGCATCGTGCAGCAGGGCACGTCCGAGACCCATGCCCTGGTGCGACGGGATGACGGCGAGCATGGTGATCTCGGCGGCGCACGGGTCCATGGCGTCGGTCACGGTGAGGACCCCACCCGCCGGAGAGCCGCCTCGGTACGCGATCAGCGACGCACCGCCGAGTACCCGGGGGGAGCCGAGCGCCTCCCCTGCGATCGAATACGTGGTGTCGACATGATCGGGCTGCCCGTGCATGGCCGAGTTGACTATGTTCGCCCAATCGGTGGCCACGGCCGGGGTGGCGGGCCTGGTCTGGGTCCCCGACGGGTAGTCCAGCCGGGGCGCGTTCCGGGGATCCAGGTGCCGCAGGACATATGCGCGCCTGCACACACCGAACCCGGCCGCCTCGAGCGCCTCTTCCACGTCCCCCGCATGCTCGGGCAGGAGCACGGTCACACGGTCGGCGTCTTCGGGCAACCTCGAGAGAATGCGGTCCACGAGTGCCGGGTAATACTCAGGGTGGACTGTGTGCAGGACACGGAAGCGCATCATGCCGTCACCAGCGGCGAGATCCCGCATGACCGAGGCGGCGCCCACCACAAGGCCGTCACCGTCCACCGCCACCACGGCGGGTTCGCGAGCGGGATCGAAGGCCGCGCAATGTTCAGGCGCCAGATACGAATCGTCATGCTGCGCGCCATGCAACCGCGCATACTCGAGGAATCCGCCTGACAACGGTTGTTCCACATCGATAAGGTGGATCTCCGACACGGATCTCAAACCCCCTGCGCTCCGTGCCACACGTGCCACGCACGTGCCGGCCCCTGCACGAGGACTCCCCCGAATCCTCCACCTTCTGACAAGAGTTGTAGCGCATGCACCGCCTCAGCGCCAGCCGCGAGCGTCACCGGTGCCGTGGCTGCGCTGCTCGCACGTCCGCGTCGGGGTACACTCCCATGCAGGAGGTGGTTGGAATGCGCAGGTCACTGCTCGCTCTCCTGCTGGTACCCGTTCTCGTCCTCGCGCTCGGCCTCACGGCTTGCGGGGACTCGGAAGAGCCTGAAGAATCGGAACCCGCGGTCACTGAAGGCACGAACGAAGCGCTGTCAGAGCCTCCGGTGGAGATGCCCGAGGAGCCGCTGGACACCACAGACTTCTCCGACCTCAGCGGGACATGGACGGTGAGCACCGTCCTGACCGAGATCGACAACCAGGTCATGACCCCGGCGGCCGATCAGCCCGGCGCCACGTATGAGTGGAGCGTGTCGGGCGACAGCATGACGATGCTGACCGACGAGCACCGGTATGAGGGACTCCTTATGCCCGAGGATGACGGGTGGGTCTACCATGCCGTGGCGACATACGTTGACGAGACCGGCACGGAGTGGACCAGCACCATCGAGCTGCACGGCATGATGGTCGGCGACGACGCCTTCAGCGGCGAGTTGATCGGCACGATCGACTCGGCGAGCGAAGGACACCTGTATACGGCCCACTGGGACATCGAGGGCGTGCGGCAGTAGACGCTACCTGATCAGCTCGGCCAGGAGCTCGAGATAGTGGCCGAGCAGACGGGTCACGAGGAAGTGCTCGCGCACGTGCTCCACGCCCCGCTCGGCGATCGCCCCGGCGAGGACCGGGTCCTCCAGCAGCGCGGCCACACGGTCCGCCGTCTGGTCGAGATCGGCGGGATCGACCAGGAACCCCGTCTCGCCATCGATCACCTGCAGCGGGATGCCTCCCACTGCACCGGCGACCACAGGCGTGCCCTTCCACATCGCCTCCGAGACGGTGAGTCCGAAGCCCTCCCGGAGCGACTTCTGAAGCACCACGCTCGACACGCGCTGCAGCGCGTTTATGGCCGTGTCGCTCGCTCCGAGCAGGAAGATCACGTCCCCGCTCTCGATGAGCCGGCCCGCGCGCTTGCGGACGCGCTCGTATATGGCGAGCCCTTCCGGGTCGTCGGTGGCCATGTTGCCTGCGAGCACCAGCCTGCAGTCGACCCGCTCGCGCACCCGCTTGAAGACCTCCACCACGCCCTCGGGGTCCTTCCACTTGTCAAAGCGTGAGACCTGGGTGATGAGCGGCTTGTCGAGCGGGACGCCGTGCCGCTTGATGTACTTCATCACGGTCCGCTCGGGCAGCCTGATGTTCTTCTGGTTGAGCGGGTCGATCGCAGGGTTGATCACGCGCTGCTCTACCGTGAGGTCGGGCCGCAGATACTGCTCGTGGCTCACGATCATGAGGTCGTAGCGCATGATGTATCCCTTGAGGAACTCCCACAGCTCAGGATCCGGCGAGGTGAGGTCGATGTGGCAGCGCCATATCCAGGGCTGACGCTTCTTGTAGAAGCGGATGATGGGCAACGGCTGCGGATCGTGGATGATGACGGCGTCGTGACGCGAGATATGGTTGTACTGCGAGAAGCTCTCATTGGCCTGGACGTACAGACGCTTCTTGTTCTCGGTGAGGTTGACCCGGTCGCCCTGCAGCCCGTTGTGGAACTTCTTGGTCACGCCGAAGAAGTCGTCGCTGCCAACGAGCACGCGCCATCCGGCGTCCACGCCCACGTCGTTCATGAGCGGCACGAGCGCATACAGCATCTCTGCCACCCCGCCGCCTTGCGCGGTGGAGTTCATGTGCACCACGTGCTTGTCGTGCAGCAGCGACGTCCGCCTGTGCAGATCGGTGATTATCTCGTCGGAGACGATGCCCCGGTAGTCTTCAAGCCGTTTCACTGACGTTCATCCTCTCAGGAGTCGATCCCGGCGAGCCGGGTGAGCAGCGATCGGACGTCCCCCACACCACGCACCGAGTTCCGGGCCTGCGTGGGACCCGGCCCGACCTTGATGGTCCACGCGCCTTCCGGTGCGGCCTCGAACACGTCCTCATCTGTCCTGTCGTCGCCCAGCGCAAGGATGAAGTCGAGGTCCTCGCGGCACATCCATCGGTGGGCTGCGCGCCCTTTGTCCACGTTGGCGGCCTTGATCTCCAGGACCTTGTTGCCGTCCATGACGGCGAGCCCCCAGTCGGTCACCACGCTCGCGAGCGCCGCCTTGAGTTCGAGCACGCGCGTCTCGGCCATCTCACCGTTCACCTGGCGGTAATGCCAGACGAGGGAGAAGTCCTTCTCCTCCACGAACGAGCCGGGGGTGCGGTCCACGAACATCTCGAGCAGCGCCGCCACGCGTGGCTTCCACGCGTCGGACATGGGCTCGATCGTCACCCACTCGCCGCTGCGCCCTCGCAGCCACACGCCATGCTCGGCCACGATGTCCACGTCCAGGTCGCCGAGCCACGCCTCGAGCGTCTCGCGGTCGCGGCCCGACACGATCACCACCTCGTTGGCCGGATCCTCGCTCAGCGTCCGCACGATGCGCCGAACGTCGTCGCTGGGGGCGACGTCTTCTGGGCGCGGCGCGAACGGCATCAATGTGCCGTCGTAGTCGAGCAGCACGAGCCGGTGTCCGGCGTCCCGGTACTCCTGCAGCAGCCGGTCGCGCTGCGGTGTGTCGAGGAGCCGCGCGTCGAGGCCTTCCTGCTCGTCCGTGATGCGCTTCAGTCCCTCCAAGAACTCCTCCGCCCACTTGGTGACCGTGTACCGCTTGATCCGCCGCTGCATGAGCGCGTTGCGCGCCCTGGCTTCGTCCTCGTCCATCACCAGCGCCCGATGGAGCGCCTCGACCACCTGGTCGAGGTCGAAGGGGTTCACCAGAAGCGCCTCGCCGAGCTCGCGGGCGGCGCCGGCCATCTCCGAAAGCACAAGCACGCCGGTGCCACCGTCGTGCGCCGCGAGATACTCCTTGGCTATGAGGTTCATCCCATCACGGAGCGGCGTCACCAGCGCAACATCCGCTGCGCCGTACAGACCCGCGAGCGCGTGGAACGGGAGCGACCGGTACAGATAGCGTATCGGCGTCCACTCGATCGTGCCGAACCGTCCGTTGATGCCACCCACCAGCTCATCGACCTCGGTCTTGAGCTGCCGGTACGTCTCAACGTTCTCGCGCGAAGGAACGGCCACCGCCACCATCGTGACCCGGCCCAGCCATTCGGGGTACCGCTCAAGGAACGCCCCGAAGGCGCGCAGACGTCCGGGGATGCCCTTCGAGTAGTCCAGCCGGTCGATCGAGAGAACCACGCTGCCATCACCGGTTCGCATGCCGATCCGCTCCGCCTCGGCCCGTGCCTCGGGTGTCCGCGCCGCGTCGCGATAGCGCTCGTAGTCGATCCCCATCGGGAACGCGTCCACCAACACCAGGCGGCCGTCCACCAGCATGCGTCCCATCTGCTCCTCAAGCCCCAGCAGACGACGACAACTACCGAAGAAGTGCCGGGCGTAGTCGTATGTGTGGAAGCCGATGAGGTCGGCGCCGAGCAGCCCCTCGAGCACCTCGCGCCGCCACGGAAGCATGCGGAATATCTCGAAGCTCGGGAAGGGGATGTGCAGGAACCACCCTATCCGCACCCCGGGCATCCGTTCGCGCAGCATCGCGGGCAAGAGCATCAGTTGATAGTCCTGCACCCAGATGGTGTCTCCGGGCCGGGCCACCGCCAGCACGGCGTCGCAGAAGGTCCGGTTCACCTTCACGTAGCTCTCCCACGTGGCACTGTCGAACTCGGCGTACTGGGTGAAGTGGTGGAACAGCGGCCAGATCGTGCTGTTGGAGAAGCCCTCGTAGAAGCCCGCGGCGTCCTCGGCGCTCAGGAAGACCGGAGTGCAGCCGTGCTCCCGGTCGAGGGTGTCGCGCACGTGTTCGATGCCAGCATCGCCGAGTTCCGCCGCATCGACATCGGCCCAACCGACCCAGCGGCTTTCGTGGTCGGCGTGGAACGAGCTGAGTCCGGTCGCCAGCCCGCCGACGCTGGGCGTGAACGTGAATCCACGCTCCTCGTCGTGGTCGATGCTCACCGGCAAACGATTGGAGACGAGTATCAGACGTTCCATGGCTGGATCCGGGGACGATCAGACGGCACACCACCCGGTTCCTCGAGGTCCCCTCCGGCTGGTTCCGTGCTTCAACACTACCATACGCGCTGCTCAGAGCGGTGGCGCCACCGCGCAACGCGCGGGCGGCTCGGGTACACTCTATGTATGAAGACACCGCTTGCCATCGTGGAGATCGCTGGCCGTGACAGCGTGGCCGCGGCCGTGGCAGCGACCCGCGATCACGGATTCCACGAACTGGTGCCCACCGTGGCGTTCACGGGCACCGAGACCGGCGACCGCGAGGCGCCTGCGCGGGCGGTATCGGTGCTCCGATCGCTCGTTCCGGCCGATACCGTGGTGCACGAACCGGTGGCCCTCTCCGACCCGGCCCTCTGGTCTGCGATGAACGCCCGTCCGGCGGCCGAACTGAGGCAGCGCTTCGGCGTGACGTTCTCACCGTGTCTCGCATGCCACCTGTACCTGCACCTCCTGCGCATACCGCTCTCCTGGTCGCACGGCGACGCGCCGGTGATCTCGGGCGAGCGGGACACCCATGACGGGCGCATCAAGCTCTCGCAGACCCCGCAGAGCATCGACGCCTCCATCCGCGTGCTCGAACACGCCGGCGTACCGCTCCTGCAGCCCATACGCGGTCTTTCCGGCGCCGAGGTCGCCGATCTCACCGGTCACGCGTGGGAGCAGGAGCAGGGCCAGCTCGGCTGTCAGCTCTCGGGCAACTACGTCAACTTCGATGGATCCGTCACCTACGACGAAGACGCCTACGAGCGCTACCTGACCGGCTTCTTCGAGCCGGTCGGCAGGGCCGTGATCGACGCCTGGCGGGCGGAACGCGAAGGGGCGCCCGCCGCCGACTTCAACGCTGTGGTGCGGAGGCTGCTGGAGGACTGATCCGCGGCTAGAGCTCGCTCGTGCAGGATGGACACCGGGTGGCGTCGAGGGCGATCTGGCTCTTGCAGTACGGACACTCCTTGGTGGTGACCGCTTCCTCGGCCTCTTCCTTCTTGCGCATGTTGTTCATGGCTTTCACCACGAAGAAGATCGCCCAGGCGATGATCAGGAAGTTGATGACCGTGTTGATGAAGACGCCGTAGTTCAGGGTGGCGGCGCCCGCCTCGGTGGCGGCCGCGAGTGTTGCATACGGTCCGGGCGTGGCGCCCTCGGTGACCACCCAGAACATGTTGGTGAAATCGGTGCCGCCGAGCAGGGCGCCCACGAGCGGCATCACCAGGTCGTTCACGAGCGAGCTGACCACTGCGCCGAACGCTCCACCGATGATGACGCCGATCGCCAGGTCGACCATGTTGCCCTTGATCGCGAACTCCTTGAACTCCTTGAACATCACACGCCTCCTCGCTCAGTCCCCGAAGAACGACTCGCTGCGGTCCCCGTCGTTGGCGTACCCGCGGTCCTCCCAGTAGCCGCCCGGATCCTCATCGGCCACCAGCTCGATGGCCTCGACCCACTTGCACCACTTGTAACCCCACTTGTCCTCGGCCACCACCTGGAACGGAAAGCCGCGCTCTGGGCGCAGGATCTCATCGTTCATCGAGTAGGCGAGGATGATGTCGTTGTCGTAGAGGTATTCCACCGGGAACGAGGTCGTGTAGCCGTCCACCGCACGGAACACCACGCTTCGCGCGCTGTCCTGCACCCCGGACTCGTCCAGGATGTCTCGCACCAGCACCCCGCCCCAGAGCACCCTGGCGCTCCAGCCCTCCACGCAGTCGAGCTGCACCACCTTCTCGTAGGCGGGAAAGCCGCTCGTCACCTCCGAATACGCGTACTCTGCAGGCTCGTCGACCAGGCCGGTGACGCTCAGGCGGTACTCCTCGATGTCCACGTCCTGGGGACCGGCGATCGAGTTCTCGCGGAAGTCCTCCGCCGAGTCCAGCCGCTCCCCTTCGTACTCGAACACCTCGACATCATCGAGCCGTGTGGGGCCGGGATCCGGCGTGTCCGTGCCAGCACAGCCGCCGAGCGAGAGCGCGAGCATCACGAGCGTGCAGATGAGCGCTGTCCGGGTGTTCACGCGCGCCTCCGTATCGTGCGTCCGCCGTCAGTGGTTCATTCCCTAACGGCAGCGGGCACGACCCTCGCTCACGCGGGCTTGCGAGCGAGCACCACCACGTGGCGGTTGCGGAACGACACGAGCCTCTCCCCCTCGTACCCGGGCTTCAGCCAGCGGCGCATCCCTTCCGGCGCCTCGCTCATCTGCTCGTGCAAGCTTGCCACAGCGGCCTCGTCGCAGTCCTGACGTGAGGTCCAGTCGGCGAAGTCGTGACGCTTGTCCACCAGCTCGGTGTGCTCGACCTCGAGCCCCGCGCGCTCGATCATCGTGACCCAGCCGTCCACGTTGTAGGCCTGGTTGTGACTCCCGTCCCTGGTGCGCTCGAACGCGTCGGCCAGCACCGCCGACGGACCCTCCGGCGGGAGGGCCTGATCCTGGAAGCCGAGCCTGCCACCCGGCTTGAGCACACGCGCCGCCTCGGTGAAGAACGCCTGGGCGTCCGGGAAGTGGTGTGCGGCGATCCGGCACGTCACGATGTCGAACATGGCGTCCGGATACGGCAGGCTGGCCGCCTCGGCCACGGCGAACGTCGCCGTGCAGTCGTTGTCAGCCAGGAGCCGTCCGGCCGCTTCCAGCATCTCGGGGGTGATGTCGCAGGCGTCCACGTCGGCGCCGCTGCGCGCCAGCGCGAGCGCCACGTGGCCTCCACCCGTGGCGACGTCGAGCGCGCGCTCGGCAGGCCGCGGCTGCAGCCATTCGATCAGAAGGTCGAGGTCACGACCTCCGGCGTGGGTGGGACTCTCGCGATACGCATCGGCACGCGACCCGAAGCGCTCGCGTGCCCGACGGCCGAACTCATCCTCCCGCGCGTGATCCATGCGGCTCTCCCCTCGCCGTGATGACAGTCCCCTGTGACATACTAGCCCGAGCGGACCGGCTGGCGCACGGGGACCAAGGAGGCACGCGATGCCCGGCACGCACCCACATCGCCCTATCATCCTCGTGGTCCCGGACGGGGCCGGCGATCGACCGTACCCCGAGCTCGCAGGCGACATACCGGGGGTCCCGGGCGGATCACCGCGTTCGCGCACGCCCATAGAGGCCGCCCGCACCCCGAACCTTGACGCGCTCGCCTCGCTCGGACGGACCGGTCTGCTCTACCCGCTCGGCCCCGGCCTCGCTCCCAGCTCCCACCAGGCGCACTTCGCTCTGTTCGGATACGCACCGGAGGAGTTTCCCGGGCGCGGCCTGCTGGAAGCGCTTGGCGAGGGATACGCACCGGCGCCCGGCGAGGTGGTGGTGCGCGCCAACGCCACCCGGGTAAGCGAGCGTGACGGCATGCTGTGGATCGACGAGCGGCCCGACCCTCGCACGGGGGAGGCCGCGTATCTGGCAGACACCCCGCTGGACGCTGAGATCGACGGCGTCTCGCTCCGTTTCGTGCACACGGGCGCGCTGCAGGGGCTGCTCTTCTTGCGCCCGCTCGACGGGCGCCCTCTCTCCCATCACGTCAGCGACGCCGACCCGCTGCACGCCGACACCACCGTCCTCGCGGTGCTGCCGCTTGAGGAGGCGCCGGACGCGGACGCCGCGGATCACACGGCGCGCGTGCTCAACGAGTGGATCCGACGATCGCGTACGGTGCTCGCCGGCCGTCCCCTCGACGCCATGCTCGTGAAATGGGCGGGCGCTCCGGCGCGGTTCACACCCTTCCCGCTCCGGTTCAGCATGCGGGGCGTCACACTCGGCTCGGGCCCGCTCTACAAGGGACTCGGCGCCGCTGTCGGGCTCCACCACCGAGAGTTCGGCACCGCGCGCGATCCCGAGGCCGATGTGGCTGTGCGCGTGCACGCGGCGCTCGAGCTCATCGCCGAGGGCTACGACTTCGTCCATCTGCATACGAAGCGGACCGACATGGCCGGCCACCGCAAGGACCCCGCACGCAAGGCCGAGGTGATCGCAGCGGTCGACCGCGCACTCGCGCCGCTCGTGCCACTGGTGGAGCGCGATGAGATCGTCGTCGCGGTCTGTCCCGACCACCAGACGCCCGCCGCCGGTCCTCTCTACCACGGCGGTGGCGCGGTGCCGTTGCTCATCGCGGGCGGCGTCGCGGGAGCCGACGAAGTCACCGCCTACGGAGAGACCTCGTGTGCCCACGGCTCGCTCGGCGTGCTCCGGGGCGGTGATGTCCTGCCGCTCGCGCTCGATGCGGCGGACCGCTCGGCGTTCCTCGCCGATCGGATCACGGGGCACCTGGCGCTCGGCATCCCCCGCGCCGAAGACCTGAAGCCGCTCAGCGCACGCGACTAGCCGCGGGCAGCCCCGAACGCAGATCGCAGACCCTCGAAGGAGAGCTCCGGCATCTCCAGCACCGCGGTGCGTCGACCCATCTCCTCGAGCGAGTGCGAGTCCGATGAGGAGATGTGCGCGATCGCAAGTCCGTCCCTGAACCGCTCGCGCGAGTCATGATCGATCAGCTCCACGGCCGACACGTGCTCGCACTCGGCCAGGTCATGCACCAGGTCGGATTCGATGAAGCAGTACTCGCCGAAGGTTCGGTCCACGTGTCCGATGTGACACAGACCGCCGGCCTCGTCCACGAGCCGTGCCACCTCGAGCGGGTCGCGATCGTGTGCGAAGCAGGGAAGCTGGTCGAGCGGGGCGACCGGATCCTCAAGGCCCAACGAGCCGAGGAGCGTACCGAACCGCTCGACCTCTTCATGCGGCGGGAAGAGCGCCACCATGTGGGTCTCTTCGTCCTGGTGGCGTATCCGCAGCTCGGCGCCGGGCAACACGAGCAACCGTTGGCCGGTCTCGGCAAAGACCTCCTCGGCGGCGGCCACCACACGATCGCCGTACCCCACGCTCCAGTGATCGGCGATGCCCCACACGTCGATGCCCGCCTCAAGCGCCCGCTCCACGATCTGGCGCGGCGTGGTGGAGACATCCCCACGGTAGTCGGTGGGGATCAGCGGCGTGTGGTTGTGGAGATCGACGGTGTACAAGGGCATGCAGGTGGTCTCCGGCTCGGGTGGCACCAGAGTAACAGTCCCATCAGGCACCTGTGCAGATACCGCCGGACACCCCTCTATGGCCGGGAGGACCACCATCAGCCGATCGTGACGATCTCGTCGGGACCGCATACCGCAGCGACCAGTCCGGGCATGGTGCCCTCAACGCCCACGGCAAGCTTGTCCTGGAGCCCCAGGTGCTTCAGACATGTCCCGCACGCAGTGATCACAACGCCCGCGTCGGCGAGCATACGCAACTCGTCGAGAGCCTCCGACCCCTCGCATGCCAGCCTGACACCTTCGTTGTTCAGCATGATGGCGGCCGGCGCGTTCCTCTCGTGCGCCAGCGACACCAGGAAGCTGCGCATGAGGATGGCGCCAAGTTCGGCGTTCGACTTCCCAAACGTATCGCTCGTGATCATGATCCGCTTCGACATCGGATACTCCTCTCACTCCCGCGCTGCACTGAGGGCCGCACCGTACGCGCCGACGATCTGCGCCTCCTCGGGCACCAACACTTCGCCGACGAATCCGCTGCTGATAAGGTCCACCATCGCCGGGTTCTTGGCTACACCTCCGGCGAAGACGAGCGGTCCGCGGGCGTTCACACGCTTGAGGGAACCGAGGGTGCGCTTCGCGATGGCCTCGTGCAGACCTCGCGCGATGCGTGCACGGTCCTCACCACGGTGCACCAGACCGGTTACCTCGCTTTCAGCGAAGACGGTGCACATGCTCGAGATGGCGATGCCTGCACGGGCCTCCCGGGCCTTCTCGGCCATGTCCTCCAGCGAGAAGCCCAGCGCGCGAGCCATCACCTCGAGGAACTTCCCGGTGCCTGCCGCACACTTGTCGTTCATCTCGAAGTCGACCACGCGACCGGCTTGTCCCAGTGAGATCACCTTGGTGTCCTGCCCGCCGATGTCGAGCACGGATGCGGCCTCGGGGAACAGTGCGGCCGAGCCGAGCCCGTACGCGGTGATCTCGGTGACTGCGGCGCAACCGAAACGCTCCTTGGCGACGTGCCGACCGTAACCGGTGGCGACGATGACGTCGTGCGCCTTGCGCTCAACGAACGCGGCCGAGGCCGACCCGGGGTCATGCCCCGAGTCGGCCACCGCCCAGTCCACGATCCGGTCTCCATCGAGCCAGACCGCGTCGATGCTCCTGGAGCCGATATCGAGTCCGAGGACCCGCATCGCCTACAGCATCTCCAGGAACGCCTCGACACGGGTCGAGAGCTGGCCCACGTCCTCCATGGAGTAGTCGGTCGTGATCTTCAACACCGGCAGCCCCGCCGCGCGGACCGCTTCTTCCACGCCGTGCGACTCCATCTCGTACAGGCCGCAGAACTGGAGCGACAGGTCGATGACGCCATCGGCGCCCTGATCCTTCGCCATGCGGATCACGTCATCGATACGACCCTTGTTAGGGGTGAAGCAGGCGCAGTTGATGTCGAGGTACTTCTCGGCCACCGCGTCGATCATCTCGTCGAGCGTGGAGCCGTCCTCGGGCACGAGGTCCTGGTAATAGCGGCTGCCCGTGCACATCTCCTCGCCAACGACCACAGCGCCGGCCTTCTCGATTATGTCGTGGATCTTCCAGTTGGGCAGCGCCATCGGCGTACCCGTGACGAGCACTCGCTTCGCTCCCCTGGGTGCCACGCCCTCGCCCGCGGCAACGCGCGCCTCGAGCTCATCGGCAAGCGTGTTCATCATCTGCGTGAAGCGCGGCACATCGTCGTAGAAGGCCACCTGCGTGGCAAGCAGGCGGTCCTTCCCGCTGATCGGCGCCGGGTCGGCCGCCGAGGCCGCGGCGATGCGCTGGAGCGCACGCCGCTTGTCGTTGACTTCCTTGATCGCCGCTCGCAACGAGTCTTCGGTGATCGTGTTGCCTGTGATCTCCTCGGCCTTCTTCACCAGTTCGCGGACCTCCGCCTTCCACATGGCGATGTCCTCGGGGCGCTTCATCTGCGGAAGCTCCATGACCCACGTGTCGTGGATCTCGCCGAGCAGCTCGTAGGCCTTCTTCTTCCCGTCACACGTGGTCTCGCCGATGACCAGGTCCGACGACTCGATGTAGGGGCAGACCTTGGCGAGCTTGAAGCCCATGAAGCTCTTGATGAGCGCACAGGTGTTGCGCGGCATGATCTGCTCGACCTCGTCGTAGGCGAACTCGGCCCCGGCACACAGACCCACGGACCACGCACCTGCGGCCCGTATGATCTCCTCCGGAACGTACAGACAGAACGTGCCGAACACCTTGCCGCCCGATTTGCGGAAGTCGTCGAGTTCCTTGATGCGCAGGCCGTGGACCTCGCTCATCACGAAGTTGAGGTAATCCATGCCCGTGGGGCGATTCTCCTGCGTGAGGTATGCGTCGCCGAAGAGTTGACCCACCGCCTCCAGCAGCGCGTCGTGTGTGGGGAGGTCGAGGCCGAGCTCGTCCCACATCGGATGATAGTCCACAGCCTGATCGCTCATACGAAACTCCATTCAGTCACGCGGGCTTATCGCTTGCATTACGTCTTCTTATAGCGATACGAAGCCGAGAGCGCAATGCGCGTGCTCTGGTGAGTTGCCGGCGGTTGGTATGCGGCGACGGGCGGTACGCCCTAGCGGCCCGCGTGCAGCGCCCGTGCGTGACTTGCAGTGCGCCTACCCGGCCACAGGGTAGCTGCCGAGGACCTTCACCTCGCGCAGCTTCAACCGGAGACAGTCGAGCGCGAGCCGTACGTGCTCGTCGTCGACATGCCCCTCGAGGTCCACGAAGAACATGTAGTCGCCCAGCTGACGCTTCGTGGGGCGGCTCTGGATCTTGGTGAGGTTGATGTCGCCGTACGCGAACTCGGAGAGGATCATCAGGAGCGCCCCGGGCTTGTCGCGCTTCATGAAGAGCGCCAGCGACGTCTTGTCATGACCGGTGCGTGGACGCAGCCCCCTGCCGATCACCACGAACCGCGTCTGGTTGCCGGCATAGTCCTGCACGTCGTCCTCGAGCACCTCGGCGTCGTAGATCTCAGCGGCCAGAGCCGGTCCGAGCGCAGCCATCCCCGGGGTGGAGGCGGCCGTGGCCACGGCCTCGGCGTTGCTGTTCGCCGCCGAGACGGGCCGCCCCGGCAAGTGCCGCTCGAGCCACCGCCTGCACTGCCCCGACGCCTGCGGATGCGCCACCACCGAGGTGACATCGGCCAGAGCGGTGCCGGGCGACGCGACCAGGGCGAACGTGATGTCGAGCACGAGCTCCTGCTGGATCTCGAGGGACGAGTCGAAGACGAGCGCGTCGAGCGTGGCCACGACAGAGCCCTCGATCGAGTTCTCGATCGGCACCACGCCGATATCGGCCTTCCCACGCTCCACCGCCTCGAACACCTCGGCGATGCTCACGCATGAGTGCGACTTCATCTCCGGCATGCCGAGGGAGAGCGCCGCGACCTCGCTGAATGTACCTTCCGGTCCCAGATAGGCGATAGTGGTCACTCGGCGATCCTCTCTAGATCGGGGACTCCACGCCACCGCGCCTGGTACGCAGCCGCGGAGCGCGGACCCGGTCCTTCCCCGTGGCCTTGGCGTGGTAAACGGCGTCGTCGGCCGCGCGGAGCAGCGACTCTTTGTCGTTGGCGTGCGACGGGTAGCTGGCGAGTCCGATGCTCACCGTGGCATGCACCACCGGCTGGCCGTCGGCGTCTTCGAACCGGTGCAGGCTCACCGTCTCGCGGATCTTCTCGGCAACGATGAACGCGCCCGGCGCGTCTGTCTCGGGGAGTATGACGGAGAACTCCTCGCCGCCGTAACGCGCGACGATATCCACCTCACGCACGGTGCTCTTGAGAAGCCGGCCCACCTCGGCCAGCACCTGGTCGCCCACGCGGTGGCCATGGACGTCGTTCACGCGCTTGAAGTCGTCGATATCGAGCATCAGGAACGACAACCGCTTGCCGTACCGCTCGGCACGGCTGAGCTCCTCGTCGAGGCGCTGCTGCAGGAATCGGTAGTTGTGCAGGCCGGTGAGCTCGTCGGTGATCGAGAGCCGCTTCGTGAGGCGGTACAGCCTCGAGTTCTCAACCGCCACCACCAGCTCCGAAGCCACCGCCTGCAGCACCACGCGATCGTCCCGGGTGAGCCTCTCGATGGCGCCCTCATCCGCGCAGAAGATCACCGCGGTGCTTTCGTGGTCCACCAGCTCGATGCACGAGAACGCGCCTGTCACCTCCGACGTGGTGGACGGCCCGGATATCTCGTAGCCCGAGTAGCCGCGGAACCCCATCGGGCGCGCGCTGCTGGTGGTGAACAGCGTCTCCTGCTTGGCCTTGTCGATCACGTAGAGCGATGCCGAGGGGATGTCGATGACCTTCTCGAGTATGTCGAGCAGCACGGGGCCGACCGCCTCGACCACCAGCGTGGAGTGGATGAGCTCGGTGATCTCCGTGACCGCTCTGAGCTCGCCGACGCTCCGCTCCAGGCGGTCGTTGAGCTTCACCATCTCAACGCGCTGCTCCTCCATCTGCCGCTGCCGTTCCTCCTGTCCTCCGAGCACGATCGCCACGACGATGCCTATCGCAAGGAGGCTACCGGCACCCACGAGCAGGAACACGTAGCTCACTGGGTCGGTGACAGCGCCGCGCAACGCCGTACCCAGAGCGTAGGAGACAGCAAGGACACCGGCCAGGGTCCAAGCCCTGCGACGCTTCAGCAGAAGCGCGAAGAGCACACCCTCGGCCACGTACCATGCGTAGTACGGATCACCCGCGGCGCACGTCGCGGCGGTGAGCATGCAGAGCGCCACCGCGTCCACCAGCGCCGTAGCCGTGAGTATCCGGGTCAGGTCGCGTGTCTTGGGATGGTACGCCCACACCACCCACACGATCGTCCACCCCACGTACATCGTGACGCCCACGATCGTGAATGCCCCATACGTGGCTCTTCCGGCATTCAGCAGGTGGACCACCAGAAGGGACATGCCCGCGAGGAGACGGCCTGCGATGATGAGCCGCAGCGGCCAGTCGACGCGACGTATGACGTCGGGGATGCGCACGCAACCATGTCCTCTGTCTCGAGACGATGTCTCAACAGTGTATAACCTTCGGAGAACGATTGTGCTAACGGCACCCGTTGCCATCGGAGACGCAGGAGGCGCTTGCATGGACCCACAGAGACTACGAGGACTCCTGGATGCGGTCGCTTCAGGAGCGCTCTCGGCGGATGACGCCGCAGAATCGCTCGCCCGGCTGCCGTTCGGGGAGATCGAGGACGCCAAGGTCGATCACCACCGCGCACTCAGGTGCGGGTTCGCCGAGGTCGTGTTCTGCGAGGGGAAGACTCCGTCGCAGGTGCGGTCGATCGCGCGCGAGATGCTGGAGCACGGCGATGTGTTCCTCGGCACGCGCGCCACGCCCTCGCACTTCCAGAAAGTGGCGCAGGTGGCGCCTGACGCCCGCTACTTCGAGGCGCCCCGGCTGCTCCTTGTGGACCGTCGCGAGCAGCGCCCCTCCGTGGGGCACATCGTGGTCGCCACCGGGGGAACGGCCGACCACGTGGCCGCCGAGGAGGCCGCCATCTCCGCCGAAGTGATGGGCAACCGCGTCACCCGCCTGTACGACGTGGGCGTGGCCGGAGTGCACCGCCTCCTTGCGTACACCGACGTCCTGCGTGACGCCAACGCGGTGATCGCGGTGGCGGGCATGGAGGGCGCCCTACCCTCGCTCGTGACCGGCCTCGTGTCATGCCCGGTGGTGGCGGTTCCCACATCCGTGGGTTACGGCGCGAGCCTCGGCGGCATCGCCGCGCTTCTCGGCATGCTGAACTCGTGTGCGTCGGGCATGGCGGTCGTGAACATCGACAACGGTTTCGGCGCCGCGGCGCTCGCAAGCCGCATCAACCATATGGTCGTCGAGGCGGCAAGCGCCACCGGATCGCTTGCTGATGCGGAGACGTCGTGATCGGCTACCTCGACTGCTCCACGGGTGTGTCGGGCGACAAGATCCTCGGCGCCCTCATCGACGCGGGCTTCGATCCCGGGCTGCTTCGTGACGCGCTCACGCGTATGGGGCTCGACGGCGTGGCGGTCGAGACGTCCACGACGCGCTCCTCGGGCGTCACCGGAGCCGGCGTGCGGGTCTCGGAGACCGGTGCGCCGCGGCGCGACTATCGTGCGCTCCGCAGCCTTCTCGAGGGTGCGCCCGTGACGGCGCGCGCCCGGACGGGAGCGCTGGCCGCACTGACCGCGCTGGCCGAAGCCGAAGCGCACGTGCATGGCGTGGACGTGGACGACGTGCACTTCCACGAGATAGGCGCCGCAGACACGATCGTCGACCTGCTGGGGATAGCGATGGGTCTCGACTCTCTCGGCATCGAACACCTCGCGGCCTCGCCGGTGGCGGTAGGCACCGGCACAGTGACGACCGATCACGGAGAGCTCCCGGTCCCCGCACCGGCGGCTGCGGCGCTCCTGCAGGGAATGCCGATCGTGCCGGGCCCTGCGGGCGGAGAGCTCACCACGCCCACAGGCGCGGCGGCGCTCCGCGCGTTCGCCTCGGAATTCGGCGCCGTGCCCCCGATGGTGCTCCGCCGTGTGGGAACAGGATGCGGCACCCGCGACCTCGGGTTGCCGAACGTCTGCCGGCTGCTCCTGGGCGACCCCATCGTGAGCACGCCCGAGAGCGACGAGGTCGTGCTCCTCGAGTCCAACATCGACCACCTCACCCCCGAGGAGCTCGCATCGGCTGCGGAGCGACTCCGTGAAGCCGGTGCGCTCGATGTCTGGCAGACGCCGATCGTGATGAAGAAGGGCCGCTCGGCCACCCTGCTCAGCGCCCTCGCACGACCCGATGACGCGTCGCGCATCGCGGACCGGATGATCGCCGAGACACGGACGCTGGGAGTCCGGGTGGTCCCGCTCGAACGCAGGCTCGCCGAGCGGGACGTCACCGAGATCGACACCGCGTTCGGCCGAGCGCGCTTCAAGGTTGCCACGATGCCAGACGGCTATCGCGTGCTGGCGGTGGAGAACGACGACGCATCGCGGATCGCCGCCGAGCGCGGGATCGCCATCGACGAAGCGTCGCGGCTGCTTGAGAGCGAGGCGGCGCGAGAGCTCGGCGTTCAGCCCAGACGCCACCGCTCGCCTTCGGACACCACGAAGCCTTCCGACTGAAGAGCCTCGAGGACGGCCTCGACCCGCTCGCGCTCGAACCCCACGACCACCGCGATCGCATCGATGCCGTGCGACGCACCCGAGGAGCCCTGCCCGGCGAGCGCTGCGAGGACCCTGCCCCGCAGCTGCCGGTTCGAGCCCTCGAACCTGCTCTGTCTCGTGTGGTGGCGGCTCCGGCGCGACGGGTTGCCGCCTGTCGCCTTGAGATGCGCGCCGTAGTCGAGCAGTGCCCAGAACCACTCGCGGGGCCGACCCTCATCGAGCGTCGCTTCCACCAGCGGGAGGATGGCCGTATCGGGGACATCCTCGGCGTCCGGGAAGAACTCGTGCAGGTAGACGCTGCGGATGTTCGTCTCGATGAACGGCACTCCCACATCGAACGCGAAGGCGAGCACCTGCGCCGCGGTGGCGTGGCCCACCCCGGGCAGCGCCATGAGGCCGCCCAGCGTGGCCGGCACCTCCCCTCCGTGCTCGGTCACGATGATCTCGGCGGCCCGCTTGAGGGCGAGCGCCCGACGGTTGTAGCCGAGTCCCTGCCATGCGCCCAACAGCCTGCCGAGCGACGCTGAAGCCAGCGACTCGACCGTGGGGAACTCGCGCATGAACACCTCGTACTTGGGCACCACGCGCGTCACCTGCGTCTGTTGAAGCATCACCTCCGAGACGAGCACGTTGTACGGGTCGGTGGTGTGCCTCCAGGGCAGATCGTCGCGACCGTGCTCCTCATAGTGGCGCCAGACGCGGGCGATGAAGTCGGACAGGTCTTGACGCATGTCATCCTCCCAGCCGGTGCGACTCGTCAGCCATCATGCGTTCCGAGGCGATAGTATGGTGGTATGAAGCGCTTCCGCCATAGCGCACGGATCGTGGAGCGGAAGGTCCGGATCGCCACCGCCGTCTGTACCTGCGCCGCCGTGCTCGCTGTCGTGCAAGCAAGTGCAACGACTCCTGCATCTGCGAAGAGCGTGCCGTACTTCGCCCGTGATGCCGCGCAGGAAGCGGTGCTATCGGAGATGGCGCTGGGGCCTGCGGCGATCGAGGCGGAGGGCGTCACGTATCTCGCATACCAGGGCCCCGGGTTCGACCCCTACATCGCCTCATACGAGGCGAGTTCCCAGAGTTGGACCGCTCCTATCCGCATCGGCAGGAATCCGTTGCGTTTGGACGCACACGGGGCTCCGGCGCTCTACCGGGATTCGGCAGGGCGGGTCCACGCGTTCTACGGTGCCCACGGCGGCTCCATATTGCATGCCCGGCAATCGTCGCCGGACCGCTCTTCAGCCTGGAGCACGCAGCCGGCGCTCTGGGGCGGGACGTACCCGCAGGCCGTCTCCTTGGCCGACACGGACCTCATGCTGTTCTACCGCACCTCCGACGGGCACTGGTCATATCGGGTGAGCACAGACGGTGCCGTGACGTTCGGTGGCGAGCAGCGCGTCCTTGCTGCCGACTACCGCGCCTACTGGTATGCGAACTACCACGCGGCACCTGATGGGACCGTCCATACCGTGTTCACCTGGCTCGATCGCGACCTCATGCGTGATGGGCGGCTGTTCGTGCGGCGCAACCTCTACTACGCGGTGCGCGACCCCGGCGGCTCGTGGCGCGGCGTAGACGGGACCCGGCTTGCGCTTCCGCTCACGCTCACCGAAGCGGACGCGCACTGCCGGCTCGTCGACTCGGGCGACCGGTTCGTGAACGAGGTCTCGGTACGGACCGATGATGAGGGCGTCCCGTGCGTTCTCTACCTGATCGGCAACGGCAGCGGGCCCGGCGCGTACGAATGGCGTTTCGCTCGGCGTGATGCAGGCGGCTGGCGCGGCACCCGTATCGTCACCACCGACCACTACTTCGACGCGGCAGCGCTCGATCCCCGGGCCGATGGATCGCTCGAGGCGTTCGTGGTCACCGGCGACAGCGACGCTCGCGGCAGTCTGGACTGGGACTACCGCGGTCGCGGAGGACGCATCGAGCGGTGGGTGTCGGACGACCGGGGGCTCACGTGGGAATTCGCCGAGCGGGTGTCGCCCGGCGAACCGCGGATCATCTACTCGGATCCCGTGATCGTCCACGGCGGAGCCGACCCTGCACGGGTGCTCTTCACCGACTGGACCGACGACGAAAGCGACTTCTTCCACCGCATGTTCCTCTGGGGCGAAAGCGGGCTCATCCCTCGCGACACGGCGCTTTCCACCGCGCGCATCGCCGGACGGAACCGTAGCTCGACGGCGATCCAGGTCTCGAGGAGCTCGTTCCCGGAGGGTTCGCGCTCCGTGGTGATAGCCACCGAGGGCGACTTCCCCGACGCGCTCGCGGGAGCGCCGCTGGCCTCCAGCGTGAACGGTCCGATACTGCTTACGCCCGCGAGGTACCTGCCCGATGAGGTTGCCGCCGAGATCGGACGCCTCGGTGCGAAGAACGCCATAGTCCTCGGAGGAACCGCTGCGGTCTCGGACACCGTCGTTTCGCAGTTGCGCAGCAAGGCGGGGGTCACATCGATCGAGCGGGTGGGCGGACACGACCGGTACGAGACGTCGCTTCTCATATCACGCAGGATGCGGGACCGCACCCGGACCATCGCCACCGCCGTGGTGGTGAGCGGCCGCAACTGGCCTGACGCGGTGGCGGCAGCGCCGCTCGCATCGGCGAACGACTGGCCGATCGTACTGGCAGACGGCAACTGGCTGCCCGACGACTCCCGGCGCATACTCTCCGAGTACGGCATCACCTCCACAGTCATCGTTGGACAGCGCGACGTGGTCGGGGGTGTTGTGGAAGCGCGGCTGCCCTCGCCCGTCCGGGTGGGCGGCAACGACCGGTTCGAGACCGCGGCGATGATGGCCGAGTACTCGCTCCGCCACGGGCTCCTCCCCGGGCGCGTGATACTGGCCACAGGCTTCGACTTCCCCGATGCCCTCGCCGCCGGGCCACTCGGCGGACGGGCCCGGGCGCCCGTCCTGCTCGTGCGGCCTACGGGCACAACACCACCCGCCGAGGCATATGCCTCGGCGCATCGGGAGACGCTCGTGGACATCTGGGCCATCGGCGAGACCGACGTGGTGTCGGACAGCGTGCTCGGCTCGATCGGCCGGATCGCCGGGTCGCCCTGACCGCCGTCGTCATCCCTGGTACAGTAATGCGGCATCCTCTGAGCCGAACCAGCGAACGGCACGGCTCGTGCTACTACCCCTGATCGATCCTGACTTCGAGGAACGAGGTGACCAATGACCTCCGAACAGCCAGACGCCCTGCTGCAGATCGAGGATCTGCACGTCTCCGTGGGAGACCGTGAGATCCTGCGAGGCGTCGACCTCACCATACTCGAGGGCGAGACGCATGTGCTTCTCGGCCCCAACGGCGGAGGCAAGTCGACCCTGCTCAACACCATCGTCGGCATGCCCGGCTACCGCATCACCCAGGGGCGCATCCTGTTCAAGGGCGTCGATCTCGACGACATGGAGATCGACGAGCGGGCCCGCATGGGCATCGGCATCGCGTTCCAGCGCCCTCCCGCCGTCCGCGGCGTCAAGCTGCGCCAGGTGATCGGCGTAGCGGCGCAGGGGCAGCTCGACGACGCTGCCATCGGACAGCTCGACGAGGAGCTCAGCCTCGGCCACATGCTCGAGCGTGACGTGAACATGGGCTTCTCCGGCGGCGAGGCGAAGCGGTCGGAGATGGCCCAGCTTCTCGCCCAGATGCCGGATCTCGCGTTGTTCGATGAGCCGGAGAGCGGCGTGGATCTCGACAACATCGCCGTCGTGGGCGCTGCCATGAACGCCCTTCTCAAGGGCGAGGGCCGCATCTCCGAGCGTACGCGCGCCGGCCTGATCATCACGCACACCGGTCATATCCTGGAGTTCGTCAACGCCGACGTGGCGCACGTGCTCTACAACGGCCGGCTCGCCTGTAAGGGCAACCCGCTCGACCTGATCGAAGAGATATCCAGCCACGGTTACGACGCATGTGTGGAGTGCAAACTATGCCAGACATTCAGCTGAGCCCAGCGGCGCTCGAACGCCTCGAAGAGATCCGTCTGGCGGCAGAGGCCGCCAAGGACAAGCCGGCCGCCCTCGGTCCGGACATCGACATCACACGGTTCACCACGGTCTCCGAGCATGACAGGATCGCCTCGCTCGATTCGCTTCAACGCCAGATCAAGGAAACGGCGTTGATGTCGGGCTTCGACACCGACGAGTCGAACCGCTCGGCGAGCTACTTCCAGCTCGACCGCTCTCCCATCTACGAGCGCGTGGAGAAGGCGTTCGACAACGCCATCGAGATCATGAGCACTCAGGAGGCGCTCGCCCTCTACGGCGACGAGCTGATCGAGAAGTACTGGTGGCGCGCGGTCGACCCTGGCAAGGACAAGTACACGGCGCTCGCGGCGCTCCATCAGACGGAAGGCTACTTCATCCGCGTGAAGGCCGGCCGGAAGGTCGAGAAGCCCATCCAGGCCTGCCTCTTCGTGAGCGAAAGCAATGTGAGCCAGAACGTCCACAACGTCATCGTGGTGGAGGACGGCGCCGAGGCCAACGTGATCACCGGCTGCAACGTCCACACCGACGTGGAGGAAGGCCTCCACGCGGGCATCTCCGAGTTCTACGTAGGCAAGAACGCACACCTCACCTTCACGATGATCCACAACTGGGCCGAGGACTTCAGCGTCCGACCGCGCACGGGGATCGTCGTGGACGAGGACGGCGTCTACGTGAACAACTACGTGCTGCTGAAACCGGTGAAGTCGATCCAGTCGTTCCCGGTGGCCAAGCTGGTGGGCGACCGCTCCAAGGCCGTCTTCAACTCCATCGCCTACGGCATGAAGGACAGCTACATCGACCTCGGGAGCGAGACGCAGCTCATCGGCGAGGACACCCGTTCCGAGGCCGTGGCGCGAACGGTCTCCCTGGATGAGTCCACCGTGTACTCCCGCGGTCGTCTCGTCGGCCGGACGAACTCGTGCAAGGCGCACCTCGACTGTCGTGGCATCGTCCAGTCGGAGCAGTCCACGCAGTGGGCGATCCCGGACCTTGCAAGCGAGGGCGCGCCGGGCGCCGAGCTGAGCCACGAGGCTGCGATCTCTCCCATCGCTGCCGAGGAGATCTACTACCTGATGACGCGCGGCTTGCCCAAGGACGAGGCGATATCGATGATCACACGGGGCTTCGTGAACATCGACATCCCCGGCCTGCCGGATGTGCTGCGCAAGCAGATCGACAAAGCGATCGAGGAGACGAGCAAAGAAGCGATGTGACGAGACGCCTACGGGCCGTCCCTTGAGACGGTCCGTCTTGATCCGTACGTGGCGAAGGCCGTCCCGGCAGGACCGGGACGGCCTTCATCGTGGAGCATCAGCGCCGCCACCCGGGCCCCCGCCCCCGTGACGTCGCCGGGAGGGTCTACCTGAGCAGACCGGCGATCATCGCAGCATGCACGGCGATCCACACGCCGTTGGCCAGCCAGATGGACTTCTGGCGGTGGATCAACCCGTAGAGCGTCCACGCCACCGACATCACGAGACCCATCACCGAAGTGAAGCTCGAGATCCCGGCGGTCTGGTCGAGCGCCCACACGTTGTACAGCTGCGGCGCCATCGCCAGCGGATAGGTCAGTCCAAGCGTGAGCACCATCCGGTCCACATGCGGCTCGATCCTGCCGCTCACATGCTGCGTGGCCCGAGCGGCCCGGGGGCCGATAGCGGCTGCCGCAACCTGTACGGAGCGTGGGTTCAGCACGTTCACCACGGCCTGCGCTGCCCGCAAACCGATCTCGTCCCACCTGATGACTTGCGCACGACGCGCAACCCTTGCCTCCAGCATCTCGCTCGTCCCTGCCTGTCTCTCTCGTAGTGGTGGCCCCGCGTGGGCCCACACCCCTTATCGCCCTTCGCGCGACCCGCAACAAGCGCACGAAATCGCCCCGTCTTTGAGCCGTTACCGTTGCGTCATTCACGGGCCGGTGCGCACCGTGGGAGACGGCATGTGGATGAAGTCCCGCGCGGCCGGACAACCCCCGCTGTTCGACCGCTTGCACACGAACTCTGGACATTTCCTGAAGGTTGCTTAATAATCGGTGAGTCACATCAAGGGGGTGTGAAGCGTGGTCCGCAAGGAGACCTGTCCCGTGTGCCGGGGCAACAAGGTCATCACCGTGGAGTCGAGAGCGGGAGCAGGTAACTGGCGCCCGTGTCACGGCTGCAACGGGGCCGGATACCGCGTGCGCGTGACCCCGGGCGGCGGACTACCCGCGCGGCACTGATCGTGGGAGCGTCGGCTGACAAGGATTACTGACGACGGACTGCCCGAGCCGGCTTCCGGAACGGCCCCCCAACAGGGGGGCCGTTCTCTTCATCAGCCGAAGTAGATGTAGTAGCGGCAATGCCGCTTGTTGGGGCAGTCGTCAGGGACGGTGCTGGCCGTGTACAGCCAGCGCGTTCCCTCCACGAAGCACGTGCACTCCACCCGCCAGTCTTCCTTCTTCACGCGAGTGTTGTACCGGTCCTCGTCGTCGAGTTGCTCGCGCCAGTAGAAGCACTTGCCCCGTATGGGTGAGAACGCGTCCACATCTGCCCCTTGGCCCCACCTACTGCCGTCGCGGCGTCACCGGTGGTAGGTCGATCCGATTATGCCCCTTGAGTTCCGTGATGCTGAAGACGCCGTTCATCAGAAGGATTCCCTGGATGGTGCCGATCCATCGGTAGGCCTTGGCGAAGCGTCCGGCTCGCAGGAACAGCCGGGTCTGCTTGCACATCCACAGCGCGTGGTTCAGGGTGTCGAACTTGGGAGTCTCCAGCCGGCAAGCGCCGATGTGTGAGTCCACGTCCTTGTACGGTACGGAACGATATCCCAGCTCGGTGAGCGTCTTGCAGTAGAAGTCGATCATCCTGTGCGCGTGCTCGGTCGTGAAGTCGTCATCGAACCCACGGGGTTCTTCTTTGGCAGGCACCGGGACCACCCTCTTCCATAAGCCATGATGACTCACGGAGTGGGGCGGCGCAATCGCGATGAGGACACTCGCCCGATACCATGCGGCGGTGACGCCAAGGCCCCCGGGCGCCCTCAGCTCGCGGCGCAGAACCGCTCGGGCGGCGGGCCGCACGGTACGACACCGGTGTCGTTCAGCAGCACCTTCTCGTGCGCGGGCAGCATCTCCCGCTCGTGATCGCGGAGATCGTTGGAGGCGGCGAGCGTCTCCCGCATCATCACGAGCAGCAGGTACCGCCCCCGTGGGGTCAGCGTGACCCAGCGCTCGTCATTGACGTCGATGCCTCCAGCGAGCTTCATGAAGGTCATCTCCAGCGGCAACGCACGTTCGATCGGCACCCCGAAGTCGGCCTTGAAGCGCTGCTTGTCCAGACGGAGACCGAAGAGCTCGGTCACGAACCTGTACCGCATGCGACCGAGGGTGTCGTACGGCTTGCCGGCCTTGGCGATGGCGCTCCGGCCTTCCTGGATCCGGGAACGATATCCGTCGAGCGAGAAGGTGTTGTTGTAGAGACGCCCGCCGACGTACGACATGGCGCCCGAGCCGAGGCCCACGTACTCCTCGTAGTCGACGATGTACTCGTCGATCATGCCGCCCTTGTCGCGGGAGAACGTCCACGCCGAGGCCGGCTCGAACTCCGGGGCGAGCCCGTCGCACACGACCCGGTAGTACTCGGCCTCGCGGGCATAATCCATGGCGCCGATCGTCCTCGCGAGTTCCTTGCGGTTCTTCGGCGAGGCCATCAGCGGGTAGAAGGTGGTCTGGTTGGCGCCGGTGAGCTTCACCCGCGCGACATCCTTCTCCAGCATCGCCAGCGTCTGGCTCGGGAAGTTGAACATCATGTCCACGTTCAGCGAGTGGAACTTGCCCGCGGCGTACGCCACGCGCTCGAAGACCGCATCGCCGCAGCCGTACTTGTCGTAGCGCGCCATCTGGTTGAGCAGGCCGTCGTCGAAGCTCTGCACCCCCACGCTGAAGCGCTGCACGCGATCCTTGAGCGCCGAGATGGTCTCGTCCGTGATGTGGTTGGGACTCGACTCGGCAGAGACCTCCCCGATCTGCGGGTAGAGCGACCGCGCAAGATCGATCGTCGTGCAGAGCTCGTCCACCAGGATCGTGGGAGTGCCGCCGCCGATGTAGAGCGCCCTGAAGTCGAACCCGCGCTCTGCAGAGCGTTCGAGCTCCGTCCTCAGCGTTGTGAAGTAGGAGCGGGCACGGTCCTCGCCGTAGAGGAACCTGTTGAACGAGCAGTACGGGCACAGCCGTTCGCAGAACGGGATGTGGATGTACAGCGAGTACTGTCGGCCAGGCTCCGGATCCGGGAGCTGGGCGATATCCACCGGCTCCTGGCTCATGTAGCCACGATTGAGCACGCGCAGGGCGCCGGTGAGCAGGCGTTCAGACAGCATGTATGACACGTCCTAACGAGCGAACGGCAGCGTAGGCGCCGATGGGATACTACCTATCCTGTATACGACGCGGAACGTACAGAACCTTCAACTCTACGCGTGCCGGCGCGCGCTTCGACGCAGTATACGCGAAGCCGATCCCGCCGCGCAGGGCCAGCGAGACACCACGCGCGAGGCCCCGGATGCGGCGATGGCCCCAGCCGCCAGGACCGGAGCCATCGTGATGATCGGTGGTGCGGGTGAAAGGAGTTGAACCTTCACGGGGTTGCCCCCACATGGACCTGAACCATGCGCGTCTGCCATTCCGCCACACCCGCAATTCCAGCAGGTAGGCATGGTATCACATGGGGAGAACCGCGGGAACCAGGTATCGCAGGGCTCGCGCACTCGCGGTCGTGCACCTCATATGACCGCGTCACGCGATAGAAGACCGGCTACAAGTGGAACATCAAGAACACATAATGGTCCGCCCTTTGCTTCCTCATGTCTCACGGTACCGCGCTCACACCACGTCGACCAAGGCATGACATGTCCCGCTCGCTCGTATTGATGATCGCCATCGCGGCCGCGCTCGTTACCCCGGGCGCGGCGTACGCGTATCCCGGCGACTCTACGGATCCCTCGCGCACGGACTGCGTCGACTGTCACGGAGCCTCCGAGACGGACATCCTCGAGCCCGGCGGCGACCCCGCCTTGCTGGCCGCAACCCGAAAGGGGCCACACGGCGGCTATACGCCCGGAACGGCCAAGTGCCTCACCTGCCACGTCACGCACCAGGCCGCCAGCAGCGAGAACCTGCTGCCGGAGCAGACCGTGAGCGACATGTGCACCTCCTGCCACGACGGCACGGGCGGAGCCGCTGTATACGGTGTCATCAAAGCGCGGACAGGGCAGGACCCGGGCGCCACGCATCGCATCAACACCACGGATGTCGTCCCCGGAGGGGCGAGCGACGGCAGCGCCGCCTCAGGGTCGTTCCTGGGCCCCAACGGGACGCTCACCTGCATCGACTGCCACTCGGCACACGACTCACAGACCGTCGACCCTTTCCTCGGCGATC
>LDZT01007395.1_pt1 | contig 37254 bp, 52 predicted proteins | sample 615521 | NCBI WGS metagenome assembly LDZT01 (sample SAMN03408292, study PRJNA278302) | terrestrial metagenome | isolation source: oil reservoir sample SB1 | place: USA: Alaska, North Slope, Schrader Bluff formation | collected 2011-09 | reverse complement strand
CTTGAGAATAGCACTTAGAGAGTCTCTAGGCCTAACGGTTATTTTCATTCTTTCTTAGTAACAAATAAATGCCCTCGATACTCTTATATAATTATACCACACCATTATTCGAACTAGTCATTAACCCAAATTTGATACTTGAACCTAAAATCATATCCTGGCCAAGTTGGAGGAGCCCAACCTCCCTCTATCACAACATATTGAATAACAAAGGTTGTTGTGGTTGTATAAGCCGTGAAATAATTATAAGTAGACCCATCACTCAATGGGAGAGTGGCAAATTGGGACGGTGTAATTCCATCCAAATCCTGAACAAAGCATTGAAAACAAGGTATATACCCCAAATTATGGGTTATTGTCGCCACTGTATAAGTATTAGTACTCGTACCCGTTGGAACGGTATAATCAATAACACCTACCAGATTTTCTTCAATCTTAGGATAATCAAAACCGGACCTAAGGGCCATATCTTCTGGGTCCGAAGTGTTAGCGTCCTTCCCAGGAAGGCTTACCATCATTGTTTTATCGTCTTCTACGCTTATTTTTCCCATTATCCTACCTGGTTTATCGGGTCTTTAAAAATTAAATATGCCGTCGCTATGGCAGAAGGGTCCCCATAGAATTGCCAATATAAAGCTGTTGTAGTGGCCGAAACAACAAAGTCATCAGCCTGATATTGTAAAGAGTATGCCCCAGCAGGGTTTTGATATGAGTTTTCTATAAAAAACCAATACATAGGTTGATAACCTAAATTGTGAGTTATTGTTGAGCCTCCAGTACCAACTCCAAAGTATCCTGTTTTATGTATCATCAGTTGTCTGGTATCACTTCTAACTCCAAAGTCTCTTTTTTGAGTTGAAGAAACACCTTTCTCAGGGAGACTAACTAATAGACCATAGTCACCGCTATCTTTTTTAGATGCATCCGTCGAGATTATATTGCCAGCATCATAATTTAATAGGAGTGGTCTTCTAAATACCTTCCAGTGTATTGTTGCTGTATCACGAATGATAGTATCATTTAAATGAATGGTCGTGGTTGTTGTATAAATGTTTAAAAAAAACTCCCTTCCAACAACATATCTTTTCCCTCCGATTTCCTGCCAATACATAAATACTGGAATATAACCCAGATTATGGGTATAAATAACTTCATTATAAGTCTCTCCAGCAACTACATTAAATGTCCCCTCTGCTTCTATGGGTAATAAGGGCCATTCACTAGACAAGGCCAGTTGCTTATCACTAGCTACGCCCACATCAAAGCCTTTTCGACTTACTTTAGCCCCATACATTATGAAATATCCCCTAATTTAACCCTGTCATTGGTCCCGTCATTTACAGTTATTCCTGTTTTATCAATAGTTACAAGGTTCACAGTCCCATCACTAATTAAAAGACCCTCTTGACTAATCTTTACGACTTCAACCCCATTGGGGTCTACAATAACAATCTCTCCGGAGTCTTTTATCAAAAACCTCCCACTAAGTCCCCCTGTGGCCAAACTTGTAGCAGATAAACTAACCGAGGTACTTAATTGATTAGCCTCTAATTCTAAAGGCTTTTCTAGGTACTCATTAAGTTCTTCACGACCTGAGTTCGTCATTGTTAATATTTAACTCATATAAATTAAATCCGTGTCCAGTAGAATTGTGCGATAACTTAAACTGTATAAACTGACCCTGTGTGTTACCAGGAAATTCTAACTTCTTAACTTCTATATCATCACTACCACTTACTGACACATTACTTGTAGTATTGCCTATGTTATTCCAACCTGTAGCCCCGTCTAGTCTGTACTGCAATGTAAAGTACTCATTTACGCCTTGTGGCTTGAATACAACGTGTGCTTTATAAAAGTTCTTAAGTGTATCAGGTTGTCCCATGTCCAATTTTGCACTCTGCCATACACTTTCTATTTCTGCTCCGTTAAGCGATCTGCCATTGTTTACTCTCCACATTTTATCATTGTCAACATCCGTAGCATATATTTCAAAGACCCCTCCACTTCTTTTCCTTAACCAGTACTTAAATGGCCTGTCTGGGAGTATGTCCCAAGCGTTTAATGTAACATCATACCTAAGTACAACATCACTATAAGCAACTCCCCCTACTGTTACATCCCCTATGTAAAGGTTGTATCTGTCTTCTTCATCTACTCCTGCTGTAACCTCCTTAGCATCTGATATGGCCTCAATCCAGTCCTGAACTCTTTTACTTATCTCTTGTGGAGAACCTCCTCCTTGATACATATAAACCCCACCTCGGTTGTACCACACAAGTCTTCCCATAACATCCTGTACTGTGGCCGAACTGGTAGTCCCATAACTTCCTGGGATTACCTGTAATTTGTATTCGTCATAAGCGGCTAGTTTGTTCTCTGAGTATATAAACAAACTCCCCGAGTATTCTTTTAATGCTGTTATTGGCTCTCCTAATTCGTCTATAAAGTCTGGGTCTGTAAAATCATCATCCGAAACTCCACCGTATAATACTCTTGTTGGGTGGGCTTTAGAGCCTTGTTTAACATTTCCGAGATAAATCCTTCCCTTGTAAGCTTCTATATGCTTGGCGTAAACATTGGCTATCTCTCCGATAGTTGAACCGTTCGTGTATTTAACTTCGTCATTAAGTCCTAGTGTAAAGTACATTCTTTCTACAAAGGTGTCTGCTCCTGTTCCTATTCCTGTCCCTGTGTTGATATACATAAGCCTAGCCTCTATCGGGTCTGTTCCTGAGGCTATGGTTTCTGCTCCTGTAACTTCTGTCCAACTTGTCCCCCATTTAGTTAATTTGTTGTCAGTAACCTTGAAAATAGTACTTGTTCCGTCTTCTTTGTCGAATACAAATCCCCCTCTTGGGGCATTGCCACCTGTAGTAGTTCCTAATTGAGTGTATCCTAGTGCTTTTCTTAACTCTCCTGGTCTGCTTATGTCTATATTCTGACAAAATGGGGTCTCATTGTCCTTAACCCATAAAGGAGAAGTATATACCTGCACACCACCTGAAAAATCGTTGTATTTAGTCTTAACCCTCGAGGTTCTCTGAACTTCCATAGTAAAGTAGTCAAATTTAGTTCCTCGAAGCCCTATTTAATTATATCACGAGTGTAATGCCACCCCTTTGTGCCTGGAACTGTAGCTGATAAGTATACCTGGTAGAGTTCCCTCATCCAGTCTTCTAATTCCCACTGCATATTGTCGGTTAGGTATCTTTCTGCGTGTTTCCTTATCTTTTTAGGGTCAAGCGTGTCAACTAACTTAGCACACTCTACAAAATCGCTTAAAGTGTGACATCTGAAACCTGTTACACCCTGGACAACTGTATCAAGAAAAGCCCCAAAGTCTGTTGTTAGTACTGGTGTACCACATAATTGACTTTCTACATTAGTCCCTCCAAAAGGTTCTAAGTAATAAGTAGGTATGAAACAAGCCTTGGCATTGGCCATCATTTCGGTTCTCTTTTCTGGGTCAACATAACCTATATACTCTACTAGAGGATCGCTCATGTCTATTTTTTCACTGTCGTCAAGTTGTCCTGCTATGTAAATCTTAGTATTAAGTGCCTTAGCTGTTTCAATGGCTGTTCTTACACCTTTTCTGTATATTAACCTCCCTATAAAGAAGAAGTAATCGTCCTTTTTCTCCTTGTAAGTAAAATCTTCTTTCTCAAAGTAGTTAGGAAATACCCTGTCGTAGTATGCACCATTTGCAGTCGAGCCATTTTTAGCATTTTCCCTCCCGTAAGTGTAGTTCATAATGTAACTACTCTCAAAGCCCCTATAGACTGTTCTACCTGTCGATAATTGAGGAATACTCCCTCTATATCCTATACCTGGTTCCATTGTTAAAAATAGGTTCACAGCGTCTGCTATGTCCTTGTTATAATAACCCTGCATAATCATTAGAAAATCGTCTGATTGTTTTCTCTTGTTAATCTCTTTTATGGAATTGTCTATGAACTTCTGTGTGGTTTTACTTCTAGGCTTGTTAATATCGTGTCTAAACATTCCTTTTCTCCAATCGTAACCTATGTCAAAGCGATTATCCCCGTCCCCCCATTCGTTAGCTATGTCCTCTAAAGTATGGGTTTCTACATATTCAGTACAAGGTGCGTCCCCACCCTCTGCTCCATATACATAAACTTCATGACCCTGCTCCATAAGCATACGAGCCATCTTCCATGCCTTCAAAGTGAAAGCACAGCCCATATATTTCCTACTAACTGGTAAATGTGATAGCCCTACTATGTGGACTCTAAATTTCTTTTTCTGTCTTGGAATCATAGTTTTCTCCAAGAAAGACACCGCTGAATGAAGTTCCATAAAGCCCTCCCCCTGATAATTTAGTTACTTTGCCCTTGCCCCCTAGCCATTCTTCTAATTGCTCAGGAGTAAAAGCGTGTGGGTGTCCTTCGTTTACCCTTGTATTGACCCACTCAAACAAGCGGATTAGTTTCCCAACCTTTTTAGCGTTGTCTATTATTTTCTTGGGATTTTCGGTATGCTGGAGGCAATTATATATAAGCACTTCGTCGTATCTTCTGCTAGTATCTAGGTCTTCGGCTCTTTCTTTTAAGTATTCTATTCCTGCTTCTTTATAGCGATCTGCAACCCATTGAGGATAATCACAAGGGTCGATTACTGTTCCCTTAATGTTTTCCATTTTAAGGAGTATAGAAGAAGGTCCCCCTCCTATATCTAAGATAGTTTCCCCATTCATAGGGATTCTGTAATTAGTGTATTCATTGGGTATAACTTGAAGACCTAGGTATGGGGCTAGGTTCATTTGTTTAACTTCCTCCCAAGTCGTATTTCTACAATCAGACCACCATTTGGCTTCCCATTCTTGAGCTTCTTTCCATTTGTTCCTCGATTTGTTCATACTTAATTATATCATCTTAACTTCTCTTAAAGGGAGGTAGGTGGTATTTAGTTCCAACTGTAGGAGTAGAACCTTCTGTGTAATATACTTTAATCTGGATGTTATCTATAAAGTTCTGATTACTAGAACCAAAGTCTTCAACCCTAACTTCGATTCCATCTATCGTTGAGCCACTAGGAATACTTAAACCAAACCCTCGAGCATCAAAATTACCACTATTCAAATCTACTCTGTCAATAAAATAGTAAATACCGAAATATTCACTATTTATGTCATCTACTGTCCATGTCTCTCCCCACAAATCACTACTTCCCCCCATGCTTCTATAAGAGTCGTCTCCACTTAAAGAAGTAAACGCCTTGTCCTCATTCACTCTAACATTGGTAGCACCAGACGGTATATATAGGTCAATAATTCCATCAGTAGAAAACCCACTCATAAAACTTGTTGTTACTGAACCATAAGTATCATCACTAGCCTTAATATTGTCAGCATTTGCTACATAACTTACATTCTCAATAACACTTGGACTTACCCAACCTGTACTACTCTCGTATACATAAAAAATGGCGTCGTTATTACTAACTGCATTCCACGTTGAATCAAACCTAGAGTAATACATCAGGTTCCCACTATGAGTAGGGCTTGAAACATCCCTTCCATAAAGTAAGTTTTTATCACTAGATGTTCCCCCTGTAGTACCAGTCACTAACCAAACAAGACAATACTTAGTTCCAGAAACTAAGGTTAAATCGTTAGGGAATTGAAACGTCACAAGGGATAACGAATCAGAGAGAGTTGATATATCTACAGATTCTGATGTAGATAACGCAGAACCAGTAGGAACAGAAGATGTTCCATACGTACCAGAATGAGCGTATACAAAACATTGGATACTCCCTACTGCAGAACCCTGTTTGGCTATATATAATTTTGCATAATCGAGTACACCCCCACCACCAGTAAAACTTTGACCAGCTTCTCTAATTTCGTTACCACCTACATCATAAAGGAAATTTGTATTATCCTGATTACTTTCACTATAACTATCAACTATTGCACTCATAATCTAAATATTCCTAAACTTAATAAAAACAATATGTAAGCAATGTAATTCCGCAGAAAATACAAGGCTATTAAAAGACCTGCTCCTAGTATGTAGTGTTTAAGTTTCATTAGGCTGTTCTCTAAGTTTATATCTTCATTACCCCCAAATTAGCCACAACTACCGAACCATCAGTAGCACCCTGAAAGTAGCATTTAAGTTCTATGTAGTCATTTATAGCACAAGAAACTGGGGTAAATACAGGCATAGCCCATCTTCCAGAACCATCAACTCCACCCCTTGAATCCATTATCTTAGTCCCGTTTTTATAAATACCGACAATTCTTATAGTCTCCGTTGCGTCATCATTAGCCTGAATTGAGCCATAAATAAAGTAAAGGCCAGCAGTTCCTATTGTTATCCTAGAAGTATTTGTAGACTCAGAGTGCCAGTCAAATGGGTCATAAAGCTCTGTATTAGTGCCAAAGGTAATGGCTGTGTTAGCGAGATTTGTCAAGGTTTGCCCACTCCCAGTCATTAAATGACAAACAGAAACCATCGGCCTTGCCCCATCTATAGTTCCCCCAGTAATAGTAGGACTTGTTAAGGTTTTATAAGTTAGTGTTTGTGTATCGTCTATGGTTATAATGTCGCCACTAGCTGTACCACCAACAGTCACACCGTCTAATTGGTTGAGCTCTGTAGAAGTTGCGGTAACTGTAACGTCTTCGTTTATTTTAGGAGTATTTAGCCTTGCTGTAGTAAGTGTCTTATTAGTAAGTGTCTCTACTCTACTCTTTAAGTAGTCTGCTATCTTTTCAATAGTCCCCTTTCTCGTGCTTCCTGTTGTAGCTTGAGTTGTATCACTTACATCAACGATAGGTAATACATCGCTTTCACTTACTGTTGTTATGTTGTTATACTCCGATATTCTCTTCATAATATATTATACATTGTTTAAATATTGTTCTCTTTCATTCTTGTAAGCAGGGTATTCCTGCGATTAAATTAAACCTCTAATAAGGCAACTCCAAAAGTAGTTCTTCCGTCTGTCATCCCTTTGATAGCTAAATCTCCCCCAGAGCTTTGATACCCTGATAGTTCTACATAGTCACCCTTATCTAGGTTAAGTATTCTACTGGTTGCTACCTGATGATATAGCGTAGCTGAGGCAGAGGTCATCATTTGTGCCCCTTGTCTTCCAGCACCATTTATTAAAATGTCCACCCTACGAATTCCAGAAGAATTTGCATCCCAGGTTATATCCCCACTCACAAGGTATTTTCCAGTAACAGGAATGTTTACCCTTGAGGTGTTGGTAGAAGTGCTGTGTAAAGAACCATAATCAAACTCTTCTGAGTTAAAGGTTATCGGAGTAAAAGCTGTATTAGAGATTGTCTGGTCTACAGTTGAATACAAAAGAACACTAGGCTTGTCCGGGAAGTCTAAAGGCCTATCCATCATAGAGTAGTAAGGACTTGTAATAGTAGCATTGGCTACTGAAGTGGAAGTATCATAAGGGTGTACTGTTACTGTAGTGTTTGGGGAAGAATAAGTTGCACTAATTATTACAAAGTATTTATCAGTTGTTTGGGTAAACTTAACCTTCATTCCCTTGCTATACTTACCTGTTAAATCTCCTGAAATAGTAAAGGTAGTTGCACTAGCATAAGTCCAAGTTTCATTAGCTGATATCCAGCCGTCCCAAGCCCCCTCAAATAAGGGACTACCTAGTGTCTTATTAGTTAGTGTCTGTGTGTCTGTTGTTCCTACTATTGCCCCTGTAGGATTTGTCTTGTTTCCTATGTTAGCCCCATCTCCTGTAATAATCCCTAAAAGACTCGTGCTTGTAGTGGTTTCTACCGAGTTAGGTCCCGTGTCCCCCTGTATTCCTGTAGAACCCTGTATCCCCGTAGCACCTTGAGTTCCGGTATCACCTTGAACCCCGGTATCTCCTTTAACGCCTGTGCTTCCTTGAACACCAGTATCTCCTTTAACGCCCGTATCACCCTGAGGACCCGCTACTGTAGAATCTGCTCCAGTGTCACCCTTAACCCCGGTATCTCCCTTGACGCCCGTATCACCCTGTGGTCCCGTAGCTCCCGTATCTCCCTGTGAACCTGTAATCCCCGTTGCACCCGTCACACCAGTTGCACCTGTCGACCCGGTATCCCCAGTGGTTCCTTTCTCCACGAACACGTCCCAGTAGGTCTCCCAAGAAGCACCTACCCCCGGTTCTGTTGTAGAACCCGAAGTATGTGCCGTTGTGCAAACATACCCTGCTCCACCATTTTCTACCGTGTCATTTAGAGAGTAAGCTGTTGCAGTAGCCCATGCACCATTCCATTCATAAATAACTCCCGTTTCCCCTTGAACCCCAGTGTCTCCTTGACTCCCCGCAACGCCTGTCGCCCCAGTTGTTCCTGTATCTCCCTTGCTTCCAGCTACTCCAGTAGCACCGGTTACACCTGTGTCACCCTTAACCCCGGTATCACCTTGAGGCCCTGCCACCGTGCTGTCTGCACCTGTATCACCCTTAACGCCCGTATCTCCCTTAACGCCTGTATCACCTTGAGGACCGGCTACTGTGGAATCCGCACCAGTATCCCCTTGAATCCCGGTATCTCCTTTAGCCCCAGTTGCTCCAGCCACGCCAGTTGCACCTGTAGCTCCAGTATCCCCTTGAATCCCAGTTACACCGGTTGCACCCACAACTCCGGTATCTCCTTTGTCACCTGCCACCCCAGTAGCACCGGTCACTCCAGTAGCCCCTATAACACCAGTGTCTCCCTGTGGTCCCGCTACCGTAGAATCTGCACCGGTATCTCCCTTAATACCTGTGTCTCCTTGAACGCCTGTATCACCTTTAACTCCTGTGTCTCCTTGTGGTCCTGCCACTGTAGAATCAGCACCCGTATCACCCTTAGTCCCAGTGTCTCCCTTGACTCCTGTTACGCCCGTAGCTCCCGTGCTTCCGGTAATTCCTGTGTCCCCCTGCTCTCCAGTGTCACCCTTGACTCCGGTAGCACCCTGAACTCCCGTGTCTCCAGTAATTCCTGTGTCTCCTATAAACTCACTAACCAAAGTCTTTTTAGTGGTTCCATACGCCGAATCGGTAGTATCACTAACATCTACTACAGCTATTAAATCCTCAGTCCTTGTTACTGAAGGAAGGTTTGTTAATTCTGATATTGTTTTTTCTTCTCTAGCCATTTATATAATTCTAAATTAAGCGTCCCCGACTTCTGTCCAAGTTGTAGTAACGTCGTCTACTTCTGTAAAGTCTGTTTTACTGTGTATTAGCCTTATTCTTGTTCCTTCTGTTAAGAGCCAAGCAAAAGACTCTGTAGCAAGTTTTAATCCTACACCCTCTGGAATATACCTCTCACTTGAGTCTGCTACTTCCGTGTAATCAGTAATAGGACCTTCTGCTACTATGTACTCCCCATCTTCTGTAAGCATATAAGCACCGTCTTCTGAGAGCATAGCGAAGTCTATGTCCCCGCTCCCGTATTCAGTTGTTACGTCTGCAACTTCTGTCCAGTCTGTCATTATAAAGAACTAATCAAAATAAGGGTCTCTCACTACCACTTGCTCAGGGTCGTCACTATTACTATTTACTAAGGCACTTGTCATTTCTTCTAACTCTCTATAAAACTCTGCTAAGTGCATTTGTGCCTCGTCCATTAGCCCTAACCTAGCCTTAGCCTTAGCCACAGCATACTCTACTGGTAAATCACTAAACTCTGGTGGCAAATTAGGCTCATCGTCATCAGCACTCATGTCTGATACTGTTTCAACATAATACATCCACAACCCTTTAGTTATATTGTTCTCTGGCGTAGGTTTAATCTCTATGTTATTCCCCCTGACACTGTACGTAGGGTTGGTAGAGTCTCCATAATAATCGACTGGGTGGTCAAAAGAATTTGTGTCGGCCCTAGAGGCCTTGTAACGCTCGTCTGCGTCTTCAGGGGCTATCTCTACCCTTATCATCCTTCTGTAGTCTGTAGGAAGCCCGTAAAGGCTCTGGTCGGCAACTAAATTGGCCTTCGAGAGTCTAACATAATAATCCTGGGCCAAAGATGCAATTCTATTTACAACTTTCTGGTAGCCACGATTAAGGTTAAACTTAACTTCTGTTTCTGTTACTGTGAGATTGTCTGTAGAAACATCTTGATTTATAAGATTCCCTACAGCGGTCTGCATTTCGAGGAACGTCATTATATTTCCTTAATAAATAATTCTTCCTCGATTACCTATTTAATTATACCACGAGTTTTTGGGTCTCTTCTGGTAGTAATGACTTGTATACCTTAACAAGGTCTTTTGCTATTTTCTCTACGTCCCTGTGCTCCTTAACCCACTTGTAAGCCTCGTTAGCCATTCTTTCCTTGTCCTTGGTCTTCATTTTAACCATCTTGTCTAGGCACTTGTCTAATTCGTCCTCTGTTTTGTATGCAAGGCAATTCTCCCCCCTCTTTATGTATGGAGAGTATGGTAACTGATCCTTAACAATCATAGGAATCTTCAAGGCTGCAAACTCCATCATCTTCAACTCGCTCTTAAACTTATTGAAGAACTCATCATCAGCTAATGGTATCAAAGCAAAGTCTAAATCAAGTAGTTTCATTCTGTAAGGGTGTGCCTCCCACTTAGTCCAGGGGTGAAATTCTACCAAGTCCCCTAAATCTTTGAATATCTCAGAGAAGTGTGAACCACTTATAACTAACTTAATCTTGTGCTTTTTAGCTAGCTTCTTAATAGAAGGTATGATAGTCCTTAGGTCCATACTGTGAGAACTTCCTCCACTCCACCCTATTCTAATTTCGTCCTTCTTTGACTTGACTTCTACGTCTGGGTAGTAACTAAAGTCTAAACAATTAGGAACTGTAGCAACCAAGTCTGAATATTGAGCCCACATATTAGTAAGTTCAGGAACAGGACTCGTTGCTAAATCACACGCCTGGAGTCCCCATGATAAATACATATGCTGGTCAAGGTTTAAATACCTATTAAACCCGTCTGTAATACCTGTTACCCATAGAGGTATCTCTCCTCTCTTCTCCATTTTAAGCCTTGTCCCAATAGTAGCGTTCTTGTATGCAGAAGTCTTAGTAACGTCCTGAGCTTTAACCCAAACGTCTTCTGTTCCGAAGTCCTTATACGCAGGATTACTTGGCTTGGTCTGCAAAGTATTGTCGTCATGGTCAAACACTACCACCTTCTTAGGCCAGTTCTTTTTGATTAGTTTTATATACTGTATCGTATTAAGCCTTCCTACTACTATATCAGCATACTCTATGGCCGCCTTGGCCTCTTTCTCGTCTGTATTAGGCTCTAACAATGCACTGTCTGCTAACCCTAGTCTTTCAAAGGCCGAGTTAAATATTCTGATTCTGTGGTGTCCACAACCTCCGTCATCAGCAGGTAAAAACAACACTCTAAGTAGTCTCTTTTCCATGAGTTTCCTCGATTTAAGTTATATACTTTTAGGGTCAACTGTTAAACAATACCTACCCTCTTCGTTTTTAACAAAGGCTTCTCTAAACTTAGCCTTGTTAGTTAACACATCGTCTCCGTACATCTTTTTAGCTATTGTAGCCATTTCAGTAGGAATTACTGCAACCAACCGCATTTCCCTGTCGTTTGAAAAGCCGTCGCCACCCTTCCTCTGCTTGTAGTTAGCTTTAAATAAGGGAATGTTGTTGTCAACCATTTTCTTGTTCTGGTTGTCTAATTTCCTTACTATGTTTTGTATTGCTTCTTTGAAAATGAGTCGCTCCCTGTCGTTTTTCGGGGCGATTGATTCTAGTATTTCCTCTGTTTTTGCCATGATACTTCCTCTAAATTAAGACTGGCAAGGGGCCGAAGCCCCTCACCTTAGTAAGACTATTAGGATGCGAGTCCTGTGATTTGTCCATTGTACTTCTCTGCGTAAGAAGCTAATGTCAATTCACCGACTACTACAAATCCGTCACCGTCTGAAACCTTAGCTGTCTCTTCCTTTGCTACTGGTCGTAGTTGTGGAATCTTCCAAGTGCTTGAGTCTAACACAGCAATTACTGAGTTAGGCATTTGAATATCCGTTACTACTTGCATCATACCAAAGTTGGATTCATAAACTGCGATTGCAGATGTGAAAGTCTTTACACTGTCTACGAACTGCCTTGAACTCTCGAACAAGTCTCCCATTTTGTTTCTCTGTTTAGGAGCTACTAAAATGGTGTCAGGATCACCACCTGCTGCATAAATATCAGCAAGTAAGCTATTTAACTCAGCCTCTTCGATGTCCCTTCCTGTTCCGGTTCCAGTAGAAACGTTGGAGGTTATCCAAGCGAGGATACCTTTCAAAGTTCTAGCTGTTCCTGTTGTACCACTACCGGCCGCACTACCATTGATAAGAGCTTTTTCGATGTCTCTACCAATCTCTTTAAGAGCTTTCTCTACCTGATAAGCGTACTCATCTTTGTACCCTGCTGGGTCTACTGCTCTTTGAGTCTTGGTAACTTTTCCATCTTTTGCAAATATCTGTGTGTAGTTTTGACCTCTAGTAGGAGCTGTTAATGAAGCAAAACTGTAGGAAAAACCTTCAGTCTGTGCATTGTCAGCTGCGTCTGCATAGGAGTCAATTGGCCATTCATGAAGAACACTCTTTGCCTTAACCTTAGGGAGATTGGAGAACATGGGGTTCTTCATCTGTCCCATTGTGACTAAAACGTCAGTTAGGTCTTCATGGTTCGTGGTCTTGTCGTATGTTGTAAAGTCTGCCATTTGAACCAAATTCTAAAATTAAAGCCTCGATTATTCGCTGGGAGCGGCGTACTTTTTCAAGAACTCCGATATCTTCCCAGTTTTGGCAGCGGCTTCCAAATCAGCTTTCCTCTGGTCCGTTTCTGAATGAATCGGTTTGCCAGGCGATTCGCTGTAAGTGCTTGACTTCTGGGCCTTAGCTTTGCTGTCTGCTATCTGGTCAAGATTCATGAGCTTAAATGCCACTTCAGGATCAGTTATCTGATTCCCTCTTGCCATTTGCTCGTCCATAAACTTGGCGACTTCTTCAGCCTCAAATTTAGGACCCCCATCTTTACCTGTGTACTTCTTAGCTAAAGAGTCCATTTGATTAACGAACCTCTCTTGCCATTTGTACGCATTCAGCTTTTGCTCTACTAGTTGGTCGACCTTAGTCTCGTCAACGTAACCCATAGCCTCAAGCTCTTTTCTGGCTGCGTCCAGTTGCCTTTGTCTTGCTTGTTGCTCAGGAGAATTTACCTGAGGATTAACAGCCTGACTTAGCCTGTCCGCTATTTCTGCCTTTGCCTTGAGTTCGGCCATTTGCTCTTTCATAGAATTGAGCTCCTGGACCTTCTCTTGAAACCTGTCATAAGGAATCTTCTTTTTCTCTAAAGAATCCGTGACATTTTCATCACCTTCAGATACTTGAGTGTTTGACTGCTCTTCAGCAGAAATGGAAGTATCTTCCTGTGGTGTTTGTTCTAACTCTGATGAGGAGTCAGTAGTTTGCTCTACTGTGTTTACATCATTTACCTCATTATCCATAAATATACCTACATTTTAACGTCTTCAGTGACGAATTAGGTGGATAAAATTATATAAAGAACTAGGCTTGTGACCTATACACTATTATAGCATAGGCACTTATGAGCCTTGTGCAGGGGGTTCGAGGAAGACCCCCTACGCAAAAATCACAAGTTTTCTTATAATCCCGCTGTCAATTCACTCTCTGGTGGTATCTGTTGCTCCATTTCAGGGGCTACTCCCTCTACTGGGGGTGGTCCTTGTGGGGCCATCATCTGCTCCTGAGCCATAGCCATTTCCATCATTTCCATTTTCTCCTGCATAAGTCTGGTCTTCTCTTCTTCTGGGTCTATGTCAAAGTTCTGTAGTAGTGTCTGTCTACTTATATCACCTCCACCTCTTAACATGGTTAGAATCTCTCTCTTGCCCTCCTTAGTGTGTGAAATACCGCCTGTTATCTTGACCTTAACCTCTGGGTTTCTTGGTATCTCTACTACCCCTTCTGGTACTTCCTCCACTTGTCCACTAATAACTGAGTAAACATCTCCTGTTTCTGTTCTGAATGGCTTGGTAATCAACTGGTAGTCATAACCTAGATTCAATATATCTTCCCCAAGTCTGCTTAAAGAGTCGGCTAGGTTGTCTATTAAGTCTACTATGTTGGTGTAAGCGTTAGCTACTAGAGTGTCAAAGGCTATCCCTGCTGTTACTCCCTGAGGAGCTTTACCCATAAACGCCTCGTGAGCCGCTCCTATGTTTTGCATATAATCCTTCAGGTTGTCTATTTGCTTGAATGGCGTTGAACTCATCGGCTTCATGTCCATCTGCTGTATGTTGTGTCCTGGTTTGTGCCTTAGTATCTGCCCGTTCTTGTTATTGATTATCTTAATGCCCGAATTACTGTCGGTTATATACTTACCCTTACTAAAGAGTATGTTGTATTCGAGTATAGACTTCTCTAAGTAATTTAATGCCTTATTTAGAGGCACTATGTTCTTAACCCAACCTTCCCCATAAATCTCGTTGAGGTTAATGTCTGGGAAGTATAACTCAAAAGGTAGCTTCTTAAAGTTGGTCAATTCATTTCTTAGTATCTTTCCGTCACAGGTTGTTATTACTCTTATACCCTCCTTGGTAACACACCATGTTTCGTGAAGTAACATATTATCTCCTGTGGCTGTAGTGTCATTAGTGTTAGTGTTAATAAGCTCCTTATACATACTCTCGGAAGTCTTGTTTGTTGAGGATAAGTCTTTTATAGCTTCCTGGTCGTAGTTAGGATTCTGCTCTACTATCTCTTTAGGTCTTGATATTACTTTAACCACATACCTTGCATTCCTTATATCCGTAGCGTAAGGGTCAATATATGTGTCAAATGGGTCTAGGACTTGCACCCATGGCAATCCTTCCCCATTGTCTGCTTCTGCGTCGTAACCATACTGGAATATTCCCTGTCCATAAAGCAAACCAAATAAAACAGCCTTCTTAACTAACTGCTTCATTCTTAACTTGTCATAAACAAAGGCTAAATACTGTCCCAATACTTGTGAAGATTCTGGCTCAACGGTAGCGTAAGGCAAAGCGTCAACATCCCATGTAGGCTGAGTCCTTGTTACAGCACCCCTAATAGCCCTACAAATGGAATACACCTGGTTAATCTGAAAGTCCAATGGGTCTTTACTACCCCAACTGAGTTTGCCTGTGTCCTTGTTGTACTTAACATTATGCCACCCTCTGTAATAAGCGTCATTGATAAACCACTGTCGCTCAATGTTAGAACTCCTAAAATTCTTGCTCTCTTGAAACTTGGCGTCTGTGTATTCTAACCAGTATGTTTCGTCGTATTGCTCCTCGCTCTCCCTTTCTGGCTTTCCCATTAAGCCCTTAACAGCGTCTTTAATTGCCATAGCTCTTTATGTAAACTTATTCCCTCGATTCTTCTGTTAAAACTGGTATGTCTGTAATGTCTATCTCTACCTCTGGCTCCTCTGGTTCTTCATCCTCATCGTCCTGTGCTGATACATACTCTACCAAATCCTTACTCTTAATTAACTGGTGTAAACTCTCTCTTTCCTGTTTAGAAGTAATAACAATAACAATTCCCATGGCTATTAAGCCCAACACCGCTATTCCTGCTATGATTGCTAACATTAGTTCCATATATATAATTATATCACACTAGACTTAGCTGATCCCTTTCCATAATTTCCTCCTCAGATAACTCGACCCCCTCTATCCTTGCTTTGGCTATTTCCATATACTCTTCCATCATTTCTATTCCTATAAACTCTCTGTCCAACTTCTTACAAGCCATACCTGTTGTTCCTGAACCCATAAAAGGGTCTAGTATTACCTGTCCTTCTTTACTTACCATATTGATTAAGTATTCCATAAGGGCAATAGGTTTAACTGTTGGGTGTATGTTAGCCCTTGGGGTTTCTGTCATACCTGCATAACCACCATTCTGTGCACCAGCACTCCCAACTTTTCTACCAGTAACCTCACTTGGGTGTTTCTCCTCCAACCCCTCACACCCTATATTCCTTTCTTTCTTACTTGCTTTTGCTTGGTAGATTATTGATTTGAAGAAACGAGATGCTGAACCTGAGTCGCCTGTGAACTCATTGCTTCCTTCCCACTTAGCCTTATTTCCTAAGAACATAGAACTTCCTTTGTAACCTTTCTGTTTCCCCCACTTACTTATCGTCTCAGGAAAACACTCTCTTACTTCTTCACTACCATCATGGATTAAATTTGCAGGGAATCTTTTGGCACAATCTGGCTTTGCATCTCTTTCGTAGTTAGCACCACTCATTGCCCTATTCTCTCCAGCTTTGCTCCCAGTTTTACTCCAGCCACTTTCATCACCTTCTGGCTTATCTATCCTGCTCTCATCTATATTTATTCCACCTACTCCCCACTTCAAACAGTTCTCTGCTACTGTCTTTTCGCTTAAAGGTTTCCGTGCCATACAGATAGGTTCGTGTGCAGGTTTAAGAGCTGTCCCCCATCCTTCCCATTCAGAAGTTCCTTTAGTTACTTTTACAGGTGTATTAGATTTTAAACCCCATTTACCCCTATCATTTGGAATATTACCTTGCCCTTTTTTATAACCCACTTTCTCTCTCTCATTCCCTTGTAACCTATCAACAGCCTTACCTATGTTATGACTTTTAGGAAACCCTGAACCATACACCCATTCAATCATATCTCTTATCTCAAACCCTGCGCCTTCAATCGCTACTGCCATTCTGTGGTAAGTTCTAGTTCCACTAAAAGAGAGTAAGTACCCACCTGGCTTTAGAACTCTTAAACACTCTCTCCACATTTCTGTATCGTTAGCTATTCCTGTATTGTCCCAATCCTTACCCATAAAACCTAGTTCATAGGGTGGGTCTGTTACAATAGCGTCTATACTGTTGTCTTCTAGTTCTTTTAGTTTTGTCTTGCAATCTCCGAGCAGTAGCCTCATAGTTAATTATATCAGTAAATTGAACCTCCGTCCTCCATTAAGTCTCCACCCTCGTCTAAAAAGTCAATAACATCGTCTTGCTCTGGGTCTTGGTATGTAATGTCTTCTGTATCACTAATAACCCTTCCGTAATCGTCTAGTCTTGGGTGCTCGAAGTAGTCTGGTCTGCTCATTACGATATACCTCATCGCATCTAAACTATGATCCTTAACCTTAAACGGCCTATTCCTGTCCTGGTCTGAGTCTTCTGGGACTTCTTTCCAATGATACTCCTCTATCTCCTGCCTTAACTTCTCGCACTTATTAGTAAAGAATAGTTTGTTTTCTTTTAGTAGTCTTGTTACCCTACTGATACCTGCTAACACATCATTGTTCCCAGATACTAATGGCCAACCTTCCTCTACTAACTGGTCAAAGATAGACATAGTGCTTGTGCTTTCTGTCTTCCTACTTGCTGGGTCAATAATGAAGGAGCTTATGTCTGGCTTCTTCACATTGTTTCTAACAAGAATAGCTTGTATTTGTCTGGATATTCCAGCAGCGTCAAGGGAAACGTCCTGTATCTCGTCTAACACATAAAGGTTGTGGTTTATATCTTCTTTCATTAGAAGTATCGCAGTTGGGTTAGTCCATCCTATATCAATACCAATGAAATATATATCTCTTACATCCTTTTCAGGGTAGGAAGTCATGTGCCTCTCGTGATTGAAGTCGGGGTAAATAAGCCCTACAAAGTCTTCGAAAGAAGCTAAATACTCTTGGTTAAATATCGCTGCTGGGGTAACTAACCTCAAGTCTTCTATCTGCTCCTGTGTCCAGAATGGAGAATCGTAAACAGTATATCTGTAGGAAGCATAGCCGTCTTCTTTTGCTAACCCTTTCTCATAGAGTTTAGAGAACAATCCTCTCCCCTTTGGAGTCCCTATAACCTTAGTCTGATTGTTAGTATCCTTAATCATGGCCCCAAGGGTGTTATACCAAAGAGACTCTTTTTTAAGAATATGTCCAGCCTCATTAAGAACTGATCGTGGATAGTTAAATCCTTCTAGGTTTTCAGGTTTCTGAGAAGAACCAAAGTCTATCCCTCCCCTTGGCAACTCCAATATCTTCTTTTGCTCGTTCCACTTCACATACTTGAGAACAGGCTTTAGTATTGGTAAAAATATCCTCTGAACATACTTGTCAATATTCCCATGCACAGTATCAACCCACAAGGTTTGCTCCCCTATCTTCATAGTTTCGTCTATTAACCACTGGGCTGTGTTGTAAGTCTTTCCTATCTGTCTCCCTGCTGGAATTACTGTTATATGAGAAGTGTCCTGTAAAGCAGGTTTGATAAACTCTGGATACCACAGATTAAGACTTATCTGTTTTGTCTTTATTCTTGTCATCTAAAATCCCCGACTTAACTATAATCTCTACTCCACCTACAGAGTCTATCTCCGTTGCCTGTTTAGCATTACCTATTAACTGACTGATTATATACTTGTTAGCGTCTGCCCTTATCCTTGGGTCTTCCGCATTGTCTGCTAAGTCAATAAGGTTGTCCATGCTCTTCTTGAGTTGATTCCTCTCTTCACAATAAAGAACAAAGAACTCCCTATCAACAGTAGTCTGTATCCCCTTGTTTTCACTTTTTCTTTGCACTTCTGTATTTGCCATTGTTTGGAACTATAGGTTATTTACTCTTCTGCTTCTTTTTAACTTCTTCATGTAGTTCTTCTCCTAACTTATCCTTTTTACCAAAGATTCTCTCGTAGTTTTCTAAGTATTTCTTTCTTCTCTCTGGGTCGTATATATCTCTTGTAAATGATTTACTAATCGTCATCGTCTTCTTCTAGTAAGCTTAGGTTGCCCTGGTCTTTGTAGTCTCCTCTTATATCGTATATCTCGTCCCACATATCAAAGAACCAATCATTGTCTATTGTGCCTAGTCTAAATATCTTCTGGACTACTGCTAGGCATTCCGCCATTTCACACATTGGTATGGCCTCACCCTTCCAGTACTTGTATATTATACCATTGTAGTCTTTGTCCTTAAAGAAAAGCAATACCGGACCAGTAGAGAGTTCTGCAAGCTTGTCAGGATAAACCGAGTGCCATAGCATAAAAGAAGCTATCCCCTCGCTACTTGTGCTAAAACGGGCCTCGGTCTTATTCATTTGGGCAGAAACTAAAATTAACTAGATTCTAACTCCTCCTCTAATTCTTTTAACTTTTCTTTCATGTCTTCAATAGTCCACTTCTGGATTTCATCCTTTACACTCATAATTAACTTGAGATCCTCCCCCCTGTTCTCTTTAAACCACTTTTTCCACCACTCTATGTCTTCATGGGCACTCTCCTTTCCCCCTACATGGTGCTGATAACACAAACTAACTCCATTAAACAACTCCCATCGCAACCTCTTGTTCTTTCTTCCTATATAATGATGGGCATTTAAAACCTTAACATCTCCACTTACTCCACAAACCTCACATTTATTTCCAGCCTGTTCCCTAACAACCTTTGACCACAACCTGTCAAGTCTCTTCCCTGTCGATGTTTTAGTTACTTTTCCTCCCATATCACTTGTTCATTATAAATATTTTCAATGTGCTCAAGAAAGTCTTGGAGAGTTAGGTTCCTTTTCATCAGATTACAAATCGAACAGCACGAAACACAATTCTTCAGTGTATAACCGACTTTATTGTTCACCCTATCTATCCCATTGTAAATATGAGTACCATAACCCCTGTGTTTCCTATAAGTAGAGGATGGTTCCCCCCCACAATAAAAGCAGTCTTTAGATGTTATTTTGAAAAATTCTTCCCTTGTTAACTCAAATGATAAGCCCCTTTTCCTTGCAGAGTTCTTGTAGCTCCTTAGTAAGGCATTACGACAAGCCTCACCCTCCAAAAGCCTCTTTGAGTCTCGATTCCAGCATCCACAGCTCCTAGAAAAACCCCTCCTTCTTGTTAAGGAAGTACCACAGACCACGACTTCATTTCCACAGTCACACAAACATCTGTAATAAGGTCGGGGGTGTTCTTTTGAGGAATCTCTTTCTATAACCAGTAGCCTTCCAAACTTTCTCCCAGACAAGTCATTGTACTTTCTCCAATTCTTTTTATATGTCTTCTTGCTCGGCTTTCGGGGCATTTCTAGATTTTGAAACGTTATTAAGTAATTTAACCTATATCGACCGCTTTGTCAATCTCCTCTTTTGGAGGTCTTCCAGGGCTTCCTACTTTCTTTATTATATCAAATGAATCTTCACTCAGATATTTCTTGCCCTCGTGCTCAATAACCTCAACATCTCGTGTCCTGGCTCTCCTGTAGACTGTTATGAGATGAACACCCGTCATTCTACTGACCTCGTTCATGGAGTAGTATTTCTTGCCTTCTTTCTCTATCATGTTATCTCCTAAATAAAATTAAAATTAAAACTGTTATTAACAGCATTGTCCAAAACGGAATATTAAACAATGCACTTAGCAACCAAACTATTAGTAGTGTTATTATCATTTCTCCTCCTTCGCAACTTTTCTTAACTGTTTAATTTCCTCTCTAAACTCACCAAAATCCTTTATTCTCCCATCCTTTATCATCCTCCACCCCACCCTCTTTAGCCCCTTCGCTTCAATTTGCCTAATCCTCTCCCTAGTCACCCCAAACTCGTCTGCAACCTCTCGTAATGTTAGAAAGGGTTTTCCCTTCAAGGCAAACCTCAACTCTAAAATCTTCTTTTCCCTGTATTGCAACTCCTCCCAATAATTTTGCATGTCTTTCTTGTTCATTTCTCCTCCTTTAACAAATTAGGGTTCTCATAAGAGAATTTGTAGCCACCAGTTGTCTTTCTTTTCCCACTTAAACAACTACTTATATTTCCCTGGTGTAGCCCCGTCTTCCGAACTGCTTCGGTAACACTATTAAACTCTTTAACCACATTATCCCCCTTCAACATAAACACCTTTCTAGCCCTTGTTCTTTTTAACTCCCACCTTTGTTTATACCTATTCTCTGCCCAACTTAGCGGATGTATATTATCTAATGAATATGGCTTCTTGCAATCAATTCTATCTAGCGTTGGCTTATATTGTTTTTGATATCCACTTCTTACCCACTCATTGTATAACCTGGAAAATTTACCATCTGTTAAATACTTATTGTGCAAATCACCAAGTGTATAGTTTGGTTCTGGATATCCTTTAATCATACTTCTTTCCTTTTGTTTGTAATATATATTCGTCAATACACCTTTCTTCGTTCTTCTGTAACGGCGAGTATTCTCTAGTAATCTCATATTTGTTTTGTTTTTCATACTCTATTATATCACCAGTTGATATATCATACAAGACATATGATGGTGCTATGTAAACAACCTTATATTTTCCATTTAATTCCATCAACTCGTATATCTCCTGACCACTCTTGTCTTTTAGTCCTGTGTATTGCATAAGAATATAGTCCTCTCTCTTTACTGATATTAGTCCTACATTCTCAACTATATCTTCGTCTACAAAGTATTCCCCATCAATCCTTACTAGGAAATCACAACCCTTCTTAGGTAAATACATCTTCTTAGACTCTGAACTCCACACCCTGAATTTAATCTCTCTCATTCTAATTCCTCTTTAAACTTATTTATCAGCCCCTCCATTTGATTCTTGTAATAAATAGCAAACTCCTCTTTCTCTGGCTTCCTTCCTAGTTTCTGTTCTAGCCTCACATACAACACATTCCTCAACCTCTGACTTGGAGTCTTGTGGTTGTCATACAGGTCATTCTCCGGAAGTCCTTCTAGTATCTCGTCTACATCAATATTGTCTAGGTTATGAGCGTCTGTTAAAACTAAAAACCCTACATCTCCTATGTGTCCATCAATCTTGGCTATCTCCTTGCTCCCTATTTCTAAAAGAGAGTCTGCCCTGAAGGATATACTGCGATCCGCTCTCCTGTTGTAGTTCTTCAGTTCTATTGGATAACTGGTCATATTAACACTGTAACAATTAAAATACCCATAACAAACAGAGTCAGAAGGGACATCCCAAATGCTATGTTAAGTATTGTTAAATCCTTTTGTAAACTCTTGTAATAGTCGTTGTCAACCCTCTCGCCGTATTCCCCCCACTCTATATTCTCCGCACTTATCTTCTTGTTGGTCAATATGTTGTCTTCTCTCTCCATATACTTATTTATTTAATTTAATTATTCTACCCAATCAACGCACCCGTTCTCACAAAAAGCATGAATATGTCCATTTATACTATTTGCCATTCCATAATAGATATCTCCTTTACAATAAGGGCATTTAATAGCACCAACAACATCTATCTTCTTCTGTATTTCTTTACCATGCTTTGCCACAATCAACTTTCGGACTTTCCCTATCTTCTCTATTTCCTCATCCATACTTTTCTTATCCATATTATTATTTGTTTAATAAATTAACCGTAAACTCTATTGTGTGTGTAATATTAGAAGCAGTTTTAACTCCATCCCAAAACCAATTTTTATCTGGCAATCCACCTGTACACCACATATTACTTATTGTTTAATTTAGATAACTTCTTTTTATTTATATATCCAAAATCCCTTGGTTCTGTTACCAATGTTTTCTTACCACAAATATCACAAATATCTTCGTGCCAAGTTGCTATGCCACACTCTCTGTTTCCGTATTTCTTACCACACTCTGCACATATCCAAATTATCTCTTTCTTCTCCATATCTCTATATAAATAAAATTAACTAACTATTAAATCTATACCATATATCTTCTCCGTCTTTCTCTACAAACAATTCTCCGTCTACAGGGTCTCCTCCTCTTGGCTCCCAATGTCCATTTAATATCTTCAACGACCGAGGAGTTGGATAGTATTCCAAGTCAATACCAATTTCAATACACATCTCAACCACTTTCAGATATGCCCCCTCTTCATCCAAAACATCATCCTCACTTACCCAGAATGTATCACAGTCCTCATTAAGGAATACAATCTCATAAACCTCCTTCTTCTCCATATACTCTATTGTTTTAATTTTAAATTACTCAGCATAGTCGGTTGGCAATCGGTGTCCCGCTTCGGTTTATCGGCTTATGCCCAGAACTCAACCAACTATACTCAGCTATCTAAGCCTATGCGATAGCCCTCGCCTCCTGTCTGTAAAGGTAAAAACAGAACAGGTGAAGCCAAGACCATCGGATAGACCCACAAGGAATACTGCCTAGAGACCTTGTGAGCCTGTTCTGGAGGGGTAAGGAATTGCACCTTATTTTCTCTACCTTGTAGGGATAGGTTTTTATGAATACTGATTAGGTACTCCCTATTCCCTACAGAGAGTAGAGTTAGGGTTTGGACAGGGAAGTCCAATTACTAATTTGATGGTCTATTTCCCCTCCATGTCTCAGGGGATAGTTTGAGCCTATTGATTATTCAGCCCAAGACCCACTTTCCCAAATCGGCCTCACCTTCGGCCTATCCCCTAGTTGTAAAGAGCTACATACTCTCTAGTGCGATCGTTACTCCCAACCTTTCCAGGTCTGGCCTTTCCGTATTCTATATATATTGGCCGCAGTAACATCGTAGTCTCTTCCTATCGTTGTATCTGAATCTCCTTCTTTTATCCTCTTCCTAATCTCCCTAACTTCTTCTATCTTTAAACGACTATTCCCCGACTCCTCCCCACTCCTCCTCTTATTCAACCCGTTCTTATAAGCATGCCTCATATTCCTAGAATTAGTTGACCACTCCAGGTTCTCAAGAGAATTATTCTTTTTATCGCCATCCTTATGATTTACCATCGTCGCCCACTCAGGTTTTTTTGTAAAAGTCCTCAACACTAACTGATGAACCAACTTGTTCTTCTGGACCCCCTCCATCCCATATCTTTTCAGCGTTTTTCTCTTTCTTCCTCTCTTATCTAACTCCCCCTCATCCCTACCCTTTTCGTAATAATAAAGACCTACCCTCTTGTAACCCTTTTTAGTTGTAAACGGACTTCTTTCCTTATTTGTAAACAGACTTCTTATCCTCCCTTTGTTACTCACTAGGTAATACTTGTTATCAAAAACCTCTTTCCAAACTTCTTTCATAAATCTCTATACTAAATTAAAACTACATCTGAGCAAGGGCTACCTTAACATTGTTCATCCAGACGGCCGTCCTGTCTCCCCCGGTATACTTTCTAGCACTATTGTAGTTATCCGCCACGTCCATATAATGACCTTCTATCCCTGCACATATAACCCTCGCCATCTCCTCCCTACTTGGGTCATACTGTCTATCCCCCTTGTAAAAATATCCCCAGTAATTACTCTGCTTGTCTGTATTCTTACCCATACTGGTCTCTGCTACTGAGACAGCAACGACTACCTTTACTGCTTCCTCGCTACAGTGTTCTCTTAAAAGAGATAGGTAGCCGTCGTCTATCTTCCCTCCGTAACTTTTAATATACTCTCTAACGCTGTCGTCAACTATTCCCTTGCCTGAAACTTCAACCCCTTCTTCTGCCTCTTCGGGACTAGGGACATAATCCTGGTATATATATCTCTTCTCTCCGTCTTCTGTGTATCTTATCTTCTGATCGCCTTCCCAAACTATCCTTTCCCCTGCCTCTACCTCTTTAATCTCCATTTGCTCTTCTGGTTTAGTAGTTACTAATTTCAATACAAGCATTACTATTATGTAAAGAACTATTAACAAAAACACTCTTCTAAATACAACCTCACCTCTTCTTTGCCCGTCTAGTAAGTTGATTTTCAAAGACTTAAACTTTCCTAACTTATCCCTAAAGATATTCTTCATTTGTGTAAGGATTAAATTTAGTTTTAAAGTCTGCTATTGCGTCCTCTAATTCCCACATCTCTGTCTGATCCTGGTCTTTTAAATCTTTCTGTATCTGGTCTCTTAACTTCTGATTATAGCCATACTCCCTATGGAACTTAGCTATCTCTTCTGCGAACTGTTGTTTTATAGTTTTCATTTTAATTCCTCGATTATTTTAAATTAGTCTAACTCCTCAGCAGCGGCTATGCCTATGTTGTTATAGTCTCTTAATGCCCTAGCCTTCGCTCTTGTCTCAGCCATTCTCATCATGTGCTTGACAATCATTGAGTTTACATTTCCTTTACAAGCATCTCCGTATCCTTCGTAAAGTCCTCTCTCTCCAGATACTGTTGCTTTGAATATAAAGAACGTCTCCTCTCCTAACTTCTTACTTACTAACTCTGTGGTGATTGATTGTCCTCCGTTCTTATGGAAGAGGTCTAGTAAACCCTCGTATTTAACAAACTCCTTCCCCTGTATACTCTGTATAAACTCTTTTGGTATACTCATTGTTATTTTTCAAAACTAATCTTATATCCGTTACCTTGAAGGATCCTCACAAATCTTCTTAAAAAGACTGGTGCTTCCTTCTCTCCTAGAATCTCTGTCCTAACTCCTGTGATAAACTTGTCCTTTGCGGACTGACCAGGAACCCAACTCACCATTGATACCTCGTCTTTGTGAGACACAAGCATCATCTTGTGGTTCCTTTTGTTAAGCAGTATTTGCATATTTATTTAGTTAATAATTTAATATGTTTAATAGAATTATAGCATATGCAAGTGGCGTGTCAAGTGTTTTAGTCAATTATTTTATTATAGGATAAATCTTAGATGAGGCTTCCCTTACATCTTCTAGCGGAACCAAGGCCATTTTAGTCTTTTTATTGTCCCCTCCGTATACCTCTTTGTAGGGCTTTTTAGTTACCATTTCTCTTAAATAAGCTGTCGGAATGATAATACAAATCCACATTCCCTTCTTCTTAACACCCTCCACGATCTCGCTCCAGTCCCGGTCGTAGCAAACTATTGCGTAGAAGTCGGACTTACTTCTTAATATCCCCTTGTATTTGCCATAGCTTTCCAACTCTATTGCTAACATTCCTGTTGCTTTGCTCCCCTTGTCATACTTAACCTCTACTCTTTTGCCTGTTTTTCTTATGAGTAAATCGTAGTGAACCTCCGTATCATCTGCACCCAATACAATTCCAAAGTCCTTTTCCAAGGTTTCTCTGACCCAGTTCTCTGCTCTTTTGGCCGGGCCAAGTTCTATCTTGAATTGCTCTGTGTAGGGCGTAAATGTCTTTTTAGGTTCCTCCATTCCTATTTCCTCGAACATTTTAATTATTCTATCTGAGTCCACAGTTAATTAAGGCTGTATTCCATTTAGCCTCCTGCTCTTCTGTAGCCTCCTTGTAATCGTGAGGGTCGTCCATAACGTAGTATCTGTTGTTGTTAAGTGTTCTCCTTTCAAAATACTTGACACCTTGCCTAGCTTCTTTAATATGGTCATACTCTTTTATGATGGGGTCTGTATCCTTCTTAAAAGGAAACTCTGTGTATTGCTTCACCTGGTATATCTTTTCTATACCCTGACTTGCTAGTGATCTCTTCATGTTAATTATTGTTTAAAATTTAATTATACTTCCTTGTCAAACTTCTTTCTGTAAGCTAATAAGTCTTTGTAAGCTTCCTTTTCTACAAACATTGTTATCTGTTCTCTGTTGAAAATAATTCTCCCCCACTTAATGTAATCATATTCGGATAATTTCTCAAACATGTCTACTACCATTTTGCTTGTGGGGATTACTAAACCATCACTAAGGCATATCAACCAGGTTCCTTTTTGTTCCTCTATTTCTCTCCTCCCAAAACTTGCACCCCTGCCATACTCCTCATGCATCCTCTTGTGACAATCCCAACACAACACAGCAAGATCCGTTTTTCTTTCCCTTCCCAAAACTGAACGACCGCTTTTATATTGATATCTTAGATGATGTACAACCAGGTTAGAAGTTGCCCCACATATCTCACACTCCCCTGCCTCGGCCACCATCTTATCTCTCTTCTTTTTCCAAATGTCCGACTCAAGATACTCTTTGTAATCAATCCATCCCTCTTTCCTCATTTTCCTCTCTTTCTCCTCTAGTCTCAGTAAATAGACCACAGGAATATAATATTAAATCTTCTAGCTTAACTACTTCCTATAATTAAACTAGCTATCTTGGAAACTTAACCGAAAACTCGAGCTTCCTCACTTCACTTCAGGGACTGGCTCTACCAGTATGTCGGAGGGCAGAAGAACCCTTAACCCTTTAGTCTCTCTTTCTCCTCAGTGTATTAACAGGTCGCTTTCGCTATTTATTCTGTTCACTTGCACTATTTTACTACTGTACAAGCATGTGTCAATTTCAAAGAGAGCAGTGCCGTTAGCTCACCATAAAGGCAGCTTTTACCCGTCTTACTTGGAAACCTCTGTGAAAATAGGTACAACCCAGCCCCTGTCTTAGACCAGCTGGAAAGTAGTTGAATAATAAAAAAGGGAGGCGTGAGTTCAGGACTGAAAACCACCTCCCTATGTCATTATTCTTTTTTGAAATTGTCCTGAACTTCTTCATAAATATAACTTACAAAACTTTTAAAAACTTGTCAACTAAAAATCTAGGGTCTTAGTAATATGTTATAGGATTAGAAGGGGGAGTATACTTAAATGTGACGGACTAAGTGTCCAGACTGAGTAATAAAAACTCCTCTTTACTCTTGACTCCCTTAAGCGAATTACAGTGACTACACACCAAGTCTATGTTTTCTATCTCGTTTTTGCCACCCTTAGAAATCGGAACTATATGGTCAATCGTGTATGTTGTTTTGATATCCGTCCCACAGTATAAACAGGAATATTCTTGCTCTCTGAGTTTCTCGAGAACGAGGTCACTGAAAATTTTAGACATCCTGCCCTTCTCGTTATTTCTACACCCAGCAGCTCGTCTTTTATATTTTTGGACTCTTAGGTGAATGGAGTGTTTCTCTGGGTTCTTTTTAATCCATTCCCTTTTTTTATCTGTAAAATATCTTGGGTTTTCCCTTAGTTTTTGTTCTCTCCATTTCCTGTCAGTTTCCTTCTTTCTCTCTTTATTTGCTTTTACCCATTCCTTTTTTTGGTTGCTTATCTTCTCTTTATTTTCTAGATAGTATTGGTGTTTTTTCTTTTTCAACTCAGCTTTATTTTCCTCTCTCCATCTTCTTTTAGTTTCCCTTATTTTCTCTTTATTTTTCTCCTGATATTCTTTTTGGTATTTTAGGACCTCCTCTTTATGTGTGGAATACCATAGTTTTGGATTTTTTCTTGGCATAAGGAATTATATCAAAAATACGAGGGGGAGGTTATATAATTAGAGTTATGTTCCTCCAAATAAAAATATATCTCCCCCTTTCTTTTAAACTGGATTTCCAAAATCATCTGATATATGGTTTCCCCACATAGAGTGATAATCCCTGTGGCACCAGACATGCCATGCTACGACATTTCCTCGTGAATTGCTCCCATTTTTAGATTTTGGCCGTTTGTGATGGATATTAAGTGACTTATCTGTTCCCTTTTTACCACACACAGGGCAAATATAGCTTTGCTCTTGCTTAACAACTTTCTTCCAATCGTGCTTGTTATTCTTAGACAAGTCCTCACCTCGTTTCTAGTCTCTAGTTGTTTACTCCAGTTTGTAAAGAGCTTGAGTATTCAAGACTCACTAAGTGTCCCTAGTCAATCTTCAATTACCCATCTTGTACCTATATGTACAATTTAGGCCTAATTTGTGTATCTTACTCCATAAAACACGCCAAATTTATGTGGTTTCTATTACAGGATACACACAAATTCCTTAATTTTTAAGTAGCTTCTGTTTCTTTACCATACGTTTCTCCGTATGCTTTGGAATTACTATACTTTTTTATACGTTTTTTCGTATGCTTTAGAATTGATACACTTTATGTACTAATTCTGAAGTGTCGATTAACTTGACAATGTGCAATTCTTAACTTGACCATCTCGATTCCACACCTAATCCTAAATATAGTCTAACAATTTATTAAAGGAACTTACTGGTAACATACTCTTTTTCTTATGGTCAAATATTATTCCATTACTCCCAAGCCCAACTCCCGTTTTTTTCTTAAATCCTTGAGTATCACTAAAATCGTCCGTTTCTTTAAAGGTCTTCCCTGCTAATAGGGCCACCTCTCTCGCCCCTTTTGTGTCTTTTCTGTTAATAGTTTGAGAACCCCCCTCGTGGTTGTGTGCTGTCATTACAAAGTCATAGCCATCATTTTCTCGTAGAAATCTTTTTCCACCGAAATTAGGGTCAAGATAGGAAGTCCCCTTTGCTTTATGTATAATTGCCCCAAGATAAGAAATTCCGTTTACCTGTAAGTCTACAGTTCCTACACCCTCAAAAACGGGGACTCTCCTCCTCATCTCGTCGTAGCCATCTAACCCACTCCTCCTAGACCACTTTGGGTGATTACCAATGACACAGAAAAGTATCTTGTCCCACCCGACATACTCCATCAACCTATAAAGATATAAGTTCTGTTCTGTTAGGTTTGCAACGTCGTCAAAAGCAGCTGGAAGCCACACAAAAGAGTCACTGAAGTCCCCACCAAGACCAATCTTTAAATAGGGGTTTGCCTTTATCTCGTCAGCCTCCCATTTAAGTCTCTCATAATCAACAAATTGTCCCCCAACATGCTGGTCGGCCCACCAAACTACTCCAATAGGCCTATCTGTCTCTATCTCTATAGTGGTCTCATATTCCTTTAACTCAACCTTTTTTCTTAAACGACTTCTTCTTATCATTTCCTCATTAAGCTCGTCAAAAGATAACTCCGTTATATACCTGTCTGGGTATTCTACAGAAACGTTGCCCTTATACATCTTTTCTATCTTAATGTCCTCTTTGCTTTTAAAGTCCTTCTCGCTCGGTGAGGTATATATGCCTTCCATCTTCTTAGGTATTTTTATTTTAGTTACTGGTCCCTTGGGTTTATTCTTACTTCCCTTAGGTCGTCCTCGCTTCCTCTTACTCGCTTTCCTCCTTGCCATGATCTGGGGCGTAAAGTTAGTTATTCCTGTAGTCTTATATTTTCTCTTTGAACTTTATCTAATCCTGCTAAAATAGAGGTCAATACTGCAACCACACCAGCATAAGCAACTTTCTGCCAAACATTAACATCTGCTAGTGCAGATAGGTCTCCAACATTCTCTAACTCGGTTAGTAATGCCAGGAGAGTAGCAGGAAGCCAACTTGCCTTTAGTGTATTAATGAACCTCCAAAGGAAAGCCTCTATCAAGTAGTTGAGTTTTTCTTTACTCATGATTGAATTAAAAATATTATAATTAAAATAGCACACGCAACGACACTAAACACCATTGCTAAATACATCACTTCATTCTCATTTTCCCTCAAAACATCTTTTACTTTTTTAACAGTCCTAACTTCTGTAATAATTCTATTATAAACAATTTAAGGTTGGCCCCTTGACCCTCACCAGTCTCACACTCCTTCAATTTTGCAATTGCTTCATTCTTCTCTCTTTCCACCCTGTTGAAGTTAATCTGTAATAATTCAAACTTGTTTTGTAAATCTCCCAACTCAACCCTACTTTCTAGCAGCTCGGCCTCAAGACTGCTAATGTCCCCATACAATTCTACGTTCTGAGTAATGAGTGTCTCTTTTTCGGCCTCCAGCGTTTCTGTAATCGATTCTAAGGTAAGTATTTCGTCTTTAAGGCTCTCTACCTGTTTCTCACATTCCGTTTGTCCCGGGGGAACTGGTGGCTCCGGAGGTTTCACAACGGGTGGGTAGTTTTTGTCGTTCACATTTGTAATCACTTGTTTTAGCCAACCACTTTTAGAGGTCCCAATGTTTTTTCCTGGACAGGCCGTTGGGTTTGCACTCGTCTCTTTGTGGCCCCTAACCATAGCGTCTATTTTATATCTTCTTTGTACGTCCCTGATAAACTCAACAAGAGCTTTCATTTGTGCGTCGGTTGGTTTGTCGTTTTCATAATTTCCTGTTAAGCAAACTGCTATTCCATGAAGATTAAAACTTAGGCCTTTTCTGAAATTATCCTCTGCGTGATACTTGACATACTTTTCATCAGTTACTTTTAACATCTCTCCATTAGTAGCCATTAAGTAATGGTATGAAATGTAAGGGTATGCACTTGGGGTTTTTGTATCTTCAGCCCAACTCTTGCTTTTATGCCAACTATTGAAGAGTGACGCTTGATTTCTAAGTTCGGATATATTCTTCGCAGGAGTATATACAGAATGATGTACACAGACTCCTATTTCCTGACCTGACTTTAATATTGCCACAGTTTTAGGATTTTAATTTAACCTCTATATATTATACCACCCCTTTTAAAACCCATTCCAAGACCTGTTCTAGGTCTAAACTAGGACTTAATTCATCCTTTAAGTCCACTAATAACTCCCCTTCTCTTGTTAGTAAATCTGGAGATATTTCTGAGAGTGGCAGTATGTTCCTTGTTTTATCCTCTTTTGCCCCTCTGTATTCCTCTCCGTGGCCAACTCTAAAGACTTCCTTCCCTATCAATAACGCTATAAAGTCGAAGGTGCTTTCTTTTGGAGTAAGGACAATGTCGTAGTCAGACAGGCCCTGTGCTATTTCTTTGAAAAGATTTCTATTACTATGAACATTTGTAAACCAAGCACCGACCCCATTAGGGATGTTAATTCTGGTGTTTGACATGGTTTTAACAGTAATATCTGCACTTAGACCAAGAACCCTAACGATCTCTTTCAGTTTATCGCTATTGTAAACAGTTCTATCGCTAAACCAGTGGAGAGCAGTATACAAAACCCTAGGCCGCTCATGTTCTTTCTTCTGTGATTTAAGGTTCTCAAAGTTTCTGTTTCCTGCAACAAGGATTTTGTCTTCAGGGATTCCACACCTCATTAAACTGGCCTTTGAGTTTTCTCCTAGTGCAAGGTATCCGTCCGCCATATATGGTTTCTTGTTTACCTCGTAGTCAAAAAAGGAGTTCCAACCATGCTCGAAAACAATAACCTTCTTTCCTTCTTTCTGCCACCTTTTAACACTCCCCTCCATAGTAAAGTCATTCCAGACGAAAACAATTTCAGCCTGTTCTTCAGGAGCGTTTGGTGGGTCCCAACTCCACATTGAATGGTGGTCTATTACTTCATACTTTACGTCCCTCACTTAATTACTGTCCCCAATGTTATTTATCTCCCATAAGTTTCTTCTATGCTTCTCAAAGTCCCTGTTGGTTACTTTATGAAATTGCCCAGAATGAGTCCTGTAATTATATAACTCTTCCCTAATTATCGAGTGCTTCCTTCTAGCCTTTATAAGCCTAATGTATAAATCCCAGTCTTCTAGGTGTTGCATACCTACCCTAAAGTTTTGTTCCCTTAACACTTCGGCCCTAAAGAGTCCCCAACTAAAAAAAGGGTTTCCTTTTTCTATGGCCAGACCAGCCTCCATGTCACTATTCAGGTTGTTCCTTATACTTCTTTCTCCATCTTCTCCAAAGATTTTGCCATCACAAATTACAAAGTCCGCCCCTGTATCTTCTACCTCTTTTACCATTCTTTCTAGCATATTGGGTTCTAGTAGGTCATCGCTATCAGTCATTTGTATATACTTAGGGTTATCCTTGAGGGCCATATTGACCACATAACTCTTAACAGTCCCTATATTGTGTATAGGCTCTGCATACTTAGCTACTATGTCTATTTTATCCTTGTATTCGTCTATTGCCCCTTTAACATCCTCTTCGCTCCCATCATCCCAGACATAAAGAGTAAAATCCTTGAAGGTTTGATTACTTAAAGACCAAAGATATTCCCTAAAGTAATCAACCTTGTTGTAAACACAAGTGCAAACCGCTAACTTAGTCATCTTTATTGTGAGTGTAAATCTTAAATAGCTCTTCTCCTGGACTATTAAGCCATGCATATTGGTCTAAGCGGATACTGTCCAAAGGAAACTTCTCTTTCCATACGAGGTAAGGGAGTGAAAGCTGATCCTGATACGACCAGGCTAAATTCTCCAACATCCACTTACTTCCAAAGTCTTCAAACTTTCCATCTCTCAACATAACTCCACAGGCCCAGAGGCCAAAGTGTTCTGGCATACCCTGGTCAAAATAATAGTCTATTTGCTCCTGCATAGGTTGCCCATCATATTTTTCAAAAGGGAGAGACTCTACTAACTCACTCTTAATACAATCCCTCCCTGAAGGGTGAACGTATGTAGCCCAGCCATTATGTAAAAAGTTGGAAAGCTCGTCAAAGATATTAGGATTTACTATCTCAATACTTCCGTCTATAAAAAGTGAAAGGGTGTCAAAAGGACATATTAACTTATGGAACTTAGCTCTTAATCTTGGGTGTAGGTGTTGGTAAATAGGCTCGTATCTTATATCCCAGGTCTCACTCTTGAGGTTAGGATTGTCAGTAAAACAAATATAATCAGCACCAATATCAGGTTGAGGTTTGAGGTTGTCATAATCTCCATAAACGCAGGTATAAACTATAGGTTTCATTAGTCCTCGACTTAATTTACTTATATATTATAACATCTCCCCTACTCTCCTAGTGTATATATACCCTTTTTCAAAAATGCCTGTTCAATAGGGTTTTTACTCCTCCCCCACCCCTACTCTCCCCTACCCTCTCGGGTGTTCAAAAATTTAGCCCATTAACAATTGAGTTACTAGGGCTCCTATAATCAAAGCCATGACTGTTTTAACAATCCAGTCCCAGTTGCCAGAAGATTTAGCAAGGCGGTCGTTTACACTCTTCATTTCTTTATTGTAGGTTTCTTTCGTAACATAGCAATCTAGTTTATTTGATAGTTTCTCAAACCCTTCGTTCGTGTCTTTTCTTAACCCTTCTACTTCTTTCTTGACGTCTTGCATTTGGAGTTCTAGGACTGTAATTTTAGTTTCTGGACTTCTTGGCATGTCAAATTAATTAACAATTTACTGTGCTATCCATGGCATTATGTTAGTTATAGCTGCGTTGGAATCTGGAGAGGGAACCTCTGCCCCCATTAATGCCTCCATCATAGGAATCAAAATCTGTAGTTTCTGTCTCGCCTGTGCTGGGCTGTCATTTTGCTTTGGTAAGAACTTCTCGTATTGAGCTTTTTCTGTTGGAGATAGTGCTGTTCCACCTAAGGCATTAAACACCTGCGATCTCAATCCTTCTATTTGGGCCTTGTATTCTGTTGCCGTGTTGGCCTGTCCCGTAACATCGTAAAAGATATTTTCTAGTCCTTGCAATTTCCCTGCTGCACTTGGGTCTTGTTCCAGTATATTAAGGGCCTGTAATGCTGCATCTCTCGCTACCATAGCTTTTCTTCCTGAGTCTGTCTTTGGCATAGCCTGTTGTCCTGCACCACCACCCAGCATTTCCATTAACCAGTCTGCTTCTGAAGTGCTTATATCTCCGTTTAGAACTGCTTGTATTAGTGCCATTTGGTCAATCTGTGGCCCCGTCTCCTGTGGAGGTAACATACCACCTAGTCCTTCAAGTTGTGGTTGCTCTTGTCTTCCTGGTAATGATTGAGCCGCACCTACTATTCCTGGGACTGCTCTCTGAGTTATTCCTGCACCACCCTGAACTAGGTTACCCAACCCTTGAGGTAGTTGAACTCCAGAGGTGGCAACATTTTGTACCCCACTCCCAATTCTGTCAACAGCCTTTGTGACGGTGGGACCTTTAAGTTTTAATCCCAAGACAGGAACTCCCACAGGAACGTCCTTAGAGGTCTGCCTATATATGTCTCCCGCTATGTCTAGCAAATCCGACTGAACCTTCAAAGGAACATTAACAGCAGGAATCTGTCTCCCGAGCTCTGTTCTTAATGCGTTTCTAAACTCTTTAATTATCTGGCCTCTTTGTGCTGTAACATCTCCCGAAATCCTGTTAAATCCTCCCGCTATATCGTCTAATTGCTCTAAAACCTGTTTCGCAGCAGGTGCGGAAACCTCGTCTCCCTGAGAAAGAAGAACCTCTTTAAGTGTGTCTACAAACTTCTTCTCGTCTAACCCTGCCAGTTTTAACTTCTGATTATTATTCAGCTTGTCAACCACCTTCTTGAAAGAAATGCTTTGGTCTGGAGAATTCTGTAAAATATTAGTAACCTCGTCTGCGTTTTCTCCTAATATGGCGTTGAGTGTGTCCGACCTCTGGAATCTGTCCCCTACAGGAAGGTCTAACCTATTAGCTTCATCGTAAAAGGTCTTTCCTTTGTTTTTATATTTGTCCCAGCCCCCAACATCGTCGATAGTCGTCCCCCTCGCACCTAAGTCTCTTATATTCCTATCAGTAACCTTTGGCCCCGCCTTTCTTCCCTTTATTGCCCTACTAGCCTCTCCTATTCCTTGAGTAGCACCTCCTATAAGGCCTCCTAAAGCCCCACCTGTTAAAGTGCCACTTAATTCCTCACCCTCTCCACTATAACCAAATCCTGACATTGCTCCTGGGATTGCACTTCTTCCTGCAGCACTAGCGATCCTTGCACCAGGGGTAACTGCTGAAGCTGCTGGCCCCGTTGGCATACCATAAGATATAAGGGCTGACCCTGCTTTTAATCCTTGTCTCAATGGGTCTCTCTTGAAAGCTTCGGACTCCTCTTCGTTCATACCAAAGTATCTGTCTGGCCTCTCTGTTGTTTCCCAATCTCCCCTCCCTGCACTCAGCAAGTCCTTGAAGGTATAAGTGAGCTCTTGGGCAGAAGGGACAAAAGTCCTGAGAGGCAAACTCATCTTATAAAGGAACTTCTCTATTCCACTTTGCTGCCTAGGGACGCTTGTTCCTGAAGTCAGGTCCTTATAGGCCTTATTGGGATTCTGTGCCAACCATTGCCTTGCTGCGTCTCCTTTTAATATAGCCATATTATTTCATAATCATCTTAACTACCACGAACTTCCTCGCCCCCCACCGAATATCGGCATAAACCTATCTTGCAATCTCTCCCAAAATGTCATTTCTCTCCCAGTCTGAGGGTTTTGCCTCCCCTTGTTTCCAATATAATTCCCAACCGCCATAGGAACAGCATTTAATACATTGGTCTTTTGCCCTAGACCGTCATACTGATTTGTCCAGTTGTTTCCTCCCGTGTCTATTACAAGGTCATCCTCTTCCTCTACAGGCCCTGGGGGAGGTGCATACTGAGTAGCTATAAGGTCCCTCAATGCGGCCGCATCTGCTGCTGCCTGTGCTCTTGCCCTCTCAGCCTCTTCTTGTGCTAATACATCTTGGTATAGTCTCCATGCATTTTCTGCGTCCCTTTGGGCCCTTTGTGCGTCTGTTTGATATGCTGACAAGTGTTTACCTAAAACATCTTCATACCTTGCACCCCTTGCTCCAAGTAGGTCGGTAAGCCTTGAAATGTCTGAGGTAACATTGCCCCTTTGAGTTGCTATTAAAGCTTCCTGTGCCAGAGGGTTTCTTATTGCACTCTGAGAATACTGTTGCCTTAATTGAGCAGGTAAAGCCTGAGCCTGTCCTATTGCCCCACTCCTTTGCTCTATTAAGTCCTTGTTGTAATTAGTAGCCTCTCCATACGCCTTTTCAAAATCACTCTGGAATCTTGAAGGGTCGTACTGTTGACTCCTATTAAATATCTCCTCATATTGTCTAAGACGCTCGGCACTTGTCATTGTTAGTTTGTTTAAATGTTATATGTACTCCTCAACCATTGTCTGTAAGATTGTGCGTATTTCTGAGGACTTTCTTCTGGAAACTGGTATTCATAATTACTTTTATCAAAGGTTGTTTTCTGGTATTCGTCTGGTCTGTCTTCATAAAGCTTCTGCTGGAATCCCCAGTCTTCTTTGGCCTGTCCTTGTATTCCTCCGTATAATTGCTCTCTCATAGTCTGCTCTTTCTCTGCCATGTCTCTTATCATGTCCATAACTCCCTTTCCTCTCTGAGAACTTCTGGTTAATCCCCTACTTGCAAAATCACTCTCTATTCCTTCCCTAGCCCTTTGGGCTTGTGGGTCAAAATAAGAGGCTGTTCTTTGTGCTATGGCACTCCTTGCTAGGTTTGGGTCCCAGAATTGTTCAAAAGGCATTACTTCAGTAGCAAAATTAGCAACCCTCTTAGGAGCTGCTGATTGCCCTGCTGTAGCCCCTGCTGAAGCTGGAGCTGCTGGTGCTGGAGCCGCTGGAGCTGGAGCTGTGGGTGCTGGAGTCGCTGGTGCTGGTGTGGACTTTTGAGATTGTGGTAATACTGGGGAAAGGTCTATAACTTCCCCTGCATATATTCTATTAGGATTCTTTGACCTTAATTGGGGGGCAAGTTTATTCCATACTGCTGGAGTATTCCACCCAGGCACATTGTATCTCTTGAGAATAGCACTTAGAGAGTCTCTAGGCCTAACGGTTATTTTCATTCTTTCTTAGTAACAAATAAATGCCCTCGATACTCTTATATAATTATACCA
>LDZT01005148.1_pt1 | contig 37357 bp, 43 predicted proteins | sample 615521 | NCBI WGS metagenome assembly LDZT01 (sample SAMN03408292, study PRJNA278302) | terrestrial metagenome | isolation source: oil reservoir sample SB1 | place: USA: Alaska, North Slope, Schrader Bluff formation | collected 2011-09 | reverse complement strand
GGATCCAGGGCGCCAACCGATACGAGACCGCCGCTCTCATCGCGGACAGGGTGGGCGTGCCCGAGAGCGGGCAGGTCTGCGTGGTCACGGGCTCGGGTCCCGCAGACGCCGTGAGCATCTCCTCGTACGCAGGCGCGAACGAGATACCCGTCCTGCTCGTACGACCCGACGACATGAGCGCCCCTACCGCTGCGTTCGCCGCCGCACACGCGGACACATGGCGGTCGACGCTGGTCATCGGCGGCACGAGCGTGATCACACCGGCACTGGAGAGCACGCTTCCCACCGCCACCAGGCTGGCGGGTCCGGCCCGCTACGCCACCAACACCGCCATCGTGCAGACGCTCTTCACCGACCCGACCGTCCACTACGTGGCCAACGGCGAGGCATACCCGGACTGTCTGACCGCAGGGGTGCGGGGGGCCAAGTCGGTCTCGCCGATACTGCTGGTCCAGCCGCGCACGCTCAGCAACCACACACGCCTGTATATCGAGAATCACGAGACGCGCATCGAGTCGTTCACGATGGTGGGAGGATCGACGGTGCTCCCCTACCTCCACGACTGGATGCTGGACAAAGCGCTCCGCTGACGCCGTGTCTCACACGTTGAAGCGGAAGTGCACCACGTCACCGTCGGCCAGCACGTAGTCCTTGCCCTCGATCCGCAGCTTTCCGGCTGCCTTGGCGGCGGCCTCGCTTCCAAGCTCGTCGTAGTCAGCGTAGGCGATGACCTCGGCCTTGATGAAACCCTTCTCGAAGTCGGTGTGTATGACTCCGGCGGCTTCCGGCGCCTTGGCGCCCACCCTCACCGTCCAGGCGCGTGCCTCCTGCTCCCCCGCGGTGAAGAACGACTGGAGGCCGAGCAGCCGGTACGCTTCACGCACGAGCGCGTTCAGCCCCGGCTCCGCCAGGCCCTCCATCTCCAGGTACTCTGCGAGCTCTTCGGGCTCAAGCTCCGCCATCTCCGACTCGATCTTCGCGCAGATCGGCACGGGCGCGATCCCGTCGATCTCCGTGAGCGGCGCGCCGATCTCGCTCTCATCGACGTTCGCCACGTACAGCATCGGCTTCATCGTGAGCAGGTGCAGATCCCGGATAAGAGCCCGCTCGTCATCGGACATCTCCATGGTGCGGGCACGATGACCCTGCCCCATCCACTCCTCAAGACGTCGAGCCACGGCGAGTTTGGGGCCGAGCGCTGAATCGCGCTTCGCTTCCTTCTCGAGCCGCGGCACCGCACGCTCCATGGTGGCAAGGTCCGCGAGGATCAGCTCGGTCTTGATCGTCTCCACGTCCGATGCCGGATCGACACGACCGTCCACGTGGATCACGCCGGGGTCGGAGAAGTAGCGAACGACCTCCGCGATGGCGTCGCACTCCCGGATGTTGGCCAGGAACTGGTTGCCAAGGCCCTCGCCTTCGCTCGCACCTTTCACGAGCCCGGCGATGTCGACGAACTCGACCGTCGCCGGCACGACCCGCTGTGGCTTGACCAGCCCGGCGAGACGGTCCAGCCGGGGATCAGGCACGGGGACCAGGCCCACATTGGGCTCGATCGTGGCGAACGGGTAGTTGGCCGCGTCGACCTGCCGCCGCGTCAAGGCCGTGAAGAGCGTGGACTTGCCGACGTTGGGCAACCCCACTATCCCGATGGAGAGCGACACGCCTACCCCTTTCGCACCGTGCTTCCTTACGCAGCCGGACCTGCCCGGCGCTGCGCTACTATAGCATCATGCCACCCACCCCGCGCATCGATACCCCACACGCTTCCGCGGGAGCGGGATACCGATGAACGCCGGCATCGCCGAAGCGTTCACGCTGGGAGGAGCCGCGTTCCTCGTGGGGCTCTCGGGCGCGATGGCGCCGGGACCGTTCCTCACGGTCACTATATCCCGCACGCTCACCCGCGGGCCGGCGTCGGCGGCCCTTATGCTCGTGGGTCACGCCCTGCTCGAGGGCGCCCTGCTCGTGGGCTTCGCCTTCGGACTCCAGCGCCTGCTCGCCGCACCCGTGGTGAACAGCGTTCTCGGCATCGTCGGAGGCGCGATCCTGCTGTGGCTGGCCTTCGGGCTCGCACGTGACACGATCTCCGGCGCCACGGTGCCCGTCCCCGGCGCCGTGCCCCCGGAGCCGAAGCTCGGGCCGGTCATCCAGGGTGTCACCGTGAGCCTTTCGAATCCGTACTGGACGCTCTGGTGGGCGACAGTGGGCGTGAAGCTCGCATCGGACGGTCTTGCGATCGGAGCCGTCGGCGTGGCCGCGTTCTTCATCGGCCATCAGATGGCGGACATAGCGTGGTACGGCCTCGTGATCGCCGCTACCGCGCGTGGACGGCGCATCCTGCCCGACCGTGCGTACCGGGTGTTGCTTGGCGCGTGCGCGGTGTTCCTTGTGTATCTCGGACTCCGGTTCGCGATCGCCGGGGTCTCCAGCCTCAGCGCCTAGCCGAGCGACCCGTACGGATCGAGAGGATCGAACGCCTCCACGGTCCAGTCGATGCCGAACGCCTTGAGCTTCGCGTAGTATTCCTCTTCCGTGTACTCCTTGTTGAGGATGTGGAAGCGCGCGCCGTTCAGACCCACGCAGTAAGCGCAGTCACGACAGTCGACGCACTGCACGCACTCGATCACGCTGTCGCAGTTGTGGCAGCCGATGCAGCCTCGGGCGTTGTAGATGTAGTTGCAGTTGCGGCATGCCTCCACGTTGAAGCAGCCGTAGTTGTTCGCGCTGTCGCGGTCGTGGGTGTGCTCGTTCTTGAGGCGGTTCCACTCCGCGAGGAAGTGTACGTTCTGGGTCATCGCGGTTTCCCTTCGTGAGCGTGCCGCCATTGTAACCGAGCGGGGCCCCGGACCGTATGGCCCGGGGCCCCGCTTCCACGCGACACGAACGGCTTACGGGCTACATCATGCCCATTCCGCCACCCATGCCCGCCATGGCCGCCGCTGCCGCGGCGTCGTCCTTGGCCGGGATGTCGCTCACGGTGGTCTCGGTGATCAGGATAAGGGCCGCGATCGACGCCGCGTTCTGCAGCGCGCTGCGCGTGACCTTGACCGGGTCGATGACGCCCATCTTGAGCAGGTCGCCGTACTCGCCGGTGGCGGCGTTCAGGCCCTGGCCGGCGTCGAGCGCCTTGGGCCTCGAGCGCCGGAGTCGCGTCGGTCAGCGCCACGCCACCGCCCGCCACGATGCCCTCTTCAACGGCCGCGCGGGTCGCCTGGAGCGCATCCTCGATGCGATGCTTCTTCTCCTTGAGCTCCACCTCGGTCGCCGCGCCCACCTTGATGATGGCCACGCCGCCGGAGAGCTTGGCCAGGCGCTCCTGGAGCTTCTCGCGGTCGAAGTCGGAGTCGGAGTTCTCGATCTCGGCCTTGATCTGGTTGATGCGGGCCTTGATCTGATCCTCGGAACCCTTGCCGCCGATGATCGTGGTGTCGTCCTTGGTGACCTTGACCTTCTCGGCGCGGCCGAGCATGTCGAGCGTCACGTTCTCGAGCTTGTGGCCAAGCTCCTCGCTGACGACCTGACCGCCGGTGACGATGGCGATGTCCTCAAGCATCCGCTTGCGGCGGTCACCGAAGCCCGGCGCCTTGACGGCCACCGAGGTGAACGTGCCGCGCAGCTTGTTGACGATGAGCGTGGCGAGCGCCTCGCCCTCCACGTCCTCGGAGATGATGAGGAGCTGCTTGCCTGCCTGCATGACCTTCTCGAGCACGGGCAGGAGGTCCTGGATGTTGCCGATCTTGCTGTTGGCGATAAGGATGAGCGGGTCGTCGATCACTGCCTCCATGCGATCGGAGTCGGTGATCATGTACGGCGAGACATAGCCCTTGTCGAACTGCATGCCCTCGACGGTGTCGATGTCGATGCCGAAGGTCTGCGACTCCTCGACGGTGATGACGCCGTCCTTGCCCACGACCTCCATCGCCTCGGCGATCTTGTCGCCGATCTTCTCGTCGGCCGCCGAGATGGAGCCGACGTGCGCGATCTCGTCGCGGTCCTCGATCTCCTTGGCGTGGCCCTTGATGGTCTCAACGACCGTGTCCACCGCCTTCTCGATGCCGCGCTTCACGGCAAGCGGGTTCGCGCCTGCCGCCACGTTGCGCAGGCCCTCGCGGACGATGACCTGGGCGAGCAGCGTCGCGGTGGTGGTGCCGTCACCGGCGACGTCGTTGGTCTTGGTGGCGACTTCCTTCACGAGCTGTGCGCCCATGTTCTCGATCGGATCGTCGAGTTCGATCTCCTTGGCGATGGTCACACCATCATTGGTGATCGTGGGGGCGCCGAACTTCTTCTCGAGCACGACATAGCGGCCGCGCGGGCCAAGCGTCACCTTGACCGCGTTCGCCAGCTTGTTGACGCCGGACTCGAGGCCGCGCCGGGCCTCTTCGTCGAATCGGATATCTTTAGCCATGTGGCTGATCCCCTCCTTCTGTCAGGGTCGGTGGAACAGGACGGATGCTAGCCGTTCGCTACGGCCAGGATGTCGTTCTGGGACATGATGAAGAACTCCTCGCCCTCGATCTTGATCGAGGTCTTGCCCCACTCCTTGTAGATGACGACGTCGCCGACCTTCACGTCCATCGGCACACGCTTCTCACCCTCGTCGTCCCAGCGGCCGTCTCCCACCGCGACGATCTCGCCCTTCTGAGGCTTCTCTTTGGCTGAGTCCGGGATCACGAGACCGCTCTTGGTCTGCTCCTCGGCCTTGGCCGGCTTGACGACGACGTTGTCGAACAGCGGCTTCAGGTTCATGCTCTACCCTCCTGTTTCTTCGATCGGAACGAACACACTGGATACCGCACCACGTGCGGAGATCACCCTGCGTCCCCTTGCGGTCGTTTGGCACTCGCGCCCTCCGAGTGCCAAGCAACGTGATTCTAGGCCGAGAGGACGTGCGAATGCAATACCCGTCACACAAAATCTGATGGTGTCGCACTCAGATTCCGGCGCACACGAAGAGGGCCGGGGAATCCCGGCCCTCTCGGCGATGCTGTGTCTTGCTGTCGGGAAGGATCAGTTCGGCACGGAAGCCCGCAAGGCGTTGAACTGGTTCAGCACGGTATCGCTCACCGCGCTCGTGCCGCCCACCACGTAGCAGAGCGAATCAGGCTGCCCGTGGTCCTCCACGAACGCCTTGACTTCCCCGGAGAGCGACGTGGGGCTCGTGAGCATGATGGGGCCATACACACCGTTGCCCGCGCCGTACTGATACACCATGGGGGCTGCGACCAGGGCGTCCGGCCAGTTGAGGCCGCTCACCAGGATCATACGGTCTGCGTTCAGGCCGAGGTCGACGCCGTGCTCCGCGACCGCCCACGCCGTCGCGTAACGTGAACCGCCCGACAGGCGGTCGACGTTCGCTGCGCCGAGCATGTTCACGAGATCATCCTCGACATCGGATGAGACCACGGCCTCCCCGCCGATGACGTAAGCGGAGGTTATGCCGAGATCATCGATCGCCTGTGCCGCCTCGGGTGACAGCGACCCCTGTGCCGTCAACAGCACCGGGGAGCCCATGTACACGGAGGGCGCGCCTACTGCCACACCATCCGCCCATGCGGTGCCCCCGACGATGTAGGCGGTATCGGTGATCCCCGCGACGGAATCGACGGCCCCTGCGACCATGGCCGCAGTCTCGTAACGGTTGGCGCCGCTCAGCCGTACGATCTCGAGATTGTCTTCCTTCAGGCTCGCCGCCACCTCGGGGATGGCCCGGAGCTGCGTCTCCACGGCGGACGGCACCGCAACCGTGCCACCAAGGATGTAGATGGTCAGCGGGCTGTTGTCGTAGTAGACCGCGGGTCGCAGGATCCTCGAGATCTCCGCACGCGTCTCGGCGCTCAGGCCGGTCGGACCCGAGAGCAGCAATGGTCCGTCGACCGACGACGCGAGCAAGCCGCCGGCAAGCGCATCCGCAGGACTCGAGCCGCTCGTGATGACCACGCCGGACGTGTAGAACCCGTAGTCGTAGTACGTGTGATACATCTGGTACATCAGCTTCGAGATCTCAACACCTGTCCGGTACCTGTCCGCCCCGGCGACGCGGCGTGCGAAGCCCTTGTCCCAGTACAGCGTGTACATCCCGGTCTCGCCGTCACCGTAGCCGGTGACTTCGAGGAAGTACGTGCCCGGCGAGGAAGCTTCCCACTGGATGAACTCCGAGTACGCCGACCAGTAGCTGTGGTCGTCCGATTCCTCCACCAGAGTGAGCGAGCCATCGGCTTCGAGCTTGTAGAGGTACATGTACAGATCGAAGTAGGCATTGCCTTCGGTGATCTGCGTCTCGAACACGAACGGCGTTCCGGTGGCCGAGACGCTGAACTTCATCCAGTCGGTATCGGTCCAGGAGTCCAGCGTGTGATAGCTGGTCTTCGGCAGTGTCCGGGCTGTCGTGGATGTGTCATCCGATTCCCATGAGTCTGCCGGCACCGACACCGTGGCCTGCGTGGAGATGCCGGAATCTCCCGGCTTGGCGAACGCGACGCTCGACACCATCATGAGCAGTGCGCACCACACTGCCAACACAGTGACACCAGTACTCCCCCGTCTCACGAGCATGATCACGTGCCCCCTCTCGGTACACGCCGACGCATCCGCGCGGCGGCACCCTCAGACGATATCGGATTGATGATACCCCTTGGAGGCGGTCATCGTATGCGGCATGGATTCATAATGCGTAAGGATACGCAGCGCGGCACCGTGCCTCTGCCGGATGGTATCGGTCAGACGGCGTGGCCGAGGCGTAGGTTGGGCACAGCATCCGCCCCCAGACCCAGGAAGCGGCCGGCCGAGATCGCATCGTGCGCGGCTGCCGCGATCATCGCCGCATTGTCGGTGCACAGGTCCATGGGTGGCACACTCAACCTGACACCCATATCATCAAGCGCACCCCGAAGACGCTCGCGCAGGAACGGGTTTGCTGCGACACCGCCGGCGAGCACCACAGCGCGGGCCCCGTGCTCGTTCACAGCACGCACCGTCTTGGCCACCTGCACATCGGTCACCGCGGCCTGGAACGATGCGGCGATATCCGGAAGGCGCAGTGCCCTGCCTGCCGACCGCTCCCCCTCCACGTACTGGATCACCGCGGTCTTGAGGCCCGACAACGAAACGTCGAGGTCGTCGGTCCGGAGCATCGGGCGCGGGAACGGGATCGCCTGTTCGTCACCATCAACGGCGAGACGCGACAACACCGGTCCGCCCGGGTAGCCCAGCCCGAGCAACTTGGCGACCTTGTCGAACGCCTCGCCTACGGCGTCATCCAGGGTCCTGCCGATCGTCTCGTACCTGCCCCACTCGGTGATGTGCACGAGCATGGTGTGCCCACCCGACACGAGCAGCGCCACGATAGGGGGCTCGAGGCCCGGGTCGAGCAGACGGGCCGCGTAGATGTGTCCTTCCAGATGGTTCACCCCCACCAGAGGCAGACCGGCTGTGTACGCCAGACCCTTCGCATACGCCACGCCGACGACGAGCGCCCCCACAAGGCCGGGTCCGATGGTCACCGCCATTGCGTGGCAGTCGGACAGCCTCACACCGGCCGCCTCCAGCGCCTCGTCCACGACCCCCGCTATCGCCTCCGTGTGCTTGCGAGACGCGATCTCCGGCACCACGCCACCGAACCTCGCGTGGAAATCCACCTGGCTCGCCACGACGCTGGAGAGCTGCTCCGTGCCGCCTCGCATGACCGAAGCCGCCGTTTCATCGCACGAACTCTCTATGGCCAGCACGAGATCGTCACCGGCCGCGGCCGCTCGCATCGCGTCCAGGTGCGGGCCCAGTGGTCGCGACCACATCAACAGAGCGTCATCGCCCGTGCGCGGGTAATACCCTCGGCGTCGCCCTCTGATGTCGAAGCCGCACGACTCGTACAGGCTGACGGCAGCCGCGTTGGACGCCGCCACCTCGAGCGTCATCCGACGCGCACCCAGCGCCACCGATCCTTCCGCGAGGGCCCAGAGCAGTCGACGCCCGAGACCGGAACCGCGCACCCCCGGCTCTACGGCGAGGTCCATGAGGTGTGCGTCACCATGCGTGACCATCACACCACCGTAACCCTGGATCCGACCATCAGGTGACGTCGCCACGAGCCACGAGCGATCGGGCCGGCCCAGTTCGTCCCCGAAAAGCGCCTCGTTCCACGGGTCGTCGAAGCTGGTACGCTCGATCCCCGCGATCGCGGGGATATCGGACCCTGTCATCGGGCGTACGCTCATCGTGGTCCACCCTCCCGCGGACCTGCCACGCCGTTCGCGGGAGTCGAGGAGCGCTCACGTCTGCGCTCCGCCTCCTCGGCATCCGACAAGCGGGTGTAGATCGGCAACAATCTCCCGGGGTGCGCCTTCTCATACGCCTCTGCGGTCGACATGCCGGCTACCGAGGAGAGCGTGCTGTCACCCGTAGCGGCCCACGCCGCGGCCACAAGGCCCGCCCCGTCAGGCGTCCACCATCGCGACTCTGCAACGACCGCACATTCGCCCAAGACCTCCTCGAACACCATACGATGCTTCGCGAGCCCGGCGCCGACCAGTACGACCTTCTCGCGTAGTGATGACCACGCGGCAGCACAGGTCTGCGGAGACGTCACCTCGTAGTCGCCGTGTCGCGTGATCCCTTCCGGCGTCACCCGGAACAGAGCCGGGTAGACCTCGGCCCGCATGGCATCACCGACCACACCGATGAGACCCCCGGGGTCCGCCTGTCCCGCGAGCCACACCCTCCATGCGATCGCATCGAGTGTGCTGAACCCGACCAGCGGGAGCCGCCCGCCATGCGCCGCCCCTTTCGCGGTCGCGACGCCGATGCGGACACCGGTGAAGGACCCCGGGCCGCGCCCGCACGCGACCGCGGCGAGGTCCGCCGGCTCGATGCCCCTCTCGCTCAGAAGGGTATCCATAGCCGCGAGCAGTACCGTGTTCGCTGCCCGTGGTGCTGGCCGGTCCACCTCCGCAAGCAACCTGCCGGGGTCGTCAAGGTCCCCGATGCCAAGGGCCAGGTGGTCGGTCGCCGTGTCGAACGCGATGAAGGGTCTCATGCACGCCCCCTGCTGCCCAGCACGTCAAGCCACTGGCGTGCGAGTTCACGGCCCCTGGCCCCCGAGGACTCGATGGCGATCCTGCGCTCGTCGTCCGTACCCCGCGCTATCGACACGAGAACGTGGTCGTGCGGGAGCACTCCCGGGAACCGGTCGCCCCATTCGATGAAGGACACGCCGTCGGCCTCGATCGTCTCGAAGAACCCGATATCCTCCAGTTCACGTGCTTCCTCCAGCCGATACAGGTCGAAGTGATACAACGGCAGGGCGCCCGGATGCACGAGCAACAGGTTGAACGTGGGGCTGGTGACAGGATCGGTCACGCCAAGCCCGCGAGCGACGCCCTGCACGAGATGCGTCTTACCGGCGCCAAGATCCCCCGCGAGCGCCACCACGTCGCCCGCGCGCAAGAGTGGCGCAAGCAGCGCTCCCGCTCGCTCCGTCTCCACAACGCTATGGGTGATGAACGCCGAGATCATACGCGCTTCCTCAGAACAGCGGCGGCTGGTCCAGATGTGGCGCACCGTCGTCCGCTGCGCCACGCTCAAGAACGACCTTCAGCCGACGGAAGTCCTCGAACAAGACCTGCGCCTTCGACCTGTCGTACAACGCCGCGGCCGGATGGAAGATCGGCACGATCCCCCGCCCGTCCTTCTCGAACAGACGCCCCCTCAGTGCGCTGATGGGGCGAGCCGTATCCAGCACGAACCTCGTGGCGTGGTTGCCGAGCGTCGCCACCACGAGGGGGTCGATCAACCTCACCTGTTCGGTGAGGAACGGCGTGCACGTGACCACCTCCTCCGGGAGGGGGTCACGGTTCCCCGGCGGACGGCACTTGAGGATGTTCGCGATGTACACGTCCTGCCGCTGCAGCCCGATGCTGCCAAGCAGTTCGTCGAGCAGACGCCCCGCAGCGCCCACGAACGGCTCGCCCTTGAGGTCCTCGTTGCGCCCCGGGGCTTCTCCGATGAACATCAGCCGTGCATGCGGATCGCCCGTGCCGAAGACGAGAGTGGTGCGCGTGTCCCCCAGCGGGCACCGGTGACAATCCCCGATCCTCGCGCGCAAAGCAACGAGGCCGGACAGGTCGGCGACATCACCCTCGTGCACATCAGGGTCGTACATCACCTGCACATCCTCAGAGCCAGGTGGTTATCTCATCGATGGGACGCCTGGTCGGTCTCCCGCCCGATTCTGCGGGATGGCCGATCGGCAGCACGGCGATGGGGGTGACGGGCGGGACAGCACCTATCGCTTCCGCTACCGCGCGATCGTCGAACGCGCCGATCCAGCACGACGCCAGACCCCTGTCCACGGCGGTCAACAGGATCATCTCCACCGCTGCCGCGGTGTCCTGCAGGCAATACAGATACTCCCCGCGGTCGCCGTAGCGGGCCGCACTCGGGCGGGGGTCCACCGCCACCACGAGAACCAGCGGCGCGGCTGCCGCCCAGCGCTGGGAGAGCGCACCCGCCAGGCGCTCCCGCGCCTCCGCGGACCGCACTACGAAGAAGCGCCACGGCTGGATGTTGCCGGCAGACGGAGCGGTCACAGCAGCCTCAAGCAGGGCCGTGACGTCAGCGTCGCTCACGGCAAGCTTCGTGTTGAAGCGCCGAACGCTCCTCCTCCTGGCAACGACATCGCTGAACTCCATGCGCTTCCTTCTCATCACGGTCTGCCGTCATCCGAACCCGACCATTGTATCCGAGCATGGTCATCGACGATATGCGGACTCCAGCAGGAGGAGCGGCCTGTGGCGGCGAACATACCTATCAGGAGGTGGCGCCGATGAACAGCAACAGACCCGATCTCACCGATGAAGACATCGGCATGAGAGCGTTCCAGCTGCGCAAGGCGAAGGCCGTCGAGCGCGCGATGGAGCGGATACGGCAGGGCCTCAAGGCCGACTGGGCCATGTTCACGCAACGTGACCTCAACGACCTCAACTGGATCCTCGGCGAGTTGTGGGCGTACGAGAAGCGCGCCGACTGGGAGGACCTGCACTTCAGCAAACTCACAGCCGAGGATGTGCAGAGCCTGATCGCCGACGGACGCACGCTGCACAACGAGTCACACAACACCGTGGAGGCACTTGAGCGGATCGGGGAACTGGTCCGTTCACGCAGCGTCTGACGCGTGTCATACCCTCACAGCCTACCCGCGTTCGGAGGAGATCCTCCGGGCGCGGGTTCGCGTTCCAGACGGGTTCGCGCTCCTGAGCTCGACCGCGGCACGGACCCGGCACCCTATGCACGGGCCGACCGTGAACGTCGTTGAGTGGAGGCCGTGGCGATCCCGGGGAATGCGGTGAGGCGACACGTCGAACCCCCCGGTGGACGAGTCGCCTCACAGTATGGATCAGGCAGATGCAGCGACCCTACGACGCGTGGGCGGCTTTCTTCTGCTCGATCTTCTTCTTGACCTTCTTGAGCCGGAACAGCTCCTCGCGAGACCGCTCGTCCAGCGCCTGACGGATGTACGCGACCTGCTCCTTGAGCTGCGGCACCGTGATCTGCTCCAGCGCGTTCACGCGCCGGTTGGTCTTCTGGATCTCCTCGCCCAGCCGCTTGAGCCGTGTCTCGATATCCGCGTACTCGATGATCACGTCGAGGATCCGTTCGAACTTGTCCGCGGTCTCATCGATTCGGGATGACACGCCCGTGATCGCGTACCCACGTGTGAACGACGTGCGCAACGGACTCTCGCCCTTCGTCACCACCGGCACCGCGATACCCATGATCTTCGTACCGGTCATGTCGATGGTCACCTCGCCGCGGGTGGCGAACGCCGCGGAACGCACAGCCACGGTCCCGTCCACGGCCTTTGCGATCGCGAGGCTGTACTGCGCCTCGTTGGTCGTGCGCTGCAGATCGTTCGACAACCGCAACGTCTCATCCATCACGGACATGAACTCGATGAGCAGGGCGTCACGCTTCTGCTTGAGCAAGTCCATGCCTTGCTGGGCCAGCGTGATCTGCTGCTTGCGTTCCAGCAACTCGGATCTGGTAGGTCGTACTTCTTCCACGTGTCACCTCCCCGCCTCGCTCGACGGACGGCCTACAGGTCGCCCATCTCGGCCGCCTTGTTGGCGGCAGCGGTGGGATGGTACTTGTCGATGAAGTCACGTACACGCTTGAGCTCGGCGATCGGCAGTTCGCTCATGAGTTCCCAGCCCAGGGAGAGCGTCTCTTCGATCGTACGTCCCTCATCACCCTGGCCGATGACCTGCGCCTCGAAAGCGTCCGCGAAGTGCAGATACCGGCGATCGGTGTCGGAAAGCGCCTCCTCGCCGACGATCGCGACGAGTCTGCGGAGGTCACGACCCTGCGCATATGCCGCATAGAGCTGGTTCGCCACCGCACGGTGATCGTCCCTTGTCTTGCCTTCGCCGATACCAAGGTTCATCAGGCGGGAGAGACACGGCAGCACGTCGATCGGCGGGAACACGCCACGGCGGTGCAGGTGCCTGGAAAGCACGATCTGCCCCTCGGTGATGTAGCCCGTCAGATCGGGGATCGGGTGCGTGATGTCATCGTCAGGCATCGAGAGGATCGGCAACTGGGTCACGGAGCCCTTCTGGCCCTTGATGCGACCCGCGCGCTCGTAGATCGTCGAGAGGTCCGTGTACATGTAGCCAGGATAGCCACGGCGACCCGGCACCTCCTCGCGAGCAGTCGAGACCTCGCGCAACGCCTCACAGTAGTTCGTCATGTCCGTAAGGATCACGAGCACCTGGAGGTCCTTCTCGAACGCGAGGTACTCGGCGACGGTGAGCGCGCACTTCGGCGTAAGCAGGCGTTCGACCGTTGGATCGTCGGCCAGGTTCAGGAAGAAGACCACGCGCTCCAGAGCGCCGGTCGACTCGAACTGGTTCATGAAGTAGGCCGCCTCGCGATGGGTGATGCCCATCGCGCCGAAGACGATGGCGAACTCCTCGCCCGACTTCACTCGTGCCTGCCTGATGATCTGTGCCGCAAGCTCGTTCGCCGGAAGACCAGAGCCCGAGAAGATCGGCAACTTCTGACCGCGCACGAGGGTGGTCAGCCCGTCGATGGCGGAGATGCCGGTCTCGATGAAGTCCGCCGGCTGAGCGCGGCGGAACGGGTTGATCGGCGAACCGTTGATGTCGAGGCGCTGCTCCGGGATGATCGGGGCGCCACCATCGATGGGCTTGCCGGTACCGTTGAGGATACGCCCCATCAGCTCGGGCGCCACATCGATCATGGCGACCTCTTCGAGGAAGCGGACACGCGTGCGATCGATGTCGATACCCTGCGTACCCTCGAACACCTGGATGACGGCGGTACTGCCCGAGACCTCGAGAACCTGTCCGCTGCGCTCGCTACCATCGGACATCAGGACCGCGACCATCTCGTTGTACGCGACGCCGTGGACGTTCTCCACGAAGATCAGAGGACCGGTGACATAGGTCAGCGTCCGGTACTCGGTGGAGAGCAGTGAGCGGTCGGTTGTTGCCTCCACGGTCATCTACAGCACCTCGATTCCGGCGATCTGTTCATTGATCTCCTGCACCAGCACCGGCATGCGCTCGAGCGCATCCTCGTGCGGTGTCGTCTTCATGCGCGAGACCTCATCACGCAGCGGTAGCTGCATGACCTGACGGAGCGACACGCCGCGCGACATCGCCTGCGTGGCCGCGTCGTTGAAGGCGAGGATCGTCTTGAGGATCCAGTACGCCTTCTTGGGCGGGCAGTAGGCGTCGATCTCGTCGAACGCGAACTGCTGCAGGAAGTCCTCACGCAGCATGCGTGCCACCTCGAGGATGATCTTCTCGGTCTCGGGGAGCGCATCAGGACCCACCAGCTGGACGATCTCCTGCAGTTCCGTCTCCTTCTGGAGGATCGACATGGCACGCTCTCGCACGACGCGCCAGTCGTCCGCGACCTCGTCCTCGAACCAGTCGCGAACCTGACCGAGATAGAGGGTGTACGACTTCGTCCACGAGATCGCCGGGAAGTGACGGCGGTGTGCGAGCGATGTATCAAGGGCCCAGAAGGCACCGGTGACACGGAGCGAGTTCTGCGTCATCGGCTCCGACATGTCACCACCTGCGGGCGAGACGGCGCCCACCATGGTGACCGATCCGACCCGTTCGCCGTCTCCAAGCGCCTCCACGCGTCCGGAGCGCTCGTAGAAGCTCGCGAGTCGAGTAGCGAGATAGGCCGGGTAGCCCTCCTCGCCGGGCATCTCTTCCAGACGGCCGGAGACCTCGCGGAGCGCTTCGCCCCATCGGGAGGTGGAGTCGGCCATCATCGCGACGCTGTACCCCATGTCGCGGTAGTACTCCGCCAGCGTGACGCCCGTGTAGATCGATGCCTCACGGGCGGCCACCGGCATGTTCGATGTGTTCGCCACGAGAACGGTACGGTCCATCAGCTTGTGCCCCGTGCGCGGGTCGTCGAGCTCGGGGAACTCAGCGAGGACCTCGGTCATCTCGTTGCCGCGCTCTCCGCAACCGACGTAGATGATGATGTCCACGTCCGCCCACTTGGCGAGCGACTGCTGCGTGACCGTCTTGCCCGTCCCGAAGCCACCCGGGATGATCGCGTTGCCCCCGAGCGCCACCGGGAAGAACGTGTCGAGGATGCGCATCCCCGTCATGAACGGGGTGGTCGGGTCGAGCTTGCGCTTGTACGGACGTCCGTACCTGACCGGCCACCACTGGCTCATCGTGATCTCGGCGCCGTCCTCAAGCCGTGCCACGACCTCGTCGATCGTATACGAACCGGGCTCGACGATCGTGGCGATCGTCCCCTTCACGTCCGGCGGGACCATGACCCGGTGGATCACGGTGCCACCCTCGGGCGTGGTGCCGATGACGTCGCCGCCAGTCACAGCCTGGCCGACCTTCGCCACCGGAGTGAAGTCCCATTTCTTCGACCGGTCGAGAGCGCTTGCGACGGTGCCGCGAGCGATGAAGTCGCTCCCGGTCTCCTCAGCGATGACCGGCAACGGCCGCTGGATGCCGTCGTAGATCGACGACAGGAGCCCCGGACCGAGCTCCAGCTTGAGCGGCGCGCCTGTTGACTCGACCGGCTCACCGATCAGCAGGCCTGAAGTATCCTCGTAGACCTGGATGGTAGCGAGCTCGCCCTCGAGCCTGATGACCTCGCCCATGAGGCCGGCATCGCCGACCCGGACGACGTCGTACATCTTGGTACCCGTCATGCCGTCTGCGACGACGACAGGACCGGTGATCTTTGAAAGTGTTCCGACAATCATCAGCCTCGCCTCAGAGTGATATCGAATCCGACGGCCCGTCTGATCAGGCGAGAGAGATACGCCCGATGGTCCTCTTCCGTGGTCAACTTCTCGCGTATCGGCAATGAGATCACGATCGGCCGATACGACTGGTTGATCTTCTGTTGCGTGCGTTCGTCGATCTCGGTCATGAAGGACTCGTTCACCGCGACGATACCGCTCTCGTCATCGTCGATGAGCGCGGACAGCTTGCGGCGTGCGTCCTCTTCAGACTCGGCGACGTGCACTGTCACACCTGCCAGGCCGAACCCGTCAGCAGTGTCGGGATCGGTGAGAACGATGAGCTTATACAATGATGAGCTCCTCCTTCATCCGCTCCTCCGGCATACCGACGGACACTCCCTTGACCACGATGCGCAGGTTCGTGACCTCGTTCGCCTTGGTCCACAGGTAGCTGATCGTCAGCCCGATACCGAGTGTGTCCGTCTTGCTTGTCTCGAACGCGAGACGGAACAGATAGTCCTCCAACGCACGCTCGAACACCGATATGGAGCCCTTCTCCATGTAGGCCACAGCGGCCTGATCGAGTGGCTTCCCGTACGGCGTCTTCCTGATCCGGTCGAACACCTCGTCAACGTCAGACATCGCTGAGAGCTCGGTGAACAGTTTCTCCGTCACTACCTTCCCGCCGGGAACGAAGAACCTGGAGGCCTCTTCTTCCGGAAGGTCGGCATTCAGCAGCCTGATGCTCGTGAGAAGGTTCATCGTGTCGACCTGCGCCGCGAGGAATCCCCGGGCGATCTTCTTGTTCTCCCTGCACCCCTTCAACCGCTTCGACGCCCACCCGTAGTAGTACCGGTCGAGCGCGAGCTCCAGCAGAGAAAGGTCCTCGCTCTCGGCGTACTCCGGGAGCACGTCACGGAGAGGGACTGCGAACGGCAGACCCCACGTGCCGAGCGTATCCACCACACTTCGTACGTCTGACTGGCGCGCCAACTCGTCCGTATCGATCTTTGAAAGCTGGCCCACCGTGATCAGACTGTCCGTGATCTCCTCTTCGGACAGCCCCATGTGCTTTCCGCGAAGGATGGTCTTGATGTTGAAGAGATCCCATCGGCCCAGCAGCGTCGTGATGAGCTGCGTGCCTTCCTTGTTGGAATAGCCGAGCACCTTGTTGAAGGTCCTCACCATATTGTCCTTGAGCGCCTCGTCCACGTTCGCCGCAGTGTGTCCGTGCAGGATCCGGGTCTCAAGATCCGGCCCATACTCGGTCTGCATCAACGCGGAGATGACGTCACCGATGTCCTTGGAGGCCATCAACTCATCGAAGAACGCCGGCTTCAGCAGTCGCGAACGCATCCCGCGTATGCGGGCGTTCGTGTATCCGTAGTCTCTGCCCGACGGATGGTAGCCCCTTCGAACAGGAGGCGCTGCTGGTTTGCGGGTCTTCATGAAGTCAGGACCTCGGCGATGTGGGTGCCGGCGACGTTGCGTGCTTTGTGCAGGCGGCTCTCGAACGTGTTGTTGTGAACGACACGGCCTCCGTTGGTCGCGACGATCACTCCTCCGATCGTCTCGAGCGTGGGAGCGACGGTGAACGTGAGCCCCAGATCTCCAGCGACCTTCTTGGCGAGATCGGCGTCCTCCGGTCCCACCTGCACTTCGCACTCACCGTCGACTTTCGCAGACGCCTCCTTCAGGAGCTCGGCGAAGATGCCCTCGTATTCCGGCGTCCCACGCATGGCGGCAAGCCGCCCTGCCGCCTCATCGAACACGGCATCGACTGCGTTGTCACGCACCTCGGCGAGGTCGCGCTTCACCTGCAAACGGGCAGCGTTCACGGCCTTGGTCGCCTTGTTCTGTACTGCGGCCTCGGCAGCTTCGATCTTCGCGCTCGTGATCCGCTCCGCCTCGTCCTTGGCCTCATGCTCGATCGCGTCAGCCTGGACGGTGGCCGCATGCAGGATGCGATTCACCTCGTCGTCGGCCTGCTCCTCGAGTGCTCTGAAGATGTCTTCGATCGCCATGCGTCAGTCCCTCCGTGGATACCGCCTTCACAGCACCGCAGTGCTACATCGTGCCGATCATGAACGCGATAACGAAGCCGAGCAGCACGATCATCTCAGGAAGGGCCATCATGATGATCATGTTCATGCCGACCTCGGGACGCTCGGCGAGCGTACCTGCAGCGGCGGAACCGATCTTGGACTGTGCGTAGGCGGTGCTCATCGCGGCGATGCTCATCGATGCGCCTGCTGCGGCGTACTTGGCGACCTGTCCTGCGTCACCAAGTTCGGCACCGCCGCTTTCCTGGGCCAGCGCCATGGCCGGGACGATCATGGCAGTCAGGAATGTACTCCCGAATACCACCTTTGCGAGCCTGTTCTTGATCATGCGCTCTTTTCACCTCCGGTTTTGTGGAACGGCTGATACTCTGCATTGCTCTTTTCGTAGTACTTCTGGCCGAACTCATAGAAATTGAGACGCATCGCGTGGATCGTTGGCGTGAACAACGCCACGATCAGGTGCAGCGCGTGGAAGAACAGCGCCACCACTATGCCAACGCCAGGAGGCATCGCGTCAGCCATCGAATTGATGGCCGTTGCGAAGATGGCGTCTGACAGGCCGACCGCCATGATACGCAGGTAACTTGCGGTGTGGCTCATCAGTTCGAGCGTCTCGACGAACCCCATCATCCCTCCATAGCGCATCGCGACCAGGAAACCGCCACCCATCAGGATGCCGGCGATCGCCATACCCACGCCCTTCAAGCCAGCCAGCGCGGGTATCATCGCCACGACCAGGATGACGACACCGATCATCAGCCCAGTAAGTCCTCCCTTCATCCATGCATGCTTCATGTGCTTCGAGCGGGAAGCGTTGATCGTTCCCATGACCAGACCGATGATCATCTGGATGACGCCGAGTCCGAGCGCGAGGACCATCAACGTCATCACGTCGTGCTCGCGGTTGTATGGCACTCCGAACCCTACAAGCTTGAACCACGGGTCCGGCAGTCCCAGCCATCCCTGCTGCCACGGGATCGCTCCGAAGAACTCCCCGTAGAAGATGCCGAACAGGATGGTGGATGTGGCGGCGGGACCGAGAAGACCCGTGCCGATCTGGATCATCTCCTTGTCCTTGTACTTGAAGCGGAGCCACAGCACGATCGCAAGCATGACCGCGCCGTACCCGACGTCACCGACGATCATCCCGAAGATGAGCGGGTAGCTGATCGCCCAGACGAGCGAAGCGTCGATGGTGCCGTACTGGGGCGATCCGCCCATCAGATACTTCATGGCCCACTCGGAAGGCTGGATCCACTTGGGATTCTTCATTGCTACCGGGACGTCGCAGTACTCGCACTCGTCGATCTCGAGCTGGTTCACGATGACGTCAGGGCCGAACTTGTCGTAGATGTACTTGCTGAACTCCTTGATCTGCTCGACCGGCAGCCACCCGGTGATCACGAAGGCATATTCCGTGGCGCCGAACTTGGGGATGGCCGCCCCTTCGTCGATCTTGTCGACAAGCACGTCACGGACTGTCGTCAGCTTCGTATACCACTGGCTCGACATGGATCCGAGCTCCGCCCGCACCTTCTCCATCTGTGCAGGCAACTCTTTCCTGCGCTCACGGAGCTGATCGTAGGCGACGTCGAACGGCATGTCCTGGAACTCCGACGGCAGCCGCACCTGGTTCACGTTCTCCATGGCCAGGAACTTGTGCACCGCCTCCGAGTACTTCCTCCCGAAGACGATGATGACCGCTGTGGTGTCCTCATCCACATCGGTGGATACGATCTCGCACTGGTTGTTCGTGATCGCATCGAGCTCCTTCTTGAGCCCGTCCAGGGCGCCCTTGTAGCGGCGCTCCACCAGCAGCGCCACGGAATCGTAGGCGCCCGTGGTGACGATCTGCTTGGCGAGTGGCTGGATCTTCTCAAGGATCGGCTCGTACCTGGCCAGGAGGCCCATCTCCGCCTCCATGGCGAACTGCGCCTGAGCGAGGCTCGAGGTACGGTCCTCGACCTGGTCTATCACGCTGGTGACCTCAGCCGCCAGCTCCTTGGAGTCCATCTGCCACAACTCAAGGTAGTGCTTCTGCCTGCCGACCTCATCCACTTCACCGGGGGGCAGGTGAAGCGCCTTGATGATCGAGCGCAGACGGATCAGCAACTCCTCCATGCGCTCCTGCTCGGCGACTTGGTTCTCCACGACCTCCATGTGCTCCAGTGGGAGCTCGCCGGCATCGATCTTCTTCGTCAGGTCCTCGATATGCAGCGTGCCGGCCTCATGGAGCGCCGTCAGAACATCCAGGAAGATGTTCTTAGGGCCGATCAGCTCCATTCGTGCCATTGGGACCAACATACGCGCCCTCCCCCCCGATTCATCGGGATTCTCGAGCTGCCCGCGAGCGTCAGAACGATGTGACCAACTTCACAAGGTAGTCGGCTGCATCGCCCTGGCGTGTCGCCAATTCCTTCTTGAGACCCTCTACTTCTGCAGTACCGTCCGCCTCCACCTTCTTGATGGAGCCCTCGACGCCTGCAAGCACCTTGTCCGCGTGCTCCTTGGCGAGACGGTCCGCGTCCTCCTGGGCGGTACGCACGATCTCCAACGCCCGCTGTCGCGCGTCACTGACCATCTTGTCCGCCTGGTTGCGGGCAGCGAACACGCGCCCGGAGATCTCCATCTCCTTCTCGCGGATCTGGAAGAGCGGGGATGAGGCGTCCTTGCTTGCGGCGTCCTGATTGAACCTGATCTCCTCAAGAACCTTCTCGTCCATCGACCTCTCCTTGCGATGCAGCGATCGGGGCACACCTTCGCGATGGGCTGCGCCAGCCACACGCGCGCCCACGCGGCTCCATGACGGCACGCCGGTGGGATGGTGCATCCGCATCTGTCTGTGAGCGTGATTCGCCAACGCGGCGAAGAACTCCTGCAAGCAAGAATGAAGAATCTCGGAGAAGGGTCGCGCCGTGACGCCGCGCGGGCATCGGCGGGGTCGACCTCAGGCGCGGAGGGACCGTCGCTCCATCCGGAGCGAGAAAGCGCAGGCCATCTCATAGTTGATCGTGCCGGCACGCTGAGCCAACTCGTCCATCGCGATGTGCTCGGACCCCTGACGACCGACGACCACCGCCTCGTCCCCCGCCCTCACATCCATGCCGCCGGGTATCTCCACCATCATCTGATCCATGCACACCCGCCCCACCTGCCGGCAACGGACGCCACGTATCAGGACGTCCATCTGGTTGGAGAGCACGCGGTGGATGCCGTCGGCATACCCGACCGGAAGCGTCGCGATGGTGGTCGGTCCGCTCGCGTGCCAGGTCAGCCCGTAGCTCACACCGTCACCCAGTCCTATCCGCTTCACGTAGGAGACTCTCGTCTTCACGCTCATCGCGGGCCTGAGGTCGACACGGCCCACGGTGGCCGCGGACGCGTCGAGTCCGTAGATAGCGATACCGCACCGCACCATGTCGTGATGGGTGTCGGCATGCAGGATGGTGGCCGCGCTGTTGGCGGCATGTACGATCGAAGGCCTGACACCGGTGGCCCGGATGTCCTCGAGCGCGTCGCGGAAGCGGTCCACCTGACGCGCGAAATCCCAGTCCCCGGGCACATCAGCAGTAGCGAAATGCGTGAAGACGCCCTCGAGCCTGATTCCCGGGAGGCCCTTCAACCAGGCCGCGAACTCCCCCGCGTCCTCGGGCTTCACGCCGATGCGGTTCATCCCGGTGTCGACCTTCAGGTGGCAGGTCACCGGTGTGTCGATCGATGCAGCCTGCCGCGAGAGCGCGAGCGCCATCTCGCGGGTGGTGAGCGTGACCGTCACACCATCGCGTACGAGAGAGCCTCATCGACCGTGGCGACACCGAGATGGTCAGCACCCGCGCGGAGCGCCGCGCGCGCGACCGTGAGAGCGCCATGCCCGTACCCGTCCGCCTTGACCACGGCCATGAAGCGCGTCCGCGGGGGCGTGAGGGCCTTGAGCGTCCTCACGTTGTGCGCGATGGCGTTCTCGTCGACCTCCACCCATGCGGGACGCTCGTAGGGCATCCGCTAGCCCTCGACGATGAGCGAACGCACGATGTCCGACTTGCTGATGATGCCTACAAGCCGGTCACCGTCGAGGACCGGGACGCGGCTGACGTCGCGATCCACCATCAGGGTGGCGACATCGCTCACCAGGGCATCGGCCTGGACCGTCACCGGGTCAGCGCTCATCACGTCCTCCACCGTGGCTCCGACCGCCTTCTTGAGCTCCGACTCGAAGCGCGCCGTCGCGGGCGGGTACATGATGAAACCGTCGAGCAGGTGCAGGTACGTAGGGAACTCGACCTTGACGTCACGCATGATCAGATCACCCTCGGTGACGAGGCCGATCAACGCGTCTCCATCGAGAACGGGCAGCGCCCCGACCCGGCTCTCCACCATCATGCGAGCCGCATCGGTCACGGAGAGATCACGCTCGACCGTGATGGGGTCCTTCGTCATGATGTCGCGTGCGATAAGAGCAGCCATGGTACCTCCGGTCGTCGACGTCTGGGAGAGCCTGCGCCCTCAGGATGATTCTACCCGCCGGACAGCTCACGGACAGCGAGGTGTATATAGCCGGGAAGGTCGACTGCGGTAAGACACGTGTCCGTGAGATCCTCCGCGCCACGCTCACCGGCCCGCCCGTGGAGATACGCGCCGAGCACGGCGGCATCGAACGTGTCGACCCCCTGCGCCAAGGCGGTGCCGATCATGCCGGCGAGCACATCGCCCGTGCCGGCCCTGGCCAGCCCCGGCCCGCCGGAACCCACGATCGCCGAACGCCCGCCTCCGGCGATCAGCGTGCCGGGCCCCTTCAGCAGACAGACCAACCTGTCTCCCGAGAGAGCGGAGACGGCCTTCAGCCGATCATGGCTCACAGCTGACACGTCACTCCCGAGAAGCCGTCCCGCCTCCCCCGGATGCGGCGTGATCACGGTCGGCGCGTTCCTGCGACGCAAGGCGTCGACTTCCCCCGTCAGGACGTTCAGAGCGTCGGCATCCAGGAGCAAGGGCGTGGCAGCCTCGGCTATCAGCGCGCGCACCGCCGCCGCAGGCCCCGTGCCCGTCGTCAGCCCCGGTCCTACGACCACGGCGTCGGCACCGGAGACGGCCTCGAGCACCTCGACCGCGCTCGCGATCGCGCCGTCGTCGTCGGCAGCGACCGGTCGGACGATAGCGTTCGGCCACGCCTGACGTACCACCCCGGCAGCGGGTGCAGGGGTGACGACATGCACGTAGCCGGCCCCCATCCTGAGCGCTCCCGCCGCGGCGAGCGCCGCGGCTCCGGGGTATGCGGCCGAGCCGGCCACGACCGCGACGGTGCCCCGCGAACCCTTGTGGTCCTCGGGCGCCGGCCAGCGCATCAGGCCGCGCAGATCGCACCTGCCGGGGACCTCGAGAGCGCCGACTCCATCTACGGGAACACCGATGTCCACCACCACGACCCGCCCGGACAGAGACCGGCCCGGCTCCATGAGCAGCCCCGGCTTCAGTGCCGAGAAGGTCACGGTCACCGCGGCCCTCACGACAGGACCCGCAGCCACACCGGTGTCGGCGTCAAGTCCCGAAGGTATGTCGGCCGAGACCACCGGAACGCCGCATGTGACGATGGCGCCGATGAGGGAGCGGTACGGCTCGCGCACGGCGCCGTGGAGGCCGATTCCGAAGATCGCGTCGATCACGACCGATGAGCCCTCGACAGCTCGCTCGAGCGTGCGCGCATCGGAGACATGCTGCCATGCGACGCTTCCCGATGCCGCCGCTGCCGCCTCACGGGCCTCGCCGGCGAGCCCATCAGGCTCCCGGAGCGCGAGCACCTGCACGGCGCGACCCGCCTCGGCGAGCGCACGGGCCGCGACCCACCCGTCACCACCGTTGTTGCCTGCGCCGCACACGATGGTCACGCTGCCCGATGGATGGGCGCGCTGGACCTCGGCGGCGAGAGCGGCGCCCGCACGTTCCATCAGACCGCTGAGCGTCGTGTCCGCCGCAGCCTCCGCTGCGCGCATCCGCTCCGATGTGAGCGCGTACCGCATGTGCCCCCCTCCCTGCCAGAAGGCGCATGGCCTCACGGGAGATCCGATGGACCTGCTCGCCGTGCCCTCAGGGCTGTTCGTTCCCCACCTCGTCGAGGAAAGACCGCGCGTCCTTGAACGACGCCGCGAGCCGCTCCTGCGGGGTCTCCACCTCCGCCTCGACCTTCGGCCGCATGTCCTCGGTGATCGCCACGGCCGACGCCACCGCGTTCTCATGGGTGAACGACAGCGAGAGGTGCACCTCCACGACTCCCGCGGCCTCCGCCACCTCGGCGGCGCGCCCGCTCAGATGCGGAGACGGTCGTCCCCGCTCATCGCGCACGACCTCGACGTCCCGGAAGCGCATGCCCGAGAAACCCGTACCCAGCGCCTTGAGAACCGCCTCTTTCGCGGCGAACCGCATGGCGTAGTGGATCTCCGGCTTGTTGCGACCCTCGCAGTAGGCACGCTCCTCATCCGAGAAGAGCCGCTCCTTCATGCGGGGGCGCCTTTCGAGCGCATCGCGCATACGCGCGATCTCGACTATGTCCACGCCGAGCCCTGTGATCGCCCGGTGTTCTGCACTCATGCGTCTTCTGCTTCCTGTGTCACGGGTGGACCGCACAACCTTACACGTCGCGACCTGCTCACGGAAGAGGCTCCGCACCGTGACCGCGCCGGCGCGCGGATCGTCCTTGACAGTGGGGTTGTGCTGCGGGAGTCTTGCCCGGACCCCCGGGAACACGGCTAAGATGGACTCGCGCACATCGAACACGCGGCCCGCCAAGGAGGCCCCAATGGATCCGCAGCCACGCGCTCACGAGAACGTCGTCCGGCTGATCGAGAAAGGGGTCGACGTCCGCGCCCCCCTGAGCGTCGACGTGGGTGACGATGTCGATGTCACCCGGATCTCGGGCGACGGCGTCACCATCTACCCCGGATGCCGCATCTACGGCGAACGCACGGTGATATCTGAGGGCTGCACGCTCGGGGCCGAGGGGCCGGTCACACTCGACGACTGCAGGCTCGGCCCGCGCGTCTCCCTCAAGGGCGGCTACTTCAAGCGGTCGGTGTTCCTCGAGAAGGCCAACATGGGTCTTGGCGCCCAGGTCCGCGAGGGCTGTCTTCTCGAGGAGGAGGCGAACGGCGCGCACTGTGTAGGCCTGAAGCAGACCATCCTCTTCCCGTTCGTGACGCTCGGCAGCCTCATCAACTTCTGCGACTGCTTCATGGCCGGCGGCACGAGCAGGAAGGACCACAGCGAGGTCGGGAGCTCGTACGTCCACTTCAACTACACGCCTGACGGAGACAAGACGACCGCATCCCTCTTCGGCGACGTCCCACACGGTGTCATGCTCGACCGGCCGCCCATCTTCCTCGGAGGACAGGGCGGCGCAGTAGGACCCGTCAGGGTAGGCTACGGAACGGTGGTCGCGGCCGGGTCCGTCCTCCGGGCGGACGTCGGCGACGACCGCCTCGTGTTCGCATCGCCACCCGAGAGCCACGAGCGGCAGCATCAACCCCTTTCGTACCGCAACCTGTCGCGAGTGGTGGCGAACAACCTGGCGTACCTGGCCAACCTCGTCGCGCTTGAGCACTGGTACCGCGAAGTGCGTATGCCGTTCTTCGAGCGGCAGGCCCTGGGCGACCTCGTGTATGAAGGCGCGCTCGACATGCTCGCGCTCGCGAAGAGCGAGCGCACCAAGCGTCTGTCGGCCATGGCGGCCAAGGTACCCCGCTCCACCGAGGCTGCCGAGCAGTTCGCGGCTGGAGTGGACCGCCTCGCGACGGTCTTCATGGAAGCGCGCGGTATCGCCGACGCATCGGCATTCCTGCGGCACATCGAGGGATCCCGGAAGGCGGGTAACTACCTGGAAACGATGCAGGGCCTCAGCCCGGAAGCGAAAGCGGCAGGAGTACAGTGGCTCGAGGAGATCGTCGCACGCCTCACACAAGAGGCTGCTGACATCCTGCCGGCGATGGACCTTCCGTCCGCATGAGACGAGACACCTGAGAAGAGGAGCCTGTGATGGGTAAGCTGTTCGGGACCGACGGCATCCGCGGGGAAGCCAACAAGTACCCCCTCGACGCCATGACCGCCTTCTCGCTCGGCCAGGCGGTCACGAAGGTGTTGAGCGAGGAGCACCACACCACGCGGGTGGTCATCGGCAAGGACACCCGCCTGTCCGGCTACATGCTGGAGAGCGCGCTCGAGGCCGGCGTGACATCGATGGGAGGCGTCCCCTACCTCGTGGGCGTTCTGCCCACCCCCGGCATCGCCTTCATCACCGAGAGCATGCGCGCCGATGCGGGCATCGTCATCTCCGCGTCGCACAACCCGTACCAGGACAACGGGCTGAAGGTCTTCTCGGGTCGCGGCTTCAAGCTGTCCGACGCCCAGGAAGACGCCATCGAAGAGCTCATGCTCGGGGGCGACCTTCCCTCCATGGTGCCGGCGCCGCACGACATGGGGCGCGCATACCGCCTCGATGACGCGACCGGCCGCTACATCGTCTTCCTGAAGAACACCTTCCCGCGCGAACTGTCTATGGAGGGCATGAAGATCGTGCTCGATACTGCGAACGGGGCCGCGTATCGCGTGGCGCCGGACGCGTTCACCGAGCTCGGCGCGGACGTGACCGTGATCCACGATGAGCCCAACGGCCTGAACATCAACGATCGATGCGGCTCGCAGCACACAGAGGACCTTCGCAAAGCCGTGGTGGAGGCTGGTGCGGCGGTGGGACTCGCGTTCGACGGCGACGCCGACAGGCTGATCGCGGTCGACGAGCTCGGAAACGAGATCACCGGTGACCAGATCCTCATGATCTGCGCCAAGGCGCTCAAGGACGAAGGCCGCCTCAAGAACGATCTCGTCGTCTCGACCATCATGAGCAACCTCGGGCTCCGGATCGCCTGCAAGCGCTACGGCTTCAAACACCACGCGGCGAAAGTCGGCGACCGGTATGTGCTCGAGGACATGCAGCGACTCGGCGCCATCATCGGAGGCGAAGAGTCCGGGCACATGATCTTTCTCGAACACCACACCACAGGAGACGGCATCCTCACCGCCATGCAGCTGCTCGCCGCGATGGTCAAGACCGGACGACCTCTGTCCGAGCTCGCCAAGCTGATGGACGTGTTCCCGCAGAAGCTCATCAACGTCGACGTTAAGAGCAAGCCTACTATCGAGACCGTTCCCGCGATCGTGGAGGCAATCAAGACCGCCGAGGCCGAACTCGGCGAAGAGGGCCGCGTCCTGGTGAGGTACTCGGGAACCCAGAACATGTGCCGTGTCATGGTAGAAGGACCCACGGACGACGTGACCGAGAGACTGGCCGCTCAGGTGGCCGACGTCGTCAGAGATTCCATCGGATAGGGAGCCGCCATGCCCTTCAAGATCTTCGTCACGCGCGATTTCGACCACATGAGCAGGGTGGCGGCCGACGTCGTCATCGCCGACATCAAGGAGAAGCAGGCCGCCAAGGACGAGTATGTGCTCGGCCTGGCCACCGGCAACTCACCCACGGGACTGTACAAGGAGCTCGCGCACGCGTTCAACGAGGGGACGATCGACGCCACCCGGGTGAGGAGCTTCAATCTCGACGAGTACGTCGGGCTCCCCGGCGAGAACGCCCAGCAGCGGGCGCTCCATCCCGAGTCGTACAGCTACTTCATGATCCGGGAGCTGTTCGGTCTGCTCGACCCCACGTTCACCGAGACGAACGTCCCATGGGGCACGCTCATCGACCAGGATGAGCTGGTGGCCGCGCTCGAAGCCAAGCCGTCGCAGTACGAGCTCCAGGGCACCGACAAGGGCAAGGCGATCGTCATCAAGCCCGACGCCGACGGCGTCCTCGGGTGGATCCGACGGGAAGTGCTCGATGCGTATGAGGCGAAGATCGAGCGCTTCGGCGGGATCGACCTTCACGTGGTAGGCGTTGGAGGCCGGGGGCACGTGGCGTTCCACGAGAGCGGCATCCCCTTCGACGGCAACAGCATGCTGCTGGTCCGACTGGATGACAACACTGTTGAGAACGCGGTGACGGACGGTCACTTCGCGTCCGTCGATGAGAGCCCACGCTACGCGATATCCATGGGGGCCGAACTCGCCTACAAGGCCAGAACGGTCGTTCTTGTCGCGAACGGGAGCCGCAAGACCGCCCCGGTGGCCGAATCGATCCTCGGCGATGTAACCTGCGATGTCCCGATCAGCCGGAGTCAGAGCTGCGTTGCCGACGGCGGCACGCTCGTGTACGTTCTCGACGAGATGGCGGCCATGGAGCTGCTCGACCGCCGCGACGAGGTCGAGTCCAGGGGGTACGAGATCATCGACCTCCGCTGATGCACCGGTCCGCGCCGTCGCCACCCGCGAGGCGGCGACCGCCCGCGACCAGACCGATCGTACAACGGAAAAGGTAATCGAATGTGCGGAATCATCGGCTACGTTGGACCGAAGCCAGCATCACCGGTACTGCTCGAAGGTTTGAGGCGGCTGGAGTACCGGGGGTATGACAGCGCGGGTGTCGCCGTCCTTCAGGACGATGCCATCACGGTACGGAAGAAGAAGGGCAAGATCGACGAGGGCATCGCGCGCACCCTCGCCGACCAGCCCGCGCCCGGCACCATGGGTATCGCCCACACCAGATGGGCGACCCACGGTGAGCCCTCGGATGAGAACTCACATCCCCATCTCGACGCATCGGGCCGTGTCGCCGTGGTGCATAACGGCGTCATCGAGAACTACGAGCAGCTGAAGGAGCGACTCCTCGATGCGGGCCACGAGTTCCAGTCGGGAACCGACACAGAGGTTCTCGCGCACCTGATCGGCGTGCACTACGAGCGTCTCCGTGACGGCGACGCCACACCGGGCCTGCTCAACGAAGCGGTCTCGGCCGCGCTCCGCGAAGTGATCGGCACGTACGGCATCGCGGTGATATCGAGCGAGATACCCGGTGTGATCGTGGGAGCCCGTCGTGGCTCCCCGCTGATAATCGGTATCGGCGAAGACGAGAACTTCCTCACGAGCGACTCCAACGCCGTGGTGGCCCACACCAAGCAGGTGGTGTTCCTCAACGACTACGACGTGGCCACCGTCACGGCTGGATCGTTCGAGGTGCACAACCTCGGAACCGACACCGCCGACGTTCAGATCAGCAAACTCGAGTTCGATGCCGAGGACTCACAGCGTGGCGACTTCGAGCACTTCATGCTCAAGGAGATCCACGAGCAGCCCCGCACCGTGGAGAACGCGATCAGGGGCCGGATCGACAGCGAGGGCGCCACAGCCCGGTTCGGCGGCCTGAACATGACGCCCGCCGAGCTGCGCTCGGTGCAGCGGATCATCATCGCCGCGAGCGGGACCAGTTGGCACGCCGCACTCATCGGCGAGTACATCATCGAGGCCCTGGCGCACATCCCCGTGGAGGTGGAGTTCGCGCACGAGTTCTGCTATCGCATGGCGCCTGTACGGCGTGACACGCTCGTGCTCGTCATCTCGCAGTCGGGCGAGACCGCCGACACGCTGATGGCGTTGCGTGAGGCGAAACGCCGTGGACACAGGGCGCTCGCGATCGTGAACGTCGTAGGCAGCACGATCGCCCGTGAGGCCGACGGCGGCATCTACATGCATGCGGGACCTGAGATCGGTGTCGCCTCCACCAAGGCCTTCATCGCCACGCTCGTGTGTCTCGAGCTTCTCGCCATCCACCTCGGGCGCATGCGCATGCTCTCCGCCGGCCAGGCCATGAAGACGTTCAAGGGGCTCGAGGCGCTGCCTGCACAGATCGAGCAGGTGCTCGCCCAGAGCGACGCGATCAGGGAGATCGCGCTCAAGTATGCCGAGGCGGACGATTTCTTCTTCCTCGGCCGGGGCTACAGCTACCCCACCGCTCTTGAAGGCGCTCTCAAGCTGAAGGAGATCTCGTACATCCACGCCGAAGGCTACTCGGCTGCTGAGATGAAGCACGGTCCGATCGCCCTGATCGATGAGAAGACCCCCACGGTCTTCCTGGTCCCGCAGGACTTCATGTACGACAAGACGATGGCCAACCTCGAGATGATCCGGGCGCGCAAGGGCCCGGTGATCGCCGTTGCGAGCGAGGGCGACGAACAGATCGCCAGGATCGCCGACGATGTGATCTTCATCCCGAAGGTGCGCGACGAACTGAACCCTCTGATCGCCAGTGTCCCGCTGCAGCTCTTCGCGTACCACCTTGCGGTGGCGCGCGGGTGTGACGTCGACAAGCCCCGGAACCTCGCCAAGAGCGTCACGGTGCTCTAGACGTCATCGATCCGCCGCGCAAAGGAAAGCCCCCCGACCGGATGGTCGGGGGGCTTTCGCATCGTTCCTGATATCGCAGCTCTAGCGCTTCGAGAACTGCGGCCGCTTGCGGGCCTTCTTGAGGCCATACTTCTTGCGCTCCACCATACGGGGGTCGCGTCGCAGCAGGCCTGCACGCTTGAGTTCGGCGCGGTAATCGTCACCGGCCTCGAGCAGCGCACGGGAGATCGCGTGACGCATCGCGCCAGCCTGACCCGAGAGACCGCCGCCCTTGATGTTCGCGAACACGTCGAAGTGACCGATGGTCTCAGTGACCTTGAACGGCTGCTCGACGTAGCCCTTCATGACCTCGCGGCCGAAGTAGTCGGCGAACGCACGGCCGTTGACCGTCATCTGGCCTGAACCGGGGATGAGCCGCACACGGGCCACCGACGTCTTGCGTCGGCCGGTGCCCCAGTAGACTGCCTTGCTCTCAGCCATACGTTAGACCTCCAGGGTGATCTGACGGGGGTTCTGGGCCTGGTGCGGATGGTCCGGGCCGCCGTAGACCTTGAGCTTCTTGCCCATGGCCCTCCCCAGCGTGTTCTTGGGAAGCATGCCCTTGACCGCGCCCTCGATGACGCGCTCGGGCCTCTTCGCGAGCATCTCGGAGATTGGGGTCTCCTTGAGGCCACCCGGGTAACCGGAGTGGCGGTACTTCTTCTTGTCAGCGAGCTTGTTGCCGGTGAGCTTCACCTTCGATGCGTTGACTACGACGACGAAGTCGCCGGTATCGACGTTCGGGGTATACTGCGGCTTGCGCTTCCCCTTGAGAATGGAAGCGACCTCGCTCGCCAGACGGCCGAGGGGGATATCAGTGGCATCGACGAGCAGCCACTCGCGCTCCACCTCGCCGGGCTTTGCGTAGTAGGTCTTCAACTGGTTCCTCCAAGACGTGCTGGACGTAGTCGTTTGTCGAGTTCACGGGGCTCTCGAAACGAACCCTTGCAGTTTATCCGCGCAGGTGTGGGGTGTCAACCAACGCGTCCGGGCGTATCTATGGCTGATCGCAGCGCACGATACGTGCATCACCCCAGGTCAGAAGGGTATGGCGACCCGATACATGCAGCCGGGCGCCCGTGCGCCGGCAAGCCCGCGCGGACCCTCGCGCCTAAAGCCAGCACTCGTCGGGATAGGTGACGTGCCAGAGGGCCAGTCCCTGCGGCGGAGCGGTAGGGCCCGCGACCCTGCGATCCCGCGCCTCGAGCGTCTCGGCCATCCACGCCACCGGCCGTCGACCCGCGCCCACCTCCACCAGGCTTCCCACCATAACCCGGACCATCGAGTGCAAGAACGCGTTGCCGGTTACCCGGATCATCACGACATGCTCACCGAGCATGACCGCCGGCTCGACCTGCACGAGATCGAGATACCGGCACGTGCGACGACCCCTCCCCGACTCGGTCACGCAGAACGACCGGAAGTCGTGCTCACCCACGAGACAGGCGGCGGCATCACGCATCGCGCCCAGGTCCAGTGTGTGCCTCACCCACCATGCATACCGGTCCAGGAACAGCGGCGGCACAGGCCCGGGCACGAGCAGGTACCGGTACTCGCGGGCCACCGCCGAGTGCCGGGCGCTGAACCCGCCCGCCGCACGGCGCACACCGGTGACCACGATCCCGGGCGGCGTGAGCGCGTTCAGTGAGCGAAGCAGCGCCGAACCGTCCGGCTCCGCTCCATCGGCCTCGAAGCTGATGACCTGCCCGAGCGCATGCACGCCCGCATCGGTCCTGCCGGCCCCCACGGTCTCGACCTCGCGTCGCAACACCGTCGCGAGCGCGCGCTCGATCTCACCCTGCACCGTAGACAGCCCCGGCTGGCGGGCGAACCCCGCAAAGCCGCTGCCGTCGTAAGAGATTGTGATCGCCACTACCCCCGACATAGCGCCCCCTACACCAGGATGCCGACCGTCACGAAGCCGGCCCACGACAACAGTAGCACCGCCCAGTCGCGTGCCCGCATGACCGAGACGTGCAGCCGGGTCCGGCCGCGTCCGCCCCGGTAGCAGCGAGCGTCCATGGCCACCGCGAGATCCTCCGCCCGGCGGAACAGATTGACGAACAGCGGCACGAGCACCGGCACGTAAGCGCGGACCCGCGCCACGAGTCCACCCTCATCGAAGCGTGCGCCTCGCGCTGTCTGAGCGACGATGATCTTCTCGGCCTCTTGCGCGGTGGTGGGGATGAAGCGGAGCGCGATGGTCAGCATCATCGCCACCTCGCCGGCGGGAAAACCCACCCGTCCCAACGGACGCATCAACGTCTCCAGTGCGTCGGTCAGCTGAACGGGGGTCGTGGTGAGGGTCAGCAGCGACGTGCCGACCACGAGCAGGACGATACGCACCGCGAAGAAGACGCCCCTCAGCAGCCCGTCGGCATCCACACCCACCGGCCCGACGCGCACGAGGCTCACGGTGGCCGGCTCCCACCGCAAGGCGTGGGCCAGCAACGTGAACATCAGGATCAGACCGAGCGCGCGGAGGCCCCTGAATGCGATGCTGGGAGGGACGCGCGAGACGAGCAAGACGGCTCCCACTACCGCCGCGAACACGCTCATCCCGGCAAGACCGTCCACCAGGAACAGACCGAGCGTGAACGCGACGATGACGCCCATCTTGGCGCGTGGATCCAGGGAGTGGACCGGGGAGTCGACGGGGACGTACTGCCCGAAGGTCGTCGGCACCCTCATGACGACGCACCCCGCGCCGTGAGCAGGGACTCGGCCGCCCGGGCCGGGTCGCACACCACGTGCTCAAGACGCATGCCGGCATCACGGACCAGCAACTGCGTACGGACGACCGGCGGAAGCTCCAGCCCGGCACCGGTGTACGGCGCCGGGTCAGCGTAGAGTTCCTGCGGGGTGCCCGAGAATGCGACGGCTCCCGAGTCGAGCGCCACGACGGCCGTGGCCTCGTCCAGGAACTCCATCGGATCGTGCGTCACCACCAGCACGCCGCTTCTCCTGCGTTCTGCGGCAAGCGCTTCGCGGATGGAGCGCCTGCCGTCGGCGTCCAGGCCCGATGTCGGCTCATCGAGCAGCAGGTACGGCGCAGCCATGGCCAGAGCACCGGCGATCGCGCCGCGCCGGGCCTCCCCTCCCGACAACGTGAAGGGCGACCTGCCACCGTAGACATCGGGATCGAGTCCGACCGTCCGCAGTGCGCGGTCCGCTTCTTCCGAGGCGGAATCCAGGCCGAGGTTCCGTGGGCCGAACATGACGTCGGCGTGCAGCGTCTCGGCGAAGAACTGGGTCTCGGGATCCTGGAAGACGATGGCCACCGATCCTCGCGCTTCGCGCGCCGACGGGTCCATGCCATCGACGGCCACCGTACCCTGTGACGGCGCGAGCAGCCCCGCGAGCAGCCGGAGCAGCGTCGACTTACCCGATCCCGTGGTGCCTGTCACCACCACTAGATTCCCGCGCTCGAGCGACAGGTCGACCGAGCGCAGGGCCTCCACGCCGAAAGACCGCCCTCCGGCATACGTGTATGACACATCGCGGGCTACGAGTGCCATACGCTCTCCGCTATCGCCTCGGGCGTCGATGCCCCGTCGGGAACCGGAACGCCGCCCCTGCGCAGAGCATCCGCGAGCTCCGCCTCGGGCGGGACCTCGACCGCCAGCGTCCGCGCATGTCCCGGATCGGCCATCAGAGCCTTCGGTGTCCCCTGGTACGCGACGCGCCCATTCCTGAGGACCACGACCTCATCCGCATCCACGACGTCGGCGAGGTGATGCGTCACGTGCAGGATGCCCACTCCGCGTCGCCTGAGATCCCCAAGCGCGGCGAGCACGTCGCGACGCCCCACCGGATCGAGCATCGCGGTGGGCTCGTCGGCGATCAGGTACGACGGACGCATGGCAAGTGCGCCCGCGATAGCAAGCCGCTGCTTCTGGCCCTCGGACAGGAGATGCGGCTCACGACGCTGGAACCCCGAAAGGCCCACTGCGGCAAGCGCATCATCGACACGCACCCGCAGTTCATCTGGATGCACGCCGAGGTTCTCCGGTCCGAACGCGACATCCTCCTCGGCGAGCGTACCTACGATCTGGTTCTCGGGGTTCTGCTGGATGAATCCTACCCGGGAGCGAACGTCCCAGACGGTCTCCTCATCGGCGGTGTCCATCCCATCGACCCGCACGACGCCCGCCGAAGGGACCAGGAGGCCGTTGCCGAGCCGCGCCAACGTTGACTTGCCCGAACCGTTCGGCCCCAGCAGCGCCACGACCTGACCTGGTGACACGGAGACAGAGACGTCGTCGAGCGCCGGCGCCGCAGCGCCGGGGTAGCTGAACCCCACATGCTCGAATACGATCACCGGCTTCCTCTCCGAACCGCGAAGGGCCCCGCGATGCGGGGCCCTTGTCGCTCGTCGTGACCTCGCGGCCCGATACTAGTCCACGAGCTCCAGGATGACCATCGGGGCAGCATCGCCCTTGCGCGGACCAAGCTTGAGGATGCGCGTGTAGCCACCCTCCCGCTCCTCGTACCGCGGTGCGATATCCTCGAAGACCTTCTTCACGAGCGCCTGGTCGCCGAGCTCGGCGAGCGCCAGACGCCGCGCATGGACATCCCCGCGCTTGCCCCAGGTGATGATGCGGTCCACGAGCGTCCGCACCTCCTTGGCGCGCGCTTCGGTCGTCTTGATGCGCTCGTTCACGAGCAGGGCGGCGGCGAGGCTCCGAAGCATGGCCTTGGTGTGGCTTGCGTCGGTACCGAGCTTGCGCCCCTTCTTCGCATGTCTCATCTCGTACGCTCTCCTACCCTGCGAGACCCAGACCCATGGTCTGGAGCTTGTCCTTGACTTCCTCGATCGACTTGGCGCCGAAGTTCCGGATGTTGAGCAGGTCGGCCTCGCTGCACTCCGTGAGCTGGCCGATGGTGTTCACACCCTGACGCTTCAGGCAGTTGTAGGAGCGGACGGTGAGGTCCAACTCCTCGATCGGCGTATCGAGCACTCTGTCCTTCTCGTCGGGGATCGACTCGAAGATGCCGTCCTGCGGCAGCTCACCCTCGGCCTGCTCGAGGAACAGCATCATGTGCTCATCGATGACGCGCGCGGCACGGGCCACCGCATCGGCGGGAGTCATGGCGCCGTTCGTCTCAAGCTCGAGCACGAGCTTGTCGTAGTCGGTGCGCTGACCCACGCGGGTGTTCTCCACGACGTACGTGCACCGGATGACCGGGCTGAACACCGAATCCACGGTGATCACGCCGATGGGGTCATCGATCCGCTTGTTACGGTCCGCGGAGACGTAGCCACGCCCCACGCCGATACGGATGCTCATCTCGAGCTTGGCGCCCTTCTCGAGGGTCGCGATCACGTGCTCGGGGTTGACGAGCGAGAACTCGGCGGGGACCTTGAGGTCGGCGCCGGTCACAGTGGCGGGACCGGCAGCGACGAGGGTCGCCACCGCTTCACCTTCGCCGATCCCCGTATCGCTGAAGACGAGACCCTTCACGTTCAGAACGATGTCGGTGACGTCCTCGCGGACACCCTCCACCGTTGCGAACTCGTGCTGCACTCCTTCGATCCTGATCGAGGTCGCGGCCGCGCCCTGGAGCGACGACAGCAACACTCTACGCATCGAGTTGCCGAGGGTGTATCCGTAGCCACGCTCGAGCGGCTCCACCACATAGCGAGCGGTGCGCGCGTCGATCTCGTCAACGGTCACTTTCGGCCTCATGAACTCGGTCATGCTCTAAGCCTCCTTGGCTGGCAAGGCGTGGTTACTTCGAGTACAGCTCGACGATGAGCTGCTCGCGGATCGGTGCTTCGATCTGCTCGCGGGCCGGAAGCGAGAGCACGCGGCCCTGCAGCTTCTCGACATCCACCTCGAGCCATCCCGGCACCTCGATCTTCGAGGACGAGATGAGCGCGGCCTTGATCGCCGTCATGTCCTTCGACTTCTCGCCGACGGCGATCACGGCTCCGGGGCGCACCCGGAACGATGGGATGTCCACCCGGTGGCCGTCCACGGTGAAGTGACCGTGACGCACCATCTGACGGGCCTCGTCGCGTGACGCGGCGAAACCGAGACGATACACGGCGTTGTCGAGACGGCTTTCCAGCAGCCGGAGCAGGTTCTCACCGGTGATGCCGGGCTGGCGCGTCGCGATCTGATAGTAGGTCCGGAACTGCTTCTCCAGGACCCCGTAGATGCGCTTCGCCTTCTGCTTCTCACGAAGCTGAACACGATACTCCGAGTCGCGCGGGCGCTTCTTCCCCGCCTGACCCGGAGGGTACGGGCGCTTCTCCATGCCACACTTGTCTGTGTAGCACCGGTCGCCCTTCAGAAAGAGCTTCTCACCTTCACGGCGGCACTGCCTGCAGTCCGCCCCTGTGTAACGTGCCATAGAGGTCGATCCTCCCAGAAACTACACGCGGCGGCGCTTGCGCGGCCGGCAGCCGTTGTGCGGGACAGGGGTACGATCCTGGATGCTCGCGACTTCCAGGCCTGCGGCCTGCAGCGAGCGGATCGCGGTCTCACGGCCGGAGCCGGGACCCTTCACGAACACAGACACCTTGCGCACGCCGTGCTCCTGCGCCAGCTTCGCACACTGCTCGGCAGCGAGCTGGGCGGCGAACGGCGTGGACTTGCGCGAACCCTTGAACCCGACCTGACCGGCCGACTTCCAGGCGATCACGTTGCCCTGCGGGTCGGTGATGCTGATGATCGTGTTGTTGAACGTGCTCTTGATGTAGGCCTGCCCGACGGCGATGTTCTTTCGCTCGCTGCGGCGGACCCTGGTCTTGGCGTTCTTCTTCTTAGCAGCCATATGCTACTTGCCCTTCTTCTTCGCGCCGATCTGGCGACGGGGACCCTTGCGGGTGCGCGCGTTGGTGTGCGTCCGCTGTCCCCGCACCGGCAGACCCCGGCGGTGACGAAGGCCCCGGTAGCAACCGATCTCCATCAGCCGCTTGATGTTCTGACTCGTCTCACGTCGCAGATCACCTTCGACCTTGAGGTTCCGGTCGATGAACTCGCGCAAACGAACGACCTCTTCTTCGGTGAGGTTGCGTACGCGCGTGTCCGGATTGATGCCGGTCTCACGCAGGATCTGCTGCGCTGTGGTGAGCCCGATGCCATAGATGTAGGTCAGGCCGATCTCCACGCGCTTCTCGCGCGGTAGGTCGACGCCCGAAATGCGTGCCAAAGCCCGCTCCCTCCTAGCCCTGCCGCTGCTTGTGGCGCGGGTTCTCGCATATCACGAGTACCCGTCCGTGGCGACGGATGACCTTGCATTTCTCGCACATCTTCTTAACGGAAGGTCTGACTTTCATGCTCTGGTTCCCTTTTCCGTTGTTGTCGTACTTCGATCTATCTCATCGCCCAGCCGCAGGCGTGTTCTTTCTTGAAACGCTAACACGGTGCCGGGTGTCTCTATGACCCCCGATGACGAACGTCCTACTTGAAGCGATACGTGATCCGACCACGGGTGAGGTCGTACGGGGACAACTCGACGACGACCTTGTCACCCGGGAGGATACGGATGTAGTGCATCCGCATCTTGCCGGAGATGTGGGCCAGCATCTTGTGACCGTTGTCGAGCTCTACCCTGAACATCGCGTTGGGCAGGGCCTCAAGAACGGTACCCTCCATCTCTATAGCGTCATCGCGCTTTGCCAAGTGCATGGTTCCCTTCAAGAGGCGTGAAGTCGCAAAACCGCAGTATATCCAAGACGGATGCTCACGTCCAGCGCCGGGTCGTTCTC
>LDZT01010688.1_pt1 | contig 37801 bp, 30 predicted proteins | sample 615521 | NCBI WGS metagenome assembly LDZT01 (sample SAMN03408292, study PRJNA278302) | terrestrial metagenome | isolation source: oil reservoir sample SB1 | place: USA: Alaska, North Slope, Schrader Bluff formation | collected 2011-09 | reverse complement strand
CAGCCGTCACATATTTTTTTATCAAAACAAGCTTTGTATCTGCTTCTGGTCTTCTCTGATACTACTTTCTGTAGGGGACAGGATACCTCATACCCTCCTGAGGTCATCCTGAAAGTATTCGTATAAGAATTTTAAGTAAAGTTCATAGGGAGTAATGTTATTGTTTAACCAGGTTTTTGTTTGAATGGTTTCTTGATATTTATCTTTTAAATCGACAGCGTCTTCCCATAATTCATTAAATTTAGTAAGGGCAAAATCATAATCGGATCTATTTTTTAATTCTACATTGAATTCTAAATTGTCAAGGAGGCCGGCTTTGGTAAAATTGCTGGAGCCGGTAATTACTCGGCCTGCATCTCGGTCGCTTTCGGAAAAAGTCATAATATAAAGCTTGGCATGGATATTTGCAGAAGGATATGCTTTAATTTCTAATTTTCCTGTCTTTAGCCATTCTAAAAAAACATGAACTCCCTCTTCTACTTCCTTGCTATCTGGAGAATTTTCCATTTCATTGGTGACTTCTTCGGAGAATCGCTTTTTTGTTTCTGAATGGGAAAATTGTAGAGATTGCTGGGGAGGAGAATTAGTTGAATCCTCATCTGAGGTGGAGGCAGTGAGATTGGAGACATTGGTATTTATACCAACAAGAATTCTTATTTTTTCTGTTTTTTCAAGTGATTTATAAATTTCGTAAAAACCGCTGGTATAAAAATAACCTACTAGGACATCAAAAAACTGGGTATCCTTAATGAGAGTCCTAAATCTATTTGCGAGACTTTGATTTTTTTCGTTAGTGATAAAAGTTAAGTCTTGGGATTGTGATTGCATATTGGATATTCTCCTAACTGATTAAAAAATTCATATAATAACTTAATAAAAGATTATATGTTTTATTATTCGACAAAAGTTTTAAAAATCCTCTATTCATATTTATCATAAATATATTAATTGACCAATTTACCGATTCACCGATTAAAAACAATCTGTCAATCTTCCGATCAGCCAAGCTACCAAATAAATTAGTCAAATAGTCGTTAGTACAAATAAAGTATGCCAAGGACAGCCCTCTATCATACTTACATTAGTCAATTGTTAGGCAATTGGTAAGCAACTCCTTTCCCTGCTTTTCCAATCTTTATAAATACTCCTCTATCCACAATGATAGTCTCTACGAATTACAGCGTTTAAGAGTGCTTCTCTAATCGCTTCTAAAGGATAATCCCAGATATTTTTTCTGGTTAGCTTTATTTCTCAACAACTTTCCAATAACCGCCCTTGGCAGGACCGACTCTTTTAATGATTCCTTTCTCTTTTAGCTTAGCCAGATTCCACTCAATTCCTCTTCTTGTAAGACCAGTAATTTCGCAAGTACATTTTGGGTTATTTTGGGGTTATCCTTAATTGCTTTAAGTATTTTCTCCCTAGTTTTCTCCACAGTCTTGAGTCTTTTAAAGGATGCCGTAAAGAAATTATCAAATTCAAATTTAATTGGTGGTAACCCTGCTTTAGATTCTTTGAATTCGATTCTATAGCCTTCACCTTCTTCAAGTATTAGTTGTAGTTCATCTTTGTTCATATTTACTATAACCTAATTTAAAAATGGATTCCCTCTTCCGAGGGAATGACAGAGAGGGTAATTAGATAATGAGATTGCCGCGTTTTCTACGAAAGCTCGCAATTATATGAAATTTTTCTAAAACTAAACAAAGAAGTTTTTTGAATTGTAATAGGAGGATAAATTTTCTGAAATTAAAAAATCTGACGAATTGACTCTTAACTTCTTATATATTTAGAGTAAAATAGCGACATTTATTTTCCCTGTTTCCCCCAGATCGTTTGACACTAACTCGCATTTAGTTCTAAAAAGACAGGCGATTTCACCGGGCACTTTTGATCTGTATTCGGTCAAGGCATAATAATTTGCCTGGCCTTTGGCAATTATCAAATCGGCAGTCTGAAGTTCTCGTTTTAGTTGGTTAGACATTTCATTAAGAGAAATCCCCAATGTATCGGGCCCGGCTAAAATAATTTCTGAGGCAGCTTCTTGAAGACCTACTGTTTCTCCATCTTCCATAGTGGCATCACTGGTTATAGGCCCTCCCCTTAACACAGAGGTCACTGAGCTATCATATCCTCTAAGTTCCCGAATCAGTAATTTATCAAAAGCAATTTCACCCACGTTATCATGGATATAAAGTATTTCGGACGAGTTTTTGGCTTTTTGAAATATTTCAATTCTCTGGTCTATCCTTAATCCCTCCGAAACACAAGCCCGAAGTTCTTCTATTACCTCAGCCATCTGAAAACCATAGCCTGTCCCTACTGTTCGAAAATCAAGATGGTTGCTGGCAATAGCCCAATTAACCAAAAATGAAAATCTTTCCGATTCCTCCAGTCCCTCTACTTCCAAAGAAATCTTTTCTGCCATCTCCATACCCAGCTGATTACACTTGTCTCTTCTTTCTTTAAAAGGAATTTCTATCCCCGATATCCTCTTTAAGATTCTGTGAACTTCAGTGATGAAGTAAGATGGAATTTTTTCTGTGGAGAACTCTCGAGCTAAGAACTGAAAAGATTCTCTTAATATCTCCTTTTTAATTTTTCCCTCTAACGGGACTAACTGTAAAGCACCGCACAAATCATCTATTATGCAACTTGCGCAGTTCAAATGTGTACGCATCTGCTAATTCTTCCTCAAGTGTCCAACGCTAATCTGATAGTAGGTCAGCGAGGAATTTGTAGTTGATAAATCGCAAGTTGAAGCTATCTGTTAAAATTCCAAATTATCTTACTAAAAAAGTATACCGAACTATTTTTAATTATAACCTAATCTCTCCACTTTATTTAAAGAAAATTTACACTACCATAATTCTTTTCTGCTGGTAGATATAGCAAGGACTCCTTTTTGCAGTAGTTTCCCTATTTCACTTTTATTAGAAATCAGACCGCCGGCAATAACCGGACAGAGCAATTCTTTATATACATGCTCTATAAAATAAGGAGCAGCTATCCCGGGTAAAATTTCTACTGCATCAGGCTGATTACGTTTTAATAACTGTTCCCCGGTTTTTAAGGCAGCAGAATCAAGTAAAAAAAGACGCTGTATAGCAATAAGCCCTTCTTTTTTAGCAATATTGATTAGATTATTTTTAGTGGTAACAATCCCATTACAAAGTTCTTTTTTAGATAAATATATTATCCCTTCCCTATCTCGACCAATTCCTTTAATTAGATCCATATGTAAAAAAACCAGCTTGTTATACTTTTTGCATTCTTTCATAATCTGGGGAAGATTAAATATATCTCCGTGAAGAATAAAAAGAGCAGCAACTTTGCTGTTGAGAGCATATTTAAAATCTGCATCGTTTCTTATGGAAGCAATTATGGGGTGTTCTTTAAAGTAGTCTCTCAGATCTTGCATCTATAGTTTTTTCCCTTATTTTATAATTTTATATAAGTATAAAATATTGATTTTAAGATCATTATAAAAAATAATAACATATATAATTTGTTACTTCAAAAATAAATATAGTATCGAGTATCGCGTATCGAGTATCGCGTTAAGAAAGAGAAAAAATTAAGGGAAAGTAGAGAAAGATGTAAGCATAATCTTTAGGAACGCGGATTAGAATCAACTCTCTTAATATTGCGAGTGGCAACCAGGCTTACGCCTGTTCCCATCAAATCATCTTTTATTACCTGTCCTATTTTAACCGGGGCTTTAACTTCAATTTCAGCAATTTCCGTCATAGCTTTTAACAATAATCTTTTGGGAATTGCTTTTTCCGTCTTTACCGACACTAAAGGCAATTCGCCGCCAAGCACCTTAACCGTAGTAGGTAAAATTCTTAGCGGATTGATAAACTCTTCTTCGGCATATTTAATCCCTTTAGGACAGTCATTCCCGGTGATAGATATAATCTCTTCGCCTCTGTTTTGGACGGTTATTCTACATCCTTTGGGACAACTAATACATATTATTTCTTTTCCTTCCATATTTTTACTCCTTACCTTCTTTCTCTGTTGAAACAGTTATGTTCTTTAACCCGTCTTCCAATAAAACCTCCCGTAAATAGACACTCACCATCTCTCCCGGAGTTACAATTGCCTTTTTATAAGAGGCCAATATTTCCCCTTTATTACCCCTAAAGATAATCCTAACCTTTTCTGCCGGCTTTTTTACCCGCATAAATATTTTTATTTTCTTCCTTCCCGGAACAATAAAATCTATGTGTTGAGGGACTACATAGGCAATATTATCACCGAGGACTATTTTTATAGATTGGGAACGAAATTTTCTATTTCTTTTAAGGTATTCACCTACAGCTCGACCTACGATCTCTCCTTCTTCAGTAACAAAATCGGCTAAGTCATGGACATGCAGCACATTTCCACAAGCGAAAATTCCTTCCAATTCTGTCTCCCGGTTTTCGTTTACTATAGGTCCTCTGGTTACCTGGTCTAATTTAATTCCTGCTTCTCTGGTTAGCTCATTTTCCGGAATTAAACCTACAGATAATAAGATGGTATCACAGCTTATCTCTTCTTCGGTTTCGGGAATCGCTTGCAGGTTTTTATCCACCTGAGCGACAGTCACCCTTTCTACCCGCTTCCCTCCCTCAATTCGGGTAATAGTATGATTGAATTTTAAGGGGATATTAAAATCATCCAGACACTGAACCTTGTTTCTGATCAGTCCGGTAGAAAAAGGCATAATTTCCAGGACCGCTCTAACTCTTGCTCCTTCTAAAGTCATCCTGCGGGCCATAATCATCCCGATATCTCCCGAACCCAGAACGACTACCTCACGACCGGGTATATATCCTTCAATATTAATATACCTCTGGGCAGTGCCGGCGGTAAATATTCCCGCAGGTCTGCTTCCGGGGATAGCAATCGCTTCCCGGGTTCTTTCCCGACACCCCATAGCCAGAACAACTGCTTTAGCCTGAATATGTAATAAACCATCATCTCTGTTTATGGCTATAATCCGTTTATCGGGGGTTATCTTTATAACCATCGTCTCTGTCTTTACATCAATCTGGTTATCATTAAGTTTAGCAATAAATCTCTCTGCATATTCCGGTCCGGTCAATTCTTCATTAAAATACTGTAAACCAAATCCGTTATGGATACACTGGGGAAGGATTCCTCCCAGATATTTATCTCTCTCCAGGAGTAAAATATCTTTCACCGCATTTCTTTTGGCTTCCAGGGCAACAGCCAGACCGGCTGGACCCCCTCCGATAATTACTAAATCATATTCTAACTTCATCTTTAAACTTAACTCCTGTTTCTTTGATCATGTCTTTGGCCTTAGTCTTTAAAATTTCTGATCTTTTTCCTTTTTTAGTTATTCGTAAAGGAGAAATTTTTAATTCTTCCGATAGAATTTTTAAAACTTTAGGACCGCAAAAACCCCCCTGACATCGGCCCATCCCTGCCCTTATTCTTCTTTTGATGGCATCCAGACTTCTGGCCGGTACCGGTTGATGGATAGCCTTCAGCATCTCTCCTTTGCTTACTTTTTCACATCGGCAGATAATCTCTCCGTAATCAGCGTCTTTTTCTATTATCTCCTGCCAATTACCTATCTTGTCTAAATAATCTGCAAATCTCGGCTGCTCAGGCAGGGTTTCTATAAAATTATCCCTGTAATTTAATTCTAACTGAGGAGAAATTTCTTTAACCACTTCTTTTAGAATATCACTAACCATCTCGGCAATAGCCGGGGCAGAACTTAATCCGGGTGATTCAATACCTGCCACATTGATAAATCCTCTAATCTTTTTTGAAGCCTCAATGATAAAATCATCTCTCCCCTCAATATCTGCTCTTAAACCGGCAAAAGAGTTTATCAGGTCTTGATGAGGAAGATGGGGGATTAATTTTCTGGCTCCGGCATGAACTTCCTTTATCCCAGCCTTGGTAGTAGACAGGTCATCCTTTTCCTCAACTTGATAAGAGTTAGGACCGATTAAGAGATTATCATGAACTGTAGGAGTCACCAAAATTCCTTTAGACAGTTTGGTAGGGATGGGGAAAAGAATATGATTCACCAGATTCCCCCACTGTTTATCAAAGAGCTGGTATTCACCCTTTAAAGGATTTATTTTAAAATTGTCTCCAACAGCTTTAGTTATCTCATCGGCATACAATCCCGCAGCATTTATTACCGTTCTGGTTTTAATCAGGCCCCTGTTAGTAACTACGCTGCAAACCTGCTTCTTTTCAGTTCTGATATCTTTTGCCTCTGTCTCCAGTAATACTTTAACCCCGTTTATCACTGCATTATCAGCCAGAGCGATGGTAAACTTATAAGGGGAAATAATCCCAGCAGAAGGGGCATAAAGGGCATATTTGGCTTGGAAATTTAAATTGGGCTCTAATTCAAATAATTTAGGACCTCTAATTATTTCTAAATTTTTAATCCCATTCTTCTCTCCATTTTCTTTTAATTCTTTCAATTTATCAAAATCTTCTTGGGTAAAGCCTACAACTAATGAACCTATTCTCTTGAAGCGCACTTTCAAGTCCTGGCATAATTTATCAAACCTGGGATTGCTTTTTATATTTAATTGTCCTTTTAGGGTTCTAAAATCAGCGTTATAGCCAGCATGGATAATCCCGGAGTTGCCCTTGCTGGTTCCCATTGCTACATCGTCTTCTTTTTCTATTAGGATTATATTAAGACTATATCTGGATAGCTCTCGGGCAATGGCTGCACCGATTACTCCTCCTCCTATAATTACTACATCCGCTTTCATTAATATTCTCCTTGGTTGTATAATAAATAAAAAAACCATTTCATCAACCGACATATCTGACCAAAATCAGATAAAAAGGGATTAACCCCTGGTTAATAAAATGGTTCTCTCTAAAATCTCTACCATTTATTTATTCAATTTTTTTATATAATATCATACAGAATTATAATTTACAATTTTTTATATTTGTTGGTTGTTATTCTAACTTTTTTAATTTTAACAGGAAAACATTACATTGTAAGATGCTTAAAATATTGTAATCAATAACATGTAATATTATAAGATTAGAACCTAAACCGCCTAGCCTAATTCGTATTGCAAAAAGACCTAATCTCACCTCCGTTTCCACCACAATCTCAAGAACAAAAGAAGTACTAAGATATATAAATTTTGTAAATAACAGACCAAAAAAAATTAAATTGTAAATTTATTCTTGTTTAACAAGCGATTCTACTTCTACCTTGCGTTTATCCCTTTTCTCCGCTATCCTTTCAAAAATCCCAGGAATACCAGCCATTAAAGATTTAGATACTTCAGCCGAATCTATATAATATTTTCGGATTTTTTCCTCAGGAAAATACTTTAAGACCTCATAAATTGGGTTTTTAAATAAATTTCTATTTATAGTCTTTTTTTCATAAAAGGAATTTACTCTTCCGTAAAATATCTTTCAGTAATTATTTTATCTTCAGTAAAGAAGTTGACGATAGCCTTTCCTTGGGCCTTAATATCAGCATACTGGGATTCCTTCATGCCGCCAAATGGTAAATATGCAACAGGAGCAGGGATACCAATATTTACCCCGATCATACCTGCTTCTACTTCCAGTTTAAACTTTCTTGCATAGTAGCCATTCTGGGTATATATGGAAGCACCATTGCCATATTTATGATCATTTATAATCTTAATTGCATCATCTAAAGTATCTGCTTTAATTATCGCTACAACCGGCCCAAATATTTCAGTATTATGTATCTTCATTTTAGGTTTTACATCAGTAAATACCGTAGGACCAATAAAGTATCCGTCTTCACAACCAGACACTATTATATCCCTTCCATCTAATGCCAGATTTGCACCTTCTTTTATACCTTCTTCAATCATGGATAGAATAAAGTCCCTGGCTTTTTTAGATATTACCGGTCCCATAACTAAAGATTGGTCTGCTACTTTAGGATCCAGTGGATCTGCTACTACTATATTTTTTGAATCTTCTATAAATTTAGCACATAGGGTTTCATACACATCTCCTACTCCGATAATGACAGAAGAAGCCATGCATCTCTGTCCAGCACAGCCATAGCAGGAAGTAGTCGCATTCCTTATCACCTGGTCTAACTTGGCATCTGGCATAACTACTAGATGATTTTTAGCACTTCCCATGGCCTGAAATCTTTTATTTGCCTTGGCACACTTTTCCGCGATAATTTTACAGGTATTAGTAGAACCTACGATGGACACACCCTTTACCTTAGGACTATCTACAAAAGCTTCTGCTACAGTTTTATCTCCATTTACAAGATTAAATACTCCTGGGGGAAAGCCAACCTGGTCTATATATTCTGTAATCATCTGCATGGTCATAGGAACCTGCTTTGATGCTTTGAGCACAAAAGTGTTTCCAGTAGCTACAGCATAAGGCAAAAACCAGAACGGAACCATAGCTGGAAAATTAAAGGGTGCAATCATGGCAAATGCTCCTATAGGTAGCCTTAATACTTCTCCGTCTATACCAAAGGAACTTCCGATTATTTTATCTCCCTGCTGAAGTATAGGCATACCCGCCGCAACTTCTATGTTTTCATAGACACGTTTAAACTCCGCTCTTGCATCGGGTATGGATTTCCCCATCTCAGAAACCAGGACTCTTGAAAGCTTTTCTTCATTGGCTCTAAGTAGGTCATTTAATTTAAATAGAGGTCTTACCCGCCTGGCTACTGGGGTAGTACTCCACCCGAGATATGCATCTGCTGCTGCGTCAATAGCACGGTTTGTTTCTTTAGTTGTTGAAAGTGGAACTTTGGCTATTATTTCCCTTGTAGCCGGATTTTCTACATCCAGATACCCGTTATTTTTTGGCTCTATCCATTTCCCGCCAATATAATTTTTCAATACTTTTACTTCTTTTATTGGTTCTTCTAAAATTGCCATTTCTTTAAACATTCTCCTTTATTAATTTATTATCTACAAAAACATTTTTATTGAAACTTTTCATTCCCTAAAAAGGATATACTCTAATACAAAATTGATTCTTTAGTTTTTACAAATTTACCTATGCCCTTTTGCCCACAAAAAATACCATCTTTTACAATTATGTTGCCCCTTAATATAGTCATTACTGGATAACCTGCTACTTCTATACCAGCATAAGGAGTATAATTAGCTGCTGAATGCTGCTGTAAATCTGAAATAGTTACTTTTTTGTCCTGATCAAACACAACAATATCGGCATCCGTTCCAGGTTTTAGGCTCCCTTTCTGGGGATAAAGCCCAAATATTTTAGCAGGATTTGTAGATAGTAAAGCCACTAATGTTTTTACATCAAAATGACCCCCCCTTACACCAGCAGTATAAATTAGAGGCAATAATGTTTCTGAGCCTGGAATGCCCGCTAAAATTTCTAAACAATTATTTTCACTAAGTTTCTGTTCGATTGTAAAGGAACAATGATCAGTAGCTATCACATTGATATCTTTATTTTTTATCCCTAACCACAAAGCTTCATTATCTTTTCTCTCTCTTAAAGGAGGGGTCATAAAATATTTTTGTGCTTTCTCTTTTTTCAGTAGATCATTAGTTAATAACAGATAATGAGGGGCGGTCTCGACAAATATATTCCCTCCCCTTTTTTTTATCTCTTTAATAGCTTTATACCCTTTTTCAGATGATAGGTGAACAATATAGATCGGCATATTTAACAAATTAGCTAAATTTCCTACTTTTAATATAGCACTATATTCTGTTTCAGGGGGACGTAATATTGGGTGAAAATAGGGAGGAAAATTATTAAGATTTTGATAGCTCATTTCTATCTTTTTAATCAACTTATCATCTTCTGCGTGAACCGTAATTAGTAATTTTAAATCGCGGGCCATTTTAAATAATTTTTCCCAGTATTCTTCCTTAAGCATACATCCATATTTCTTATAAGTAGTAAATATTTTTAAACTATTTATTATGTTGTTTTTTCTCAATTCTTTTAATTCTTCTTGCATCCCTGAACGCAATGAATATATTGATTGATGAAGAGAAAAATCGATTACAGTTTCGCCCTTAGCCTCTTCTTGCCTATTTATAATAGCTTCGACCAGTGAATACCCTTCCATCTGATCAGAATAATCTATAAAAGTAGTTACTCCTCCAAGGGCAGCAGAAACGCTTCCTGAATAAAAATCGTCTGCAGTGGTAATTTTGGGAGATTTTAGATGATAATGAGTGTGGGAATCAATAATACCTGGAAAAACATATTTCCCTTCAAGGTTAATTATCTGACACCCTTTGGGAATTTCCTTAGGATTAAAATTCTCCTTTACTGTTTTTATTTTTTCGCCTTCAATAAAAATGTCACTTTTCTTTATCTCTTCATTTGTTACTAATATGCCGTTTTTTAAAAGTAGACTCATAACAATATTTCTCACTTTGTTAATCTAATTTAAAATTATTACAAACATAAAACAAAATAGTAATTAATTATATTTATTTTTTAAAGCTTCTAATATTTTTTCTGGTTTTGCTGGTATAGAATTTAGCCATATTCCAAGAGCATCATGGATTGCACTTACCACAGCAGGAGCTACGGGAGAAAGTGGAAGTTCACTCATACCTTTTGCACCAAAAGGACCTTCTATGTGCGGATCTTTAATAATTATACTTTCGATTTCTGGAGTCTTTCCAATTCTTCTTACTCCTAATTTTGCAAAATTATTTGTTATTACTCCTCCGTTTTCAAGTTTATACTCTTCAGAAAGAGCATAACCCAAACCCATGACAATTCCACCTTCTATTTGACCTTCTATCGACTTTGGATTTATTGCACTGCCTACATCATGAGCTGCAATTACTTTTAATACATTAACCTTTCCCGTTTCTTTTTCTACTTCAATTATTACCGCTTGTGCACCAAAACAATATGCTGCATGTAATCTATCTTCTCCTTTTTTATAACCCTTCTCAGGTTCTTTAAGACTAAAATAGGTTTTTGGTGCTGAATAACGATTCTCTTCAAAAAGTTTAGTTTTATTTTCATTTAACATTTTTGAAAAATCATTAAGGGAAATTATTTTTTTAGAATTGCTTTTTGAATAGAAAAAAGAATTTTTAATTTCGATATCATTAACATCTATTTTAAATATTTTTGATATATATTTAAAAATCTTCATTTTAAGATTTTTAGCCATATTATATACAGCATTACCTGTTACAAACGTCTGCCTTGATGCAGTAGTCATTCCTCCAAGTGGGTCTCGATCAGAATCTCCAGATTTAACAATAATTTTCGAACAAGGCCAACCAAGTACTTCTGAAGCTATTTGAGCCATTGTTGTATCAGAACCTTGACCAACATCAATACTACCAATTTTCAAAAGTAAATTCCCATTATCAACTACTTCACCGTAAGCCCCAGCAGAATCATCTATTCCTAATCCAAGGCCAACATTTTTATAGGAAGAAGCAATTCCTATTCCAATCTTCCATCCATGTGCTAGTTTGGGAATTTTAGTCTTTTTTAAAGCTTCTCTTACTGCAAGTAAACAAGCTTTTGCACCTACACTCGACTTAATTCTCTCTCCTGTAATTGTTGGCAATCCTTCTCTTAAAATATTTTTAAGTCGAATTTCAAATGGATCCATATTGATTTTTTCAGCAAGACGATTTAATTGCATTTCTGAAGCAAAAGTCACTGTTGGATTTCCAAATCCTCTCATTGCACCTGTTGGATTACAGTTTGTATAAGCAGCTCGAGCACGAATATTAACATTTGGAATAGTATAAGGGCCCGCACCAAAACTCACAGATCTTAATATAACAGCTTCCTCAACAGAAGCATATGCCCCTGCATGAGCCAAAATATCTGCCTGTACAGAAGTAATTTTACCATCTTTTTTAATACCAGTTTTATAATGTAAATACTGAGCATTTCTCTTGGTACTTGATTTTATAGATTCTCCTCGTGTAAAAACAAATTTTACAGGACGTTTTGTCTTAAGGGCTCCAAGGGCTGCAATAATTTGCACCGTTATGTCTTCTTTTCCGCCAAAAGCCCCACCAACTGGCATATGAGCAATATGTATTTTTTCTGAAGGCATATTTAATGATGATGCAATTTGTCTTATATCATCTTCGGGACCCTGACTTCCTACATATATAGAAATTCTTCCATCCTCTTCAAAAACAGCAACTGCTGCTTCTGGTTCTAAGTAGGCATGTTCAATAAATTGAGTTTTATAATCACCTTCTAAGATAATATCAGCATTATCAAATCCTTCTTTAACATTTCCTCTACCTGACTCCATACGCGTAAAAATATTACTCTTTTCTTCATTGTCATGTATTAAAATAGCATCTTTTTTTATAGCTTCCTGTGGCGTATTAATAATGGGAAGAGGTTCGTATTTAACTTTTATTTTAGAAATAGCTTTTTCGGCAATTCTCTCGTTTTCTGCATAAGCTGCCGCAATAACATCACCAATATATCGCACCTTCTTATCAGCAAAAACAGGTTGATCAGGAACAATTAAACCAAAACCATTTCTTCCTGGTACGTCATCTGCAGTTAATACTGTAAATACTCCTTCTACCTTTAAAGCTTCTGAGATATCTATATCTAATATTTTTGCATGTGGATATTCGCTTCTTAAAACTTTGGTAAATAACATATTTTCAAAATATAAATCATCAGCATATTTTAATTCTCCTGTCACTTTTGAAAGACCATCTACTCTGATAATTGATTTACCGATAGCGTTTTTTTCTTGATTATAAATTTCTTTTCTAGGAATTTCTTTTATTCCTTGTCTAATCATCTCAGCTGCTTTTTGAACTGCCTTTATAATTTTTATATACCCTGTACATCTACATAAATTACGAGAAAGCGCTTTTTTAATTTCTTCTTCACTCGGATTATTATTTTTATCTAAAAGAGCTTTGGTACTCATAATCATACCAGGCGTACAAAATCCACATTGAACTGCGCCTTCTTTAATATAAGCATATTGAATAGGATGAATAGTCTCTTTGGTACTTAATGCCTCAAGAGTTATTATGTTTTTTCCATCCATATCCTTCATTTTTTTTGTACAAGAAGGTGTGGCTTTTCCATCAATAATTACTGTACAAGCGCCACAAGAACCTTCGTTACACCCATTTTTTATAGATAATAATTTAAGATTATTTCTCAAATAAAAAAGAAGGCTCATTTCTTTATCTGTAATTTGGGGCAAATATTCCTTTCCATTTACGGTAAGCTTAATTTTCATTATAATCCTCACATAAATTCTTAATTATCTTTATATAAACCAAAGAGGCCTTAATAAGTTGATTAATCTCGATATTTTCCTCATCTGTATGGCACAAACCAGAATCTCCCGGGCCATATTGAACAGTAGGAATCCCGAGATCATTGATCAAAAAGTCCATTTCATTATATCCGTCTGTAAAAAATAAAGTCGGATTATCGCCAATTACTTCTCTATGGGAAACTTTAACAACCTGAATAACTTCCGAATCTATATCAGTTAGAGCTGGCTTTAGTCCCCTCTTTTTTATTGGTTCCCAATTCCAATCAGGTCGTGCTATCTCAACTACAGCTGAAATATTGTGACAATCTTCAAATTTTTTAACCTCCTTTTTAATGTTATCTAATATCTGAAATTGATTTTCTCCAGGTATGAGTCTTCTATCGAACCAAAAAACACATTCATCCGGCACTATATTATAAGCCACTCCTCCCCTTATTAAACCAAGATTTAAAGTTGCCTTTACCTCGTCAATGTCCCTTACCTTATATATAGGTAAATCTTCTACTAATAGCTCTGAAACAATTTTCATCCCGTATTCAATCGCGTTTACGCCCAGCCAGGGTCTACATCCGTGGCTGGCTTTCCCTTTAATAGTTATTTTTATTGGTGCAGTCCCTTTGCACCCGATACCAAGTTTTAGCCCGGTAGGTTCGGTAACAACAGCGTATTTAGCTTTAATACCGATATCTTTAAGATTCATACTCCCCTTGTGTTCTGATTCTTCGTCAACAACACCAATAAAACCAACACCATATTTTAAAGATCTTTTAGAGGAAACTATTTTTTCAAAAGCAGATATCACTGAAGCAATACCGCCTTTCTGGTCTACAGATCCACGTCCCCATATATGATTATCTTTTGCTATAGGAGTGAATGGGGATTTCATATTATAAGCCGGAATAGTGTCTATGTGCCCATGAAAAATTAGACCCAAATCATTCTTTTTTGTTCCAGGTAAGACTGCAAAGATGTTAAAACGTTCTTTTTCAACCTCGATTAGTCTGGTAATACAGCCCATATTTGTAAATCTTTCATATAAGTATTTACCAATAAGAGCTTCCTCTCCGGTCACACTTGGTATAGCAATTAACTTTTTTATTTCTTCTATTACACTCATCTTCTTCTACTATCCCACACCTCGGGATTAACAATAAACTGAGGTCTCCTTCCTTCTAAAACATCCAGAACCCCCTTTACCACATCCATCCCCATCTTTAATTTCCCTTCATCTGTAAAACTACTCAGGTGTGGGGTCACCACTGTATTTTCCAATTTGAACAGTGGATTATCTGGATTTGGAGGCTCTTTCTCAAAAACATCAAGACCGGCACCAGCAATCTTACCATTCTTCAGTGCGGCAACAAGAGCTTTCTCGTCTACAACTCCTCCGCGGGAAGTATTAATAAAGATTGCGGTATTTTTCATTAAATCAAACTCTTTTTCACCAATAAATTTTTCAGTATTTTTATTAAATGGAATATGTATTGAAATTACATCTGATTTTCTTAGCAATTCGGATAAATTTTCTACTTGAGAAAATTCTCCATTGAGAAAATCCTTACAATCCGAAAGATATGGGTCAAAGATAATAATATTCATATTAAAAGCTTTTTTTGCTATCTCTGCTACTCTCTTCCCTATCCGTCCTGCACCAATTAAACCAATTGTTTTACCATATAGCTCCATCCCTGTTACCTTAGTTCTAATTAAGAAATCGCCTTTGGCTCTCAAAGCCTTCTCAACTACATCTATTTTTTTAGCCAACATTATCATCATTCCAAATACATGTTCCGCAACTGATTCAGTAGGGCCATCAGGAGCATAAACAACTGGTATACCCATATTTGTGGCAGCAGAAATATCTACATTATCATACCCCACACCAGGACGGCCTACCACCTTAAGATTCTCCGAATTTTCTATCTCTTTTTTACCAATCTTAAAAACAGCGGAACAGATAACCCCTTCAACCTCTCTCAAGTTCTTTGCTAATGTTTTTGTGTCATTATTGTAGATTTCAATAACTTCTACATTTTTCTTTAGAAGATTAAGAGCTTCTTTGTGCAGAGGTCTATCCAATAAAATTTTGTCCATGTTTTTTTCCCTTTTCAATTTTATTATATTTTTTTAAATAGGTGCGTCCGGTTAATTCAAGAAGTGCTCTCATGGCATCCCTCGTCTTGGTTATATCTCTCGCTTTAATAGCTTCCAGTACCTTCCAGTGATTATCTAATCCTTTTTTGGTATGTTCTATGCTCCCTATAAATTCCTTCAGAGATGTTCTTATGGCTAAACTAATTTTATAAAGTAAGGGATTATCCACACTTCTAACAAGAGCTAAATGAAATTTTAAATCGTATTCTGAAGCTTTCAGGTTATCTTTGGCTAGAAATTTTTCGTAGTTTTCCAGATATGTAGTCATCTTTTTTATATCTTTCGGTTTTGCCTTTTTTGCTGATAAAATTGCTATATCTACTTCCAGTATTTTCCGAACTTCCATTAAATTTTTAAAATTTGAATCGATATTTAGAGATAAAATAATATTTTTTGATAATGGCTTTGCGGAATTTTCCGTTATATAAGTTCCTTGTCCTCTTTTAACTTCAATAAACCCAGTAGCCTGGAGCATTTGCAACCCCTCCCGTAAAGAAGAAATTCCTACATTTAACATCTTTGCTAATTCTCTTTGAGGGGGTAGCTTCTGTCCCCAAATTAATTTACCCTTTGAAATTTGTTCGAGTAACTTCTCTGCAACTGCTTCGGAAATAGTTAAATTTTTTATACCATCAAACAAGGCATTCTCTCCTATATTTTATATTTTAGGCACTTTAATGCTTTTTGCACAATAAACTCAGCAGATATCTCATAAGCATTAAAGAGTTCTCTTATATTCCCGGATACCCCAAATTTATCATTTATACCAATCGAATCAAATATAAAAGGAAGTGAGTACTTTTTATTTTTACAGACAACCCCGGAAACAAGATTTGCAAACCCGCCTATTTGGTGTTCTTCACAGGTAAGAATTACACCAGTTTCTCTAACCGCTCTCATAATTGCATCTTCATCAATGGGTTTTACAGTATGCATATTGATTATCCTGCATTCTATTTTAAATTCCTCTTTCAAAACATAAGCGGCCCTCATTGCTTCAGTAAGTATCGGCCCACAGACTACGATTGAAAGGTCCTCTCCTTCATTCTTATAATCTTTTGCAATCTGAATATCGAAAGCTTCTTTAAAAAACTCTCTTTTTTTGCGATACCGAACTACATTTGCTTTAGCAAATTCAAATGGAGTATTTTTATCAGTAACTACCGGGGTTGCTTCTCTGGCTAATCTTAAATAGCAGGGACCCCGCAATTCTAGTACCATATATTCTGTCATCTTTTTTGCTTCCTCTGCATCACAAGGAATCCCCATATGCATATTAGGAAGCACAGTTATTAGCGAAATATCTTCCAGAGCCTGATGTGTCCCACCATCAGGGCCTACAGAAATTCCTCCATGAGCACCTATAATCTTAACATTAAGATTGTCATAGCAAATAGTTGTCCTAATTTGATCCCATGGCCTACCTGATGCAAAAACTCCATAGGTACCAACCACAGGTATCCACCCCTCGTGAGCAAGCCCACCTGCTATTGTCATCATATTTTGTTCTGCTATCCCAGCATTAATTACCCTGTTTTCCCGAGTTGGATCAGCCCTTTCAAAGTCGGTAATTTTGATAGAATTCGAAATATCAGCATGAATTGTAATCACCTTAGGGTGTTCTCCAACTCGTGCAATACCCTCGCCAAATCCATTTCTGTTTGGCTTCATCTCGACTTTCATATAATTTTCTTTGTTCCACCAGTAGTCCTTTGAATATTTAGGTAGGACAAAATTGAGCTTTTTGTTTTGCTCTAAAGAAAAAGTTTTTGCTCTATTTAATAGAACTAATATTTTATCTTTAGATAAATAGTTATACGAAAGATCATTCAGCGCTTTAAATAACTCCTCCTCATCTTTAGTTGCCACCCCATGCCACTCAACCTTGTTTTCCATAAATGACACCCCTTTACCTTTTATGGTATTTGCAATGATAAGGGTAGGCTTACTTTTCGACTCACATGCCTTCTCAAAGGCATTAAGTATCTCTCTCATATTATGCCCGTCTATTTCTATAACCTCCCATCCAAAAGCCCGATATTTCTGATCCAAGGGAGATATTTTCATAATTGAATCTACTTCACCATCAATCTGAAGCCCATTTCTGTCAATAATTCCCACTAGGTTATTGAGTGAAAAATTGCCAGCAGCCATAGCGGCCTCCCATATACTACCTTCCTGCTGTTCACCATCACCCATAATGCAAAAAACTCGATACTTCTTGTTTTTAAGTTTTCCTGAAAGAGCGATGCCACATGCAATGCTCAGACCCTGTCCTAACGAACCAGTTGAAACCTCAATCCCCGCAAGGTTAGGTGCATGTGGATGTCCCTGAAAAGGACTATTAAATTTCCTTAAAGTAATCATATCTTCAATATTAAAAAATCCCGCAAGAGCAAGACCTGCATATTGAGCAGGAGCTTTATGCCCCGCAGAAAAGATTATTCGGTCTCTATCTTTCCATTCAGGATTTTCAGGATCAAGATTCGCAACATTAAGGTACAATGCAGCGGTTATATCCATAATCGAAAGCGAACCACCTGGATGCCCGGATCCAGCAGCATGAATACTTAATAATGAATAAAATCTCATTTTAGACGCAGTCTCAATTAATTCTTTTTCACTAAGTTTTTTGTTTATCATCTTATACCTTTCCGTTAAAAGTTATTGAATTAGAAGAACAAACACTTGCACAAAGCCCGCAACCCACACACTTTTCTTTTACAATTTGATATTTTTCATCTTCTATAATAATTGCATTAGAGTAACAAACTCTATCGCATAGCCCACAAGAAGTACACTTTGCTTGATTTATTCCCGCTTTTAAATTTATAAACGTATCCCTCTCTTTAACCCTTCGGTGTGTTAACCCTCTGAGCTCTCCAACTTTTTCTAAACCCCTCTCTTTAATGTATTCTTTAATGCCAAAAACTACCTTATTGAATACATCAAAACCTCCAAGTAAAGGTGCAGTAACCATTCCAACTCCGGTCGCACCAGCCATAATCATTTGGATTGCTGATTTGTAATCAGTAACACCACCAACACCAACCACCGGCACATCTACAAATCTCGAAATCTCATAAATATATTTCAAAGTAACTGGAAGAATGCATTTCCCCGATAGATAAGCACTTCCATCCTTGCTCCCCATAACCGGTTCGCCAGTTTTGATATCAATAGAAAGAACGGGTCCTATAGAATCCATCGCTGCAATAGCATCTACCCCGGCAGAAACCAAATTCTTTAAAGCTTCTTCCAAATTAAGAAGAAACGGCGGCAACTTTACCATAATTGGTACTTTAATTAAAGGCCTTGCTTTCTTTACCGTCTCAACCAATTGTGCTGGATCATAATCTACGAAAGACACTATCTTTGAGCCCGCCTTTACCAGTTCAACTGCCATCTCTACAGCCGTATCAGGGTTTACATAATTTTTTGCAATACTAGTTACTATCGGTGTATCTATTTGGAGAGAATTTATCGTTCTTATCCATTCTTTAAAACCTATATCTGACCAATCTGCATTAATAAGACTTCTCTCGTACTTTCGAATATATGGTACCGGTGATTTTATATGTTCAGGCCTAATACCCTTGGTAAAAATCATCCCAATCTCAAACTTCGAAGCCTTTTCTATGAGTTCAAAAGAACCCGAAAGAGGACCTTCGGTAAGCATAAGTGGGTTTTTCAGTGTAAAACCAAGAAAATCTATAGAGATATTTGACATAATTTCCCCCTTTATTTACACAATTTTTAAAGCATTTTCTGGACATTTTAACACGCAGGCACCACACTGATCACACATTAAGACTTTATCACCTTCTGGGGAAAGAAACAATCGATCACATACTTTTGTACACTCACCACACCCATTACATTTCGCTTTATTTACTCGAACACTGTTTCCCTTCTTATAAATTGCACCATGAGGGCATGCCGACAAACAAACAGGTTTGGAACATTGAATACATACACGATCAACAAGCTCTAAAATATCACTTCGGTATATATGAATTCTACTTTTAGCCCTATTTATTACTTTTTCTTTTGCTATAGAGCAGGCTGCCTCACAAATACGACAACCAGTACACAAACTTTTATCCACTTTTATAAAACTCATATCTCTTCCTCTATGCCCAATCTTTTTAGGGTTTCAGGCGTGGGAACCCCTTTTTTAGTCCATCCGCGCAGTTCATAATATTTATCAAGCATAAAATCCTGTTTTTCTCTACTTATTACTTTGCCTTTCAGAGGTCCCGATTTTATACCTTCTACGGCAAACTTCTCTGGAAGATAATCATCCTTTCTAGACATACCCTCTTTAATATTAAATAATTTTGAAAGATTCCAAATTCTTTCTCCTGCTATTTTCATTTTAGCAAGATCCCAATCCTCACCTGTAGCTTCATTTACCATTTCCGGAAGAATCTCATTTAACAATCCTATTCCGTAAGCAAACTGACAAACAATCAAGCTTTCTTCAGCAGCCTTTTCGTCCTGCTGATTCCTTATGAAATCTATTTTTTTATTAAGATCATCTTTTCCCCAGATCGATGCCAGTTCTCTCCCCAAAGGCCATGATCTTAAATGGCAAGCCCCTCTGTCAGCAGTCATATATACCAGTGCTGTCCCATCAGAACATCTTGGATCATAAGCGGGGATACCAAGTCCTTTTACCTCTGGCATTAAATAAGAAATACCCCATTTTTTACCTACAAATCGTAACCCCTCAGCCAGGACATCACCCACTCCTTCCCGATAAGATATCTGATTGAGGAGTTTAATGATTGTCTGCTTTTTTTTCTCCTCTCCCGCAATTTTAATCTTGCCAGAAGCAAGAAGCGCTCCAATTAATGCTCCTGTAGACATAGTATCAAGTCCATATTGGTTACAATAATAATTAAACTCGGCAATTTCATTAAGATCTAAAACTCCGATATTCGGACCCAAAAGAGCTATTGTTTCATACTCCGGACCTTCTATGGCAAATTTTCCTCTATTGTACCCTTTTGCACACGCAACAGGGCATTCACCGCAGGACAATCTCTTACCATCCAACGCTTCCACCGCAAACTCATCTATAGAAGCAACAGATTCTACTGCCCCTTCGGTAAAATTATTTACGGGCAGCAATCCATTTGCATTTACCGGAGTTACCGTCCTGGGAGTGCCATATTTTCGCTGATCCGGAACCCATGGATTATTAAAAATAACCTCTCGCGCCTTCTTAACCAAAAGAAGAAATGAGCTAAAGTTTGCTATGGGAATATCCCGCGTCCCTTTAACCGCTATTGCCTTAACTTTTTTTGAACCTAAAACTGCACCACTTCCACCACGAGCAGCCTGCCTTGAATAATCACTGGAAACACTGGCAAACCGCACAAGATTTTCCCCGGCAGGGCCAATAGACATCACCCTTACAGCAGGGTCTTTAAGGATTTTTTTAACGTAATTTTCTGTATCATAGACACGCATTCCCCAGACATCACTCGCCTCAATAAAAGAAACTTGATTATTATTAATAGAAATAATTACAGGTTTTTCTGAAATCCCTTCGATTATGAAAATATCAAAACCGGTCGCTTTTACTTCTTGAGCAAAATGTCCTCCGGAGTTACAATCGAGATAAATTCCGGTTAACGGTGATTTGGTAATTATCTCGTATCGAGAAGACGCTGGGGCAGATGTTCCGTTTAATGGTCCGGTAGCAATTATAAACTTATTTTCGGGCCCCAAAGGATCAATATAGGGTTTCAACTCTTTCACAAGATATTTAGTTCCAATTCCTTTGCCTCCAATAAATTTCTTTTCGTATTCTAAAGGAATATCTTCTTCAATATAAGTTTTATTGCTTAAATTAATTCTCAATAATCTATGAAATCTTGACATATTTCAATTCATCCTCCAACTAGCTTTCCCCCTGGTAGGCCAATTAGTACGCAAAAGAATTTTTGTTTTTTCTCCCGCTTTTTCAATAAGATCATCCTGCATCCTCTTTGCCTTAACAAGTATACTTTTCTCATCCATTGTTAAAACTTTTCGATTTTCCATAATTATTTTACCATCAATTATACTTGTCACAACATCATTACCCTTTGCACTATACACAATTTTTGGAACAGGCTTTCCGCCTAACATAAGATGTGGATTATCCAAATCAACAAGAATTATATCAGCCCGTTTTCCTTTCTCTATTGAACCAGTGAAAGAATCCATCCCTAAAACTTTCGCTCCGTCAATAGTAAGCATCTCTAAAACTTTTTCCGCAGTTATCGCTTCTGCATCCAAATTTTTAACTTTCCCCAACATAGCAGCTGTTTTTCCAATTTCAAACATATCGTAGGTATAACTGGCCGCCCCGTCCGTACCAAGCCCAACGGTTATCCCCCTGAAAAACATCTCGCTTATTGGAGCAATCCCATATCCAAGATGCATATTAGCTACAGGACAATGAACCACCTTTGTTTCCGTATTAGCAATTATATTCATTTCTTCAGCATTCAGCCATACACAATGAATAGCAATTGCATTTTTTCCAGTAAAACCAAGAGAATGGGCATACTCTAAATCACGCATCTTATATTTTTTCAAAGAAGTAGAGACTATTTCTACCCATCCGGCTATATGTGTTACAACCGATACATCCATTTCTTTTGCAAGAACAATTATTTTTTTAAAAAAATCTCGGCTCACATCTTCTGTTGACCCGGGACCTAAAGCCACAATGGTTCTTCCTTTTTTATGCCAGTTTTTTATAAAACTTCTGGCAGCATCCATAAGCGCCTTCTCGCTCCTTACCATTTCCGTATCAGTATTTTTTTTCCAACCTGCAAAACTCTCATTTAAAAAACCGAATACACTATGATTTCTTAATCCAGATTGATAAAAAACTTGGGCAACCTTATCAATGTTTGAAAAATCTGTATGCAAATACCAGTGATCTGAAAATGCTGTTGTACCACTCTTTATCATCTCCAAAGCAGCAATTTCTGCGCTTGCACTTGCATGCTCCGGTCCAATATGAGAAACAAGAGGAAGTAAAAATAAAATATTCCATGGATTAAAGTGCATATCATAACCTATCCCCTCAATTAGAGACTGATAAACGTGGGTATGACAATTAATTAAACCAGGTAATGCTATATATTTTTCACCTTCTATAGTTTTTTTTGCTTTCGCCTTTACTTCTTTCCCTATATATTCTATAATGCCATCCTTTATAAGAATTGAACCTTTTGGAAATATTCTCTTTTCTTTATCCATTGTAATTGCATATAAACATTTTATATGAATATCATACATTTTTTTACCTCTTCTCATATGGTTTCCCGCTTGCAGCAGGACCTATTGCCCTTTTACCAATTAGTCCGACAAGGGCAATCAAAGTCAATATATAAGGGGTAGCAAGAAGAATCTCGGGAGGAATGGGCACCCCTGCAGATTGAGCTGCAGCTTGAAAGGCATCTGCAAAACCAAAAAGTAGGCAGGAAAGAAAAGCACCAACAGGACTCCATCTCCCGAATATCATAGCCGCAAGACCGATAAACCCTCTCCCCTGGGTCATAGCATTGGAAAATTGAGATTGATAACCGATGGAGAGAAATGCCCCACCCAGACCGGCTAAAAAACCACTTGTAATAACCGCAATATAACGCATCTTTGCTACGTTAATACCTAACGTATCCGCAGCTCTGGGGTTTTCTCCTACTGACCTAATTCGCAAACCCAACGGAGTTCTAAAAAGAAAATAATTCATTATAGGTACCAGTATCAAAGCAATGTATACAATGGGATTCTGATTGCCTATTATGGGCCCAACTATCGGTAGATTCGCAATTAAAGGAAGTTTTATATCTCTAATCACGGGAACTACAGGACTTATACCATGGTATCCGGGCCATAATATCGGAATCATGATATTGGGAAAGCCAACTGCAAAAATATTAATTGCAGTTGCACTTATTATTTGATTTGCCTTAACAGTGACACTCATAAAGGCATGAATCAATCCCATCAATCCACCGATGGAAATACCAATTAACATTCCTACCCAAGGGCCGTAAAAATAAGAACCGGTTGCTGCCCCAAAAGCCCCCATTAACATCATCCCTTCGAGTCCGATGTTAATTACTCCGGATCGTTCAGTAATAACACCTCCTAAAGAAGCTAAAAGAATAGGTGTGGCAATCCGTAAAGTAGAGGCAAAGATTGATATATTAAATATTTTTTCTAACATTTCCACCTTTTTCCTTCGTAAACTTTTCTGTAAAAATTTTCCCTAAGGGCCCACTCATTCCCATAAAGAAAATAATGATTGCTGAAATTACCTGAACCATATCTTTACTTACACCCGCCACTGCTTGCATTAAAATTGCTCCGCTTCGTAAAATACCGAATAAAAAGGCCGAAAAAATTATCCCGAAAGGATGAAGCATTCCTAATAGAGCAACAGCAATAGAGTCAAAACCATATCCGGGAGAAAAAGCAGCTAAAAGTCGATAGTGAACTCCACATATCTCTACTCCACCAGCAAGCCCCCCTAACAAACCGCTTAACATCATAGTAATGACAAAATGACGGGGAACACTGATCCCTACCGTCTCAGCAGCAAATCTATTTTTCCCTACCGCCCTGATCTTGTATCCTAACCTGGTCTTGAAAAGTATATAATAAACTACAACAACTAGAATAAGGGCTAAGAAGATACCCCAATGAAGGCGGGTACCCTTCCAAATTCTTGTTATTTTAGCAGAATTTAATATCCGAGGAGAGGCAGGCATTTCATCCATAAGATCTTTCATGGGTCCTTTTGCAGATACCATATATCCTGTTATCTTGAAGGCAATATAATTTAACATTATAGTACTTATTACTTCGTGCACCCCAAAACGTGCCTTTAAAAAACCCGGACCAATTCCCCATACTGCCCCCGTCAGAGCGGCCCCGATTAGGACTGTGGGAACATGAAGAATTGGAGGTAAACCGGTTATTGAATATCCGAGAAAGGCAGCCGCCATTCCTCCCATAGCTATTTGCCCTTCTACGCCCATGTTAAAAAGTCCACACCGATAGGCCAAAGCAAAAGCCAGTCCACCGAATATAAGGGGAGTAGTAGAAAGAAGGGTCTCTGCAAAACATCTTTTACTGCCAAAGGCACCTTGCACAAGAGCAGAATATGCCTCAATCGGATTGTTTCCCATAAGCAACAAAATAATACCTCCCATAATAAGTGCAAATATTATGGCAATAAAAGCTTTCATAAAAGGGAAAAATCCTTCATTTTTAAATATTATCTGTTTCAAATTATTCTTTTCCATTTTTATTTACCGAGACTCCTCCTCCAGCCATCATTAATCCTATTTCTCCTTCATTGGCAGTTTGTGCATTAAATTCTCCCCGAAACTTTCCTTCGTAAATGACTATTATCCTATCACTTAAATTCATAATTTCTGATAATTCTAATGAAATCAATAAAATAGCTTTTCCTTCTTTACTCTGTTTGATTATTTGTTGATGCACAAATTCAGTTGCCCCCACATCCAATCCTCGAGTTGGCTGAGAGGCAATAATTAATTTTGGGTTTCTTTGCAGTTCTCGGGCAATAACTACCTTCTGTTGATTGCCCCCAGAAAGGGTATCAGCCAAGGCTTCTATATTAGAGCCCCGGATATCATATTTATATAATAATTCCTGAGAAAATTCCTTAACCTTAATAATATCAAGAAAAATCCCCTTGGCAAAGGGTTTATTATCTTGTAATCCTAAAATAAAATTCTCGTAAAGAGGAAAATCGACGATCAATCCTCTTAAGAGTCTGTCTTCGGGTATATGAGCGATTCTCCCCCTAGTAAAAAATTCTCGGGTTTCTTTATTAGTCAAATCTTCCCCGTTGATAATTATCTTTCCGTCATCTACTTTTCTTAATCCAGTTAAAACCTCTACTAATTCTGTCTGCCCATTGCCATCTATTCCGGCAATACCTACTATCTCACCTTCAGAAACTTCTAAATTCAACCCCCGTAATGCCGGCAAACCCCTTTGGTTTTTCGCAAAAATATCTTTTACTTCCAAAACGGTCTTGCCTACTTTCTTTTTCGGCTTCTCCGTCCGAAATAAAACTTCTCTCCCCACCATCATTTTGGCCAACTTAGAAGAATTGGTGTTAGAAGTCTCTATAGTATCAACTACCTTACCATCCCTTAAAACAGTAACTCTATCCGAAATATCCATTACTTCTTTTAATTTATGAGTAATGAATATTATAGTATGGCCGCTTTCCCTTAAAAAATTCATTATCTTGTAAAGTTCCTTTACTTTTTGAGGAGTAAGTATGGCTGTAGGTTCATCGAAAATCATTATTTTTGCTCCTCGATAAAGAAGCTTTAATATTTCAGCTCTCTGCTGCATACCTACTGAAATATTCATCACATAGGCTTGAGGATCTATATTTAATTGGTACTTTTGAGACAATGCAGTTATCTCTTCTTCCGCTTTTTTTATATCTAAAGAAATTCTTTTGGTTGGTTCAGCTCCTAAAATGAGGTTTTCAATTATAGTAAAAACCGGTATCAACATAAAATGCTGGTGTACCATCCCAATTCCTTTTTTTATGGCATCAGAAGGCCCATTAAAGCAAACTTCTTCCCCTTTAATAAATATCTTCCCTTCGTCGCAACCATAAAGGCCATAAAGGATATTCATTAAAGTCGTTTTGCCTGCACCATTTTCCCCTAATAAGCAATGTATCTCTCCTTTTTTAACTTCAAAATTAATATGATCATTAGCACAGACTAAAGGAAATCTTTTTACAATATTTTCCATTTTTACGATGGGGAACATATCTATACCTCGATATTATGAAATAAGACACGCCGGCTTAATTACTAAAAGCAATTAAGCCGGTTTCAAACAATCAATTAAATTTCAGGTGGTGTAAATTTTTCTAATTCATCTAAAGTAGTAGGTGGATCAATTTTCTCTTCAATTATCATCTGTTTTAACATATTAACATAGTCAAGAATTTCTTTTGGAACGAGTTTCCCTGTGGTAGGAGCAATATCAATTCCTCCCTCTGCTACTCCATACCTGTAAATTCCACTTTTAAAGTTTCCTTCTTTCACCATCTTTGCAGCATTAAAAACTGCAATATCAACTCGTTTAATCATAGAAGTAATTACGTTATCTGGAGCTAAATAATTTTGGTCTCTGTCTACTCCAATTACATATTTGTTCTTCTTCTTAGCAGCATTTATGACCCCTAAGCCAGTCATACCTGCTACTTGAAACACTACGTCTGCTCCTTGGTCATATTGAGCAGTGGCCATTTCTTCTCCTTTAGCAGGATCAGCAAAAGTACCGGTATAGGATACTAAAACTTTTACATCAGGATTAGCAGTCATAACCCCGGCCCTATAACCCGCCTCAAACTTTTTAGTAATAGGGGTTTCCATACCTCCTACAAAGCCCACAATTCCTGATTTAGTCATCTTGGCAGCAATTGCCCCTACCAGAAATGCACCCTCATTCTCTTTAAAAAGTAGACAAGCAACGTTGGGAGCATCTACTGTCCCATCAACTATGCCAAAATTGGATTCAGGAAATAATTCTGCTACTTCTGCCAATGCATCTTTCATCATAAAACCAACTGCAATAATTAGATCGACTTTTTGCTCAGCCAGGGTACTAAAATTAGGGACATACTGAGCCTGCTCTCTTGATTCTAATACTTTTTTTTCAATCCCTAATTTTTCTTCAGCCATTATTAAGCCGGCCCAGGCTGCATCGTTAAAAGCCTGATCTCCAAGACCAGATTGGTTGGTTACCATAGTCATTACTAACTTCTTTTCTGCTGAAACAAAAGATATTGTTCCAAGCAATATAATCAAAACTAAAAACAAACTTAAAAATACTCTACTTAAATTTTTCATTTTTCCCTCCTTAAATTTATATCTATCGCTTTTGTCTTTAAAAATAGCTAAAAAATTCTTTTTTCTTTAAAATTTACCTCCCTTCTTTTTCATCTACTCTTGCCATGGTCTGCAATAAACACAAATCAATTACGGTAATGGCCAATTATTTTTCTCCCACAATTTAATAGCCTCTTTTCTGCAATCCTGATATACGGATTCTTCGTCAAGATTTAGGAATTTACCCTTTTCCAGAATAACTTTTCCATCTATAATAACTGTATCAACATCTGATCGCTCACAGGTACTTACTATATAATTCTCGACATTCGCCTCAAATACAGGAACTGCTCCTTTCTTTTTTATTAAAATAATATCTGCTTTTTTACCCGGTTCCAGAGACCCTATCTCATTTTCCATAAGCACCGCTTTTGCCCCCTCGATTGTAGCCATGCTAAGAAGTTGAGAATCGGGTAAAAGTTCAAGATCCTCATATTTGATTCTGTGAATCATCTGCGCAGTTCTCATTATTTCAAACATAGAATGGGTCTGGCCATCAGTCCCTAATCCAACAATAACTCCCTCCTTAATAAAAGGGATCATATCAGGCCAAAATCCAAATATTGCATTAGACTCAGCATTATGGGCAATTTTTACATCGTGGGCTTTAAATATTTCGGGGTCCTTAAGAGGGTTTAGATAACTACAATGGAAGAGAAGAACATCTGGTCCCAAAAAATTTATTTCCTCTAAATACCTTGTTGGACGTTTTCCATACTTTCTGGTTGAATCGTAAACATGCCACCTGTCATCAGCCATATGCATCATTATTCCACACCCAAGTTTATCCGCCTCATTTCTCACTTGAATAAGTAATTCGGTGGGACAAGAAAAAGTGGTATGTACACCTATTCTTGCTTTTATTCTTCCTTTCTTCGGGTTTATCTTTTTTATAAAATCAATGTTTTCCTGCAACCCTAGTTCTTGATTCTCTTTGCTTATTCTGCCTGTGGTTTCAAAGGAAAGAACTGCTCTTATCCCGGATTCAAGAGCGGCTTGATACACTGCATTAAGAGCTCCTGGTAGAGCATAAGAGCCTTCTGCTGTATCTGTAGTTGTAGTTATTCCGCTCCGTATATTGCCGATTATACTTGTAAGAGAACCAATATACATCTGTTCTTTGGTGACCCGATCTTCCAACATAGGGTACCAAAATCTCTCCATCCAGGATATAAAAGAAAAATCAGAATCATCAAAACCTGAAAAAGGTATACTCCGTACAACAGCGCTATACAAATGGTTGTGCAAACTGATAAAGCCCGGGGATACAATCTTTCCTGAGGCATCTATTATTTTGCTGCCTTTTTCATATTTAGCTAAATCAATCTTATCTGCTTTGTCTATCCATTTTATAATATTATTTTCTATATATACAACGCCATCTCTTAAAATAGAATTATTTGAATCTTTAGTTACTACAAGTCCGTTCTTTATTAATATTTTTTCCATAAATCACACAACCCTTTAAATTTAAATTAATTATTTTTCGTCAAATCTTGAGCACATTCTCTTAGTTCTTTAAGGCCACTGGATGATGATTGTTTTATAAATCCAAGATCTGTCTGATAGGTAATTATCTTCATTCCTTTAGTCATCCATTCTTTAAGTTTTTGTAAACCTCCAATATGCATGCCTGTATATACCCCATATTTTCTCCCTGCATCAACAACTTTTTGAATGGCATCTGACATAATAGGATTATCAAGATCATTAGAAATACCACAAGAAACTGCAAGATCGTTTGGACCAAGAATGGCAGCATTAACGCCCTCAACAGAAAGTAGGGAATCTATATTATCAATAGCCTTTTTTCTTTCTATCTGAACAATAATAAAATTCTCCTTATTCGCTTTTTGAACAAAAGGAATAAGGGCTTCGGCTTTATAATCATTATGTCCTTTATTAATTGAACATCCCCTTTCTCCTAATGGAGGGTATTTTGCATATTTTACAATTTTCTCAACTTGCTCCCTTGTTTCAACTCTTGGGACCATAATTCCCTGTGCCCCAGCATCAAGACAACGTGCGATAAGATGATACTGGAGGTCTGGAACCCGAACCAAAGGAGTCATCCCGGTTAATCGAATAATCTTTAATAAATCTGCAACAGACTCCATATTGTGAGCACCATGTTCCATATCAATAAATAAAAAATCAAATCCAACGTCAGCAAGAAGGAGAGGGATTGCTGGCGTTCTTAACTCTTGAAGCATTGTTCCTATCACTACTTCACCGTTATTTAATAATCTTTTTAACCTATTATCTTTCATTATATATATCCTTCCTATATTATTTTGGTTTTAAATTATGTGTTCTGAACATCTGAACATCTGATATGTTGTTTTTATAATATAATAATCTGTCATTACTGTCAAATTTTTTTTATAATTTTTTATCTTATATCAAAAGAGCACCAATGAAAAATTTTCACTCATCCTAATATAAGGTATTGCTCTTCGGTAAAAGCTTATATTTTAAATCTTTTGGGTTGTGAAAAAACGTTTAAAGGTAATTATTTATAAGTATTTTCAGTCCAAACAGGCAAGATTAATGAAATATTATATGATTGTATGATTGAGGATAACTTCTATCGACCCTATAGGGGACTGAATCTTTTGACTCCTATTGAATATTTTAGTAATTTATTAAATAATAAAGGTCCTCCAATGTTGTAACTGTATTGGACTCAAATAATAAATGTCAGTTGCATTTTAAAAGTGAACCATTTAAATTTAAATTTACAAATTTATTCTTTCGAGGTATTATATAAAAAGCTGACATAAATTAGTAGTTAGCGTTAAATGCAAGTTGACAGTTTTCAGTTTTTAGATAAAGAGATAAAGAGAATCGGATTCTGTATCCTGGCTTCTTCACTATATACTGTATACTGTTTTTGTTTGATTTAGGTTGTTCTATAAAATATATTTAGAATTTCATTTGGGAGTATAACATGTTTTTTGTTCTAATGGGTTTAATCGGTGGTCTGGCTCTCTTCTTATATGGGATGCAAATTACCAGTGAAGGCTTAAAGAATACCTTCGGTAATAAACTAAAACAGATCCTGAGTAGCCTGTCCAGGAATAAATTAATCGCCTTATTAACCGGCATTATTATTACTTTTACTATTCAGAGCAGTACCGCAGCTTCTACCCTATTGGTAAGCCTGGTAAATACCGGAATTATGAGTTTAAGTCAGACTCTTGGTATCTTACTGGGAACCAGTATGGGAACAACTCTTACCGCCCAGATAATTGCCTTTAAAGTATCTGACTATGCCCTCTTAATAATTGTTCTTGGATTTGGCTTAAAACTCTTAGGGAGAAAAAGAAAACAAAGATTTATAGGCAATATCTTGTTGGGTATAGGTTTTATCTTTTTGGGAATGAAGGTGATGTCCGAGTCAGTCTCTCCCCTTAAAGATCACACCCTCTTTAAAGAAACATTGACTAATTTAGAACATATTCCTTTGTTGGCCTTACTCGCCTCTGCCTTACTTACCAGTGTAATTCAAAGCAGTACCGCCACTATGGGTTTAACTATTTCTCTGGCTATGCAAGGTTTGATATCTCTAAATCTGGCTATTCCGATAATTTTGGGCTCACATTTGGGTTCCTGTTCCACCGTCCTTTTTGCCGGCATCGGAGCTTCCCGAAGTGCAAAAAGGGTGACTTTAGCAAACTTATTATTTAAACTGGTAGGCGTTATCGTATTTTTCTTACTCACTCCCTATATAATTCTTCTGATACAGAAGTCTTCGGCAAACCTGCCCCGACAAATTGCTAATGCTCATGCCTTAATCATCGTGGGTAATGCCTTGATTTTTCTCCCTTTTACTGAAAAATTTGCTAAATTTTTAGAAAAGATTATTCCCCAAACAGAAGAGGTGGAGGTCTTGCAAAAACCTAAATTCTTAGACTCGGGCGCCCTTGGAACCCCGGAGATTGCCTTCTATCTGGCCAGCAAGGAGATATTGCGAATTTCCAATGCTGTAGAGGAGATGGTCCTGGGGGTTATGAAGGTATTTACCGACAATGATGAAAGATTGCTGGATGAAATAAGCGCACAAGATATGGTCGTGGATAATCTTTCTCGAGAGATAACTAAATATTTAACCAGGATAAGTTTTGAAACCCTCTCTGAAGAACATTCTAAAGAAGTATTTAGGTTATTGTACATTGTCGATGACCTGGAACATATCGGAGATTTAATAGATAAAAATCTGATTCCTTTGGTGGAAAAAAAGATAGACCACAGTCTGGTATTTTCTGAAAAAGGTGTAGAAGAGATTAAAAATATGCATCAAGAGGTTTACAACAACCTTCGAAATGCTATCGGGGCTTTCGCTCTCCAGGATCAAAGAATGGCTCAAAAAGTAATCGACCATAAAGAATACATCGATTCCCTGGAAATAACTTTGCGCAAGACTCATATCAACCGATTAAATGTAGGGATAGAACTTTCCCAAAAGACCAGTGGTGTTCATTTGGATCTAATCAATATCCTTAAAAGAATAAATGATCACTCCTTTTCTATCGCCAGGGCAGTAGTGGGAGAAATATAAACTAACGCGGAGCGTATAGCGTTTAGTATTAGTTAGTTAGTTAATTGGTTACTTGGTTAACTAGTTATATGATTGAGATATAGATAAAATTATAGGACAGGCGTTACCTGTTTTTAAGAGTAAATGCCCGCCTGTCTCTGAATTAAGGTAGGGGTCCGATTAATCGAACCCGTTAAAAGAAGGTGTCTGAAAACCCGGGGCGGATGAATCCGCCCCCTACAAAAAAACAATGTATTTTGTCATTGCGAATAAAGCAGACTGATAACCGAAAACTGTCAACTGAAAGCCTGTATTTAATACTAATGACTATTATAATTGGTCAATTGGTGAATTGGTGAATTAATTCTAACTGGTCAACCGCCTAACTGACTAATAGGGTAACTCCAACTAGGTAACCAGCTAACCAAATAACAAACAAGGATACATAATTAAATTATATGAGGAAAATATTTTATATGAACAATATGATAAATAATCAATCCAAAACAGAAAGCCTTATTCTTATCCCTATCTATAATGAACAAAAACACATTTTTAATGTTTTAAGAGAAGTAAGAAAATACTCAACAGAAGACCTGTTAGTAATTAATGATGGCTCTACCGATGAGAGCAAAGATATTATTGAAGAGATTGCCTCTTGTGCTAAACTCAAAGGGAAAGTTATCATTATAAATCACCCGGAAAACGAAGGATACGGCAAATCTTTGATTGACGGAATTAATTTTGCCCAGGATAACAATTACCAATATCTTTTGACTTTAGATTGTGATGAACAACATGAGCCGGAATTAATCCCTCAATTCTTTAAAGAAATTAAAAAAGGGAAGTTTGATATAGTTTCCGGTTCTCGTTATCTTTCTTCCCAAAAACAGATTGATGCTCCGCCCGAAGACCGATATACAATTAATCGTAAAATCACCGGGCTAATTAATGAGATAACCGGCTACGGATTAACCGATTCTTTCTGCGGGTTTAAAGTATATCGGGTGGAAGGCTTGAAAAAATTAGGATTAACCGAAAAGGGATACGGCCTCCCCCTTCAACTTTGGATTCAGGCCTATAAAAACCGTCTGACTATAAAAGAGCTGCCGGTGAGTATGATCTATAAAGATAAAGACCGTACTTTTGGTAATTATCTGGATAATCCCGAAACAAGATTAAAGTATTACCAAAAAATTATAGATAGTGAGGTGAAAAAATGCTGAATATATTAGCTGTCGGCCCTCATCCCGATGATGTGGAATTGGGAATGGGCGGTTCTATACTAAAATTTACCGAAGCAGGACATCAAGTAACTATCGTGGATTTAACTGATGGGGAGCCCACTCCTCACGGGGATCCGGAGACCAGAAAAAAAGAGAGTGTAAAATCAAGCAGGATATTGGGGATTGATGAGAGGATTACTCTTGATTTTCCCAATCGATATCTTCAGGATGAAATAGAAGCGCGCCAGGAATTAGCTGAAGTCATCAGAAAAATTCAGCCGGATATCCTTTTTGCCCCTTACTGGATAGATGCCCATCCGGACCATGTTGCTGCCTCAAAAATCTGTGATGCAGCCCGTTTCTACGGAAAACTCACCAAAACAGAGATGCAGGGCAGGCCCTTTTATGTAAAAAAAGTATATTATTATATTGCGTCTCATCTAAAGCTAAATTTCAAACCTTCTTTTGTTATGGATATAACCAAGGTGATGGAGATGAAGATAGAAACTATCAGGTGCTATGAATCCCAATTCGGGCCTTCTCCCGAAGGGCATCAGCTATTTGAATGGGTTTTAAATTCTAACCGTTACTGGGGAAACCTTGTTGGCACAGAGTTTGCCGAACCTTTTATCTCCAAGGAAGAAATCGGCATTAAGGAGATAGAGGCACTTTTGTAAATAAAAAAAACGTCCTTAGGAAAAATAAGTTTGCTCCAGAAAGCATTGATCATCTATTTTACCATAAATTAAAAACGGTATTGAAACAGTAGATTAATGACTACCATTTCCCATTAATCTACTTCGGAACTCTTCAGTGCTAAATAAGTACTCCAAATTACTGCCTGAATTAAAATAGATTCATCTGGTACAAAATGGGAATTATGTATATCATATTCGCCCCCTACCCCCAACAAGCCGAAAAAACTTGGAATTTTTTGGGAGTAGAAAGAAAAGTCTTCAGCTATCATTAAAGGTTTAGATAGTTTAATTATATTTTTTTCTTCCAAAATCTTTTTGGCCCATTCAGTAACTTCTAAAGTAAGTAAAGGATGATTAACTACTGAAGGATAGAGACGTTTATAATCTAATTTTCCCTTAGCTCTAAATGTACTTGCCACACCGTTTAAAATCTCTCTTATACGTCGTTCAGCATAATCTTGAGTTTTTATGTCAAAAGTTCGCACCGTCCCTTTAAGAATAGCTTTCTCTGGAATAGCATTATAAGCATCCCCCGCCTGAATATTTCCAAAACCAAAAGCTATATGATCTAAAGGGGATATTTCTTTTGAAACTAATTCTTGATAAGCCAAAATTAAATAAGAAGCAACTACTATCGGATCAATAGCCTTATTGGGTTTTGCTACATGAGCACCTTTACCATTAATTTCGATAATTACTCTATCAGATCGACTAGTAAGAACACCAGAACGAATGCCAAAGGCTCCTAAGGGTAAATCGGGCCAAACATGATGGCCAAAAATCATTTTGATGCCAAATTCTTCTATTAGACCATGATCGATCAAGACCTTTGCGCCGGCACTACCTTCTTCTGCCGGTTGGAAGATCAAGACTATTTTCCCCGATAAATCAGATTTTAATCGTGGCAATAAATTAGCCACACCCAATAAAATTGCAGTATGCACATCATGACCACAGGCATGCATCCGCCCCTTAATTTTAGAGGAAAAAGGTAAACCAGTATCTTCATTTATAGCTAGAGCATCTATATCTGCCCTTAAGGCCCGGGTAGGACCAGGCTTATCCCCTATTATTACGCCAACAACTGCAGTAGTATCGGCATAATTAGAATGAACTTCAACACCACAACGATGAAGCTCTTTGCTTATCAATTGAGCGGTCCGCTCTTCTTTAAAGGCTAATTCTGGATATTGATGCAATTCACGTCTAAGTTGTATCACTCTCTTTTCTGCATCTTGCGCAAGTCTTTTTATTTTTTCTTTAATACCCACTTTATCTACACCTCTTTATCTTTCATAGACTCTTCTGTTTTGATCTAAACAGATGGAAATATAACACTGCTCCAAAGATGACCAATCCTATAATTCTCAATTTAAAACTGGAAGTAATTAGTAAAATCGCTGCCAAAATAAATATAGTTCTTTCTAATAACCATAAGGGTGCTTTTAAAAAACCGATTATAGCAATAGAAATAGAATAAAGCCCGATCATCACACAAAAAACCGAAGAAAGGTAGTTACTCCAATTAAAATTAATCATCAATAATACTGGATTGTATATAAACATATAAGGAAGAAGTAATCCAGCAGCTCCTAAAAATAGACCGGTAAGAGCTACTTTATTAGGGTTGGCCTTGGCAATCGCCGCTGCAGTAAAGGAAGTTAAAGCTACGGGAGGAATTACTGCCGACATTGTACCAAAATAAAAGGCAAAAAAGTGAGCCGCTAAATCAGGTATTCCTATCATAATAAGAGCTGGGGCAGCAATAGTGGCAGTGATAATATAACAAGCCGTGGCAGGTAAACCCATACCTAATATAATGGCTGTTACCATACAGAGCAAGGCAGTGAGCCAAAGCTGTCCTCCAGCAAATTTTACTATATTTAAACCAATGACCTGTCCTATACCGGTCATACCCACTGAACCTATAATAAATCCGACAATTCCACAAATAATGGCAATAGGTGCTCCATTACGGGCTCCTTCTTCTAAAGCCATAATTATCTCTTTGAAGCTCATTCTGGTATTTTTACGCAAACTGGATATCAGTAAAATAGAAACGATCCCAATAAAAGCTGCAATTAATGGACTATAGCCCCTTAACATAAGAAATATAATTAAAAATAAAGGTACAGACATATGTCCTTTATCTTTCATAACTTCTTTAAATTTGGGCAGCTTATCTTTGGGAATACCGACTAGCCCCCATTTTGCCGCTCCTAAATCGACCATGTGGTAAAGAGTAAAATAATATAGAAGTGCGGGAGTAAAGGCAGCCAACATTATCTTATTATAAGGAAGGCCTAAATAGGAACTCATAATAAAAGCTGCCGCTCCCATTATCGGAGGCATTAAAATACCTCCGGTTGAGGCAATTGCTTCTACTGCTCCAGCAAAGTAAGGTTTATACCCCATTGATTTCATCAGAGGAATGGTAAAAGAACCAGTAGTAGCCACATTGGCCTGGGAACTTCCACTGATAGTGCCAGTTAAAGCGCTAGCAAATATGGCAATTTTAGCTGGTCCCCCCCTAGCCCTTCCCGTTAAAGAAGAGGCTAAGTCATTAAAGAATTCGGAAGCTTTTGTTGCTTTTAAAAAACTGGAAAATAAAATAAACATAAAGACATAGGAAGCAGAGACCATTATGGCTACTCCCAGTATACCTTCTGAGGTCATACTCATCCGAACTAAGATTCTCTTTAATTTAAACCCCTGATGGATAAATATTCCCGGCATATAAGGGCCTACATAGGTATAGACTAAAAAAATTACTGAAAGTAAAGTAAGAGGGATACCCACAGTACGCCGGGCAGCCTCAATTATTAGAAATATAATAATTATTCCATAAATTATATCAGTTGAATTCGGTTGGAGCATGGAGTTAACTAATCGCATGTAAAATAATAAAAAATATATTCCTGAACAAGCAGTCAACGAGAACAATACCCAATCCATTAAAGATGGTCTATCTTTGGGAGATCGAGATGATGCAGGACGAATTAAAAATATTATTCCCATCATCAAGCTAAGATGAATCATATTTTTTTGCATTACACCGATAAGTCCGAAACTGTTATACCAGATATGAATTAATGAAGTAATTATACAAAAAACTGATACAAATAATTTTATCTTCCCAGATAATTTACGATATTCCACACTTTCTTGTTTGCTTTTACTTAAAGAATTCATTCAAATAAACCTACCTCGTAATTTTATTTTAATAAAAGGAGAGGGCAAAAACATCTTCACTCTCTCCTTTTATTCAGACAATTAAGTCTGTTTTATTTTATTTCATTTCTGGGGGTATTAAACTATCTGGGATTTCTACATTATTGTCACGGTAGAATTTCACTGCGCCTGGATGTAGCGGAGCACCACTTAACCCTAAAATGGCTTCATCTAAACTCAGGATTTTTAAAGCTCCGTGTTGTTTCTTTAAATCTTCGAGTTTCTTCTTATAAATTACTTCCAGCATCTTATAAACAATATCATCATCTAAATCTTTTTCTGCAATTAAAGAACTTTTAACTCCAATCACCTGTAAAGTTCTATCCTGTTTAGGATAAGTCCCTTTTTCAATAATTACTCGAGTAAAATAGGGAGCTACTTTTTTTATTTTATTTACTTCTTCATCAGTAAATTCAATCACATCTACCGGTAGTTGACCAGCATAGAGCTGGGATACTCCTGCTGTAGGAAGTCCAGCTCCTAAGTAACAAGCATCGATTAAACGATTTTGGATAGCCTGGACTGAATCATTATAACCTAAATACTGAGGATTAAAATCATCAAAGGTCATACCAGCTACTTCTTTAAAAATTGTGGGCAAATGAAACTCCCCCAGCAGGAGCTGGGGGTATCTTAAACCTATGGTAATGTTAATTGCAGTTGCCCTTTGTCTTCTTTTTCTTGATGCTCAACGTAGG
>LDZT01005254.1_pt1 | contig 37875 bp, 35 predicted proteins | sample 615521 | NCBI WGS metagenome assembly LDZT01 (sample SAMN03408292, study PRJNA278302) | terrestrial metagenome | isolation source: oil reservoir sample SB1 | place: USA: Alaska, North Slope, Schrader Bluff formation | collected 2011-09 | reverse complement strand
TCCTTCGACTATTTCAAGGGTCGTTCCAATGCCCTTGGATTCCTCAACGGTGATTACGCCGTCCTTGCCGACTTTCTCCATGGCTTCGGAAACCAGTTCGCCGATCTCAGTGTTATTTGCAGAAATGGATGCGACCTGGGAAATGGCAGATTTGGTCTCGACCTTTTTAGCGCTCGACTTGATTGCTTCAACGACCTTTTCGACCGCTTTCTCAATTCCCAGTTTGACAATCATGGGATTGGCGCCGGCGGCAACATTCTTCATTCCCTCGCGTACGATTGCCTGGGCTAAAAGTGCTGCGGTCGTGGTGCCGTCACCGGCGACATCATTTGTTTTTGTGGCTACTTCCTTGACCAATTGGGCGCCCATATTTTCAAGCGGGTCGCTCAGTTCGATTTCCCGGGCGATGGTGACACCGTCGTTGATAATCATAGGAGAACCGAATTTCTTCTCCAGCACAACGTTGCGGCCTTTGGGGCCAAGTGTCACACGGACCGCGTCCGCCAGGGCATTGACTCCCTTTTCTAATGCACGCCTTGCGTCTTCACGGAAGACGATTTCTTTTCCAGCCAATTTTCATACCTCCTTAATTATTTTACAATTACGCCAAGAATGTCAGATTCGCGCATAATCAGGTATTCAACATCATCAAGCTTGATCTCGTTGCCGGCGTATTTAGAGAAAAGTATCTTGTCTCCTACTTGAAGATCAATTGACACTCTTGTGCCATTGTCCAGCAGCCTGCCCGGACCCACTGCTACGACTTCCCCTTCCTGGGGTTTTTCTTTCGCTGTTTCCGGCAGTACAATGCCTCCTTTAGTTACCTCTTCGCTCGGCAGTGGTTTGATGACTACCCTTTCACCTAGTGGTCTGATCACCTAAAATCCCTCCTTAAAGGATTTGTAAGTTAGTCTAGTTGTTAGCACTCGATAATAGTGAGTGCTAACAATAGCTAAATAATATTAAACAGTGACATTTATGACAACCATCATTCTCCAACAAAATAGCCCGTCTTTGTTGATTAGAATAAATCTTCTTTGAATTTCTTTATCTTTCCTTTTATTTTCATATTATGTTCATATATTCTTTCCGCTGTATGGGATTTTTATACCGGGGAAAGGCAAATATTTCTTTTTAGCCCCCGCATTCCCCGGTTCTGCCGGTGAGGATCTCCATGCCGTGGATAAGTGTGGGGAAAAGTATATCCAGGCACTCCCTTACCGCTTTAAGGCTGCCGGGCAGGTTTATAATCAGGGTGCCTTTTCTGATTCCCGCCGTTGCCCTGCTCAGCATGGCCCGCGGGGTCTTTTTCAAACTTTCCAGGCGCATAATTTCAGGAATGCCGGGTACTTCTTTTTCGATGATCTTTTTGGTTGCTTCCGGTGTATTGTCGCGCGAGGAAAATCCCGTCCCGCCGGTGGTAAAGATCAGGTCCAGCTTCTCTTCATCGCACATGGCAAGCAGGGCGTTTTCAAGATCTTCATGATTGTCAGGCACGATAAGGTGAGTTTTTACCTTCCAGCCTAATTCTTCAATAAACTCCCTGATTGCCGCTCCGCTCAGGTCTTCGCGTTTCCCACCGGACCCTTTATCACTGGCCGTAAGGATTCCTACAGAATACATTTGATGTCGCTCCTTTAGAGATTTTATCGCTATTAAGTTTAACATACTTGTACTGGTTTTTCCAACGCGGTAAAATAAACTGTGGGGTGTTATAAAGTTTGCCGGATTACACAACCTCAATCGAAGTCAGGCGATATAACCACAGCGGGCTGTCTGTATTACAGGATGTGATTATTAAGGAAAGGCCGATAACCCTTTTTGTGAACGGCAAAGAACTGGCTGCGATTGTTTGTTCTCCTGTTCACTTAAAAGAGCTTGCGGTCGGTTTTCTTTATTCGGAGGGGATTTTTCAGGAAAGAAAAGATCTCCGGGCAGTTTCCGTAAATGAGGAAGAGGGAATTATCCGGGTGGAAGCGGATGGCCGGATTCCTTCAGATGAAGATTTGCGCAAACGGTACGTGACAACCTGCAGCGGGAAAGGGAAAACTACATTTTATCTTGTGGACGATATGCTCAAGATTAAGCCTGCAGAGAGCGGCCTGGTTTTAACCGTTGACGAAATTCTTCACTTGAGCGAGGAAATTGAAAAAAACACCGTCGTTTTCAGATCTACCGGCGGTACCCATGGTGTTTCCCTTTGCACGAGTAAAGAAGTTATCTGCACCTTCGAGGATATCGGAAGGCATAATGCAGTGGATAAAATGGTTGGATACTGCCTTTTGAAAGGAATTTCTTTAGATGATAAAGTAATTGTTTTCAGCGGGCGAATTTCCTCGGAAATAATCATTAAAATTGCCCGTATCAAATCACCCATGATTATTTCCCGCGGCGCCCCCACAGATATGGCGCTTGGCATAGCAAAACAGTTAGGCATAACAGTTATTGGATTTGCCCGTCCTGATAAGTTTAACGTTTATTCAAACGATCAAAGGGTTGCGTTAGAAAATAAAGAGGGCTTAAAAAAATGACGCCTACTTCAAAGGTAGTTATCGAGACAACAGAGGTGGATAGTAAAAAATCGACTATCTTACAGGATGTGGTGGTCAAGGAAAGACAGGTTAACCTTCTCTTCAACGGTCAGGAACTTGGAGTTATAGACTGTATTCAGGATTCACTGCGGGAACTTGCCCTTGGCTTTCTTTTTACAGAGGGGTATCTCCGTAAAAAAGATGAATTAAAACGGATTTTCTTAAGCGATAACAGCAGTTTGCTTATGGTAGAGACGCTTGCCTACGAACCGAAAGAGGAGGATTTCATAAGGCCTATTGGTACCAGTTCTAAAAGCAGGTGGCCTTCCCTGCGGCCGGAAGGCTATGAAGAGGCTCTAAATCCGGTCGTATCCGATCTTGTTGTATCATATGAACAGGTAATCGGCCTGAATCTTCAGTTCGATTACCTCTCTGTGCTTTTGGCGTCAACAAGGGCCACTCACGGAGCGGCCCTGTGCACGAACAGCAAAATTATCCGGCTTTTTGAAGACATCGGCAGATTTAACGCAATAGACAAGATGGTTGGTTTTACTTTCTTCGAGGAAATACCTTCATCCGATAAACTGGTGTTTTTCAGCGGCCGGGTTTCTTCCGGAATTATCACAAAACTCCTGCGTATCGGGGTACCGGTGATTATTTCCCGGGACTATCCTACCGATCAGGCGATTGAGCTGGCGCGTGAAAAAGGTATCACCGTAGTAGGCGCCGTCAAAGAGGACAAATTTATTATCTTCACCCACGGAGAAAGGGTTGATTTGGGCAGTAAGGCAAAAACCTGCTTTTAAAAACAGCCTAGTTCGCAGGCTTTGAGCTTTATTTTCAGGCTGTTGCAGGCATTTCCCACTGTACGGGGCCTTACTTTCAGTTTTGCAGCCAGCTGGCGTGCCCCCGAACAGGTTAACTTACCATCGACGGCTGCTTTTTTAACAGCTTCCAGTACCTGTTGTGATATCTCGTCGCCGGTTTCTACAGCAGTTCGCTTCTGGTGGCTGGCAAATTTTGCCGCAAAATAATTCTCTGCATAGATTGCTCCAAGTGGGTTATGGGCAAGAACCCGGTCCTTTACTGCAAGAACTGTCACCGGGGCTGCCGAGTAGCGGATAAAAAGCGTGTCGTGTCCCACACACAATCCCAGTAGAATATTTAACTCTGTTCCTGCTTCTTTTAAAAGTCCGGCCTGGGCTATGGGATTGCACATAGGTTCGAATTGACCGGGCCGAACTTTCTGGCTGTCATTCAGACCCAGTTTTTCTTTGCCCTGAGCTCCTGTTTTGCATACTACAGAGGTTACCTTAAAGCCGGCATCCTGTAATATTTTGGATACCTGCCGCGCCTCTTTTCGCAGACCCACACAAAAAGCAAGCCCCAGTTCTTTAAAACCAGCCCGCCAGCTGAATTCGATAATTTCCTCCAGCCTCGTCCAGATGCAGTAGCCTTCCGATTCGACCAGTGCAGAGTTATAGCTGATATTCTTGTTGTCTTCCTTTTCGTACTCGCGGAGCGTTTCCTCGTATAATTCCTGATGATCCCGCATGGGGCAGTGATCCGGCATCTTTTCCAGCCGCCCGTCCCAACATGAGAACTGACCGCAGTTAGCGCAATTACTCATCAGTGATACCTCCTTAAAGTTTAGTCTAAAAATAAGACTTCCTTTCATTTTATATTTATCTTCAGAAACATTTTAAATTTGGAAGCCTATATTAAAGATTTCTCTGGATTTGGGCTATTTCCTTCCGGTTTAAAATTACCGGTAAAATTAAAGTTTATGTTTTAAAATGAGCTTCCTGGAAAAAATAAAGAAGGAAAAAAATGTACTAAAGTCGAATTATCTCTAAGCCGTTTATATTAAGTTAAAATTTAGGAGGTTAATGAGTTGGCAAAAGTTTTGTATGATTCGGATGTAAAAATGGATGCCCTGCGCGGCAAGAAAATAGCAGTGATCGGTTATGGAAGCCAGGGTCATGCTCAGGCGCAGAATTTGAAAGACAGCGGCCTGGACGTTATTGTAGGGGAATTAAAGGGGACCGCTGCCTGGGAACAGGCTGTAAAAGACGGCCTTAATGTTACAAGCGCGGCGGAGGCGGCGAAGGCCGCCGATATTATCCAATTCCTGGTTCCTGACCAGTATCAGGCTGAAGTTTATAAAAAAGAGGTTGTGGAAGGACTGGAAGAGGGAAACGCCCTGATGTTTTCCCACGGTTTCAATATCCATTTCCACCAGATTGTCCCGCCGGCAAATATTGACGTGACGATGATCGCACCCAAAAGTCCCGGTCACCTGGTTCGCAGGATGTACACCGAAGGTAGGGGCGTGCCTGCCCTGTTGGCTGTCTTCCAGGACTATACCGGCAAGGCGCATGAACTGGCCTTAGCTTACGCTTGGGGCATTGGCGCAACCCGGGCGGGTGTAATTGAAACAACTTTCAGGGAGGAAACCGAAACCGATCTGTTTGGTGAGCAGTGTGTGCTTTGCGGCGGTGTGACTTCTCTTGTCAAAACAGGGTTTGAAGTGCTGGTCGAAGCCGGTTATCAGCCGGAGATAGCTTATTTTGAATGTCTTCACGAATTAAAGCTAATCGTTGATTTAATGTACGAGCAAGGCCTGTCGATGATGCGCTACTCGATCAGCGACACTGCTGAATACGGGGATCTGACAAGGGGACCGAGGTTAATCAACGGCGCCGTACGGGAAGAAATGGAATGTATTCTGGAAGAAATTCAAACCGGGGAATTTGCACGGGAATGGATTCTCGAGAATCTGGCCAACCGACCAGTTTTTCAGGCCTTGAGGGAAAGGGAAAAGGAGCACCTGATCGAGATAGTGGGAGCCGAGTTGCGGTCAATGATGCCCTGGTTGAAGAACCGGGGTTAAAACGGCGCCGCGACTTAATACATATATGGGGTAATAGGCGGTACCGGCCATTTTGCAGCCTTTGATCCTGCGTGTGTTTTTTAGTTAAATTAACGCTGCAGGTGAGAAACTTTATATGGAATGCAAAAGGTTTGAACCGCCATTATTTTTAGGAAGGCCGAAAAAAACAGCTGACATAACAGGTTTAATTGGGGGATAAAAAATGGCGGCAGATTACCAGGATTACTACGAAACCCTGGGTATTAACCGGGGCGCTACGGAAAAAGAAATCAAGGCCGCATACCGGAAACTTGCCCGTAAATGGCACCCTGATCTACATGCGGGCAAAAAGAAAAAGGATGCAGAAGAAAAATTCAAAAAGATTAATGAGGCATACGAGGTTCTCAGCGATCCCGAGAGAAGGGCAAAATATGACCATCTGGGCAGCAACTGGCAGGCGCAGGATTTTGGGCCTCCTTCCGGAGCAGGTGAAGATGTTCATTTTTACTCGAATGCCGATTTAAAAGGCGGAGGCTTTAGCGAATTCTTTCAAACACTTTTCGGAGATCGCTTTAATAAGGCCGAGACAGCTTACCGTTCCAAGGCTGTGAACGGCCGGGATGTAGAGAGTGAGATAGAGCTTACTCTGGAAGAGGTATACCACGGCACGACCAAAGGTTTTCAAATTTCCAACGGCGCTATCTGCCATATGTGCAGCGGCACGGGATTCCAGGGCAAAGGTTTTTGCCCGGCTTGCGGGGGAACCGGAACATTGCCGGAAACAAAAACACTGCAGGTTAAGGTTCCACCTGGCCTTTCTGAGGGAAGCCGCATACGCCTGAGGGGTCAGGGCGGGGAAGGCCTTTCGGGAGGCAAAAGGGGAGACCTGTATCTTAAGGTGCATATCCTACCGCACCCCTTTTTTACCTTAAAAGACAACAACCTGGAGACGGAAGTTGTCATTTCTCCTGAAGATGCAGTATTAGGGACTAAAGTATCTGTGCAGACGCTTGACGGCCCCGTTACAATGACAGTTCCTGCAGGAAGCCGGTCAGGAAGAAGGCTCAGGCTGAAAGAAAAGGGAATGCCCATCAAAGGCGGAGGCCGGGGAGATCAATATGTTCGCATTGTAATCGACATTCCGGAATTTCTCACCGAAGAGCAGAAAAGAATATACCGGCAGCTTAAAGAAACTAAAACGGGGTAGAGATCAATGACTAAATATTCATTACAGGTGTATCTTCATAATATCAAGGAAGAAATGCTTGATGTCAACGAGTTAGAAGTACATCCTGAAATAATTGAGAAGCTCAGCGAGTTAGGTATTGTGGAAGTTATCGACGGATGTATCGGCCCGGAAAATTTGTACCGGGTGAGGAAAATCATCAGGTTAAAAAGTTCTTTAAGCTTGAACTGGCAGGGCGCGGCTATTATTCTCGATCTTCTTGAACAAATTGAAAAGCTCCAGGAAGAGATTGAACAACTTAGAAAAAGGTGATTTTATGGATATTAACCGTTTTACACAGAAATCAAGAGAAGCCTTGTCTGCCGCTCAGCAGCTTGCCGCTGAAAAAAACCACCAGGAGGTCGGCCAGAAACATCTTTTGCAGGCGCTGCTCGTTCAGCAAGATGGGCTGGCGGCACGAATAATTACGGGTTCGGGGGCAGACCTGGCAGCCCTAAAAAGCGGTTTGTCGGGTTTAATGAAAAAGATACCTGCTGTTTCCGGCTACGAAGGCGAAATGCGGATCAATGCCGCCCTCTCCAGGGTCCTGGCGCAGGCTGATAAAGAAGCGCAGCTCTTAAAGGATGATTTTATTAGCGTCGAGCACCTGCTGTTGGCTTTGGCCGAGATGGCTGAATGGGATCTGGGAAACCTTTTTAAGCAGATGGGCATAACCAGGGACAGACTGCTGAATTCTATGCGCTCCATAAGGGGCAACCAGAGAGTGGAATCTGATAACCCTGAAGAGACATACCAGTCCCTGGAGCGGTATGGGAGGGATTTGACCAGCCTGGCCGGCGCCGGGAAAATTGATCCTGTAATCGGCAGGGACGATGAAATACGCCGGGTCATTGAGATTTTGTCCAGGCGCACCAAAAATAACCCGGTCTTAATCGGCGAACCTGGAGTCGGTAAGACAGCCATTGTGGAGGGACTGGCCAGAAGGATCGTTGCCCGGGATGTTCCCGAGGGGTTGAAGGAAAAGAAGTTAATTTCTATTGACATGGGAGCGCTGATTGCAGGCGCCAAATACAGGGGTGAATTTGAGGAAAGGCTGAAGGCGGTATTGAAAGAAGTTCAGGAATCTTCAGGAAGAGTAATCCTTTTTATAGATGAGTTGCATACTGTTGTAGGCGCAGGGGCTGCGGAGGGCGCAATGGATGCCGGGAACCTGCTCAAGCCGATGCTTGCGCGCGGCGAATTACGGTGTATTGGGGCGACAACCATTGATGAGTATAGAAAGCACATCGAAAAGGACGCAGCTTTGGAAAGGCGCTTCCAGCCTGTTCTGGTAAACCCCCCTTCGGTCGAGGATACTATTTCTATCCTGCGCGGCTTAAAGGAACGGTATGAAGTTTTTCACGGCGTCAGAATTCAGGATTCCGCCCTGGTGGCTGCCGCAGTTCTATCGGACCGGTATATAACAGACCGTTTTCTTCCCGATAAAGCCATTGATCTGGTAGACGAAGCCACCGCCCGCCTGCGCACGGAAATTGACAGCATGCCCACGGCGCTGGACGAGGTAAACCGGCGAGTTATGCAGCTTGAGATTGAGAAAGCCGCCTTGAAAAAAGAAAAGGATCAGGGTTCCCAGGAGCGCCTGAAAAAGATTGAGGAAACACTCGAGGTTTTAAGAAATGAAGCCGCTGATTTAAAAGCTCAGTGGAATGTTGAAAAACAGGTTATCACCAGGATTAGGCAGTTCAAGCAGGAAATTGAGGAAACCAGGATGGAAATGGAAAAGGCGGAAAGGGAATATGATTTAAACAGGATGGCCGAACTTAAATACGGCCGCCTGAATGAACTGGAGAGAAAGCTCAAGGCGGAGGAAGAATCGCTTGCAGGCCAGCAAAAGCATAAGATGCTGCTCAAAGAGGAAGTTGATGAAGAAGATATTGCTAAGGTGGTCAGCCGGTGGACAGGCATAAACGTAAGCAAACTTATGGAAGGCGAAAAGGAAAAACTGATTCGCCTTGAAGAAATTTTGCATGAGCGTGTTATTGGGCAGGATGAGGCGGTAAGCGCAGTCACCGACGCTGTAATCAGAGCGCGCGGCGGCATCAAGGATCCGAACCGGCCGGTGGGCAGTTTTATCTTTTTAGGACCGACCGGTGTGGGAAAAACAGAACTTGGCCGGGCGCTTGCTGAGGCTCTGTTTGACGATGAACGAAATATGATCCGGTTGGACATGTCCGAATATATGGAAAAACATACTGTAGCCAGACTGATTGGCGCACCTCCGGGGTATGTTGGCTATGAAGAAGGGGGGCAGCTTACAGAAGCGGTCAGGCGGAAGCCGTATTGCGTAGTTCTGTTCGACGAAATTGAAAAAGCTCACAATGATGTTTTCAATGTCCTTCTCCAGATACTTGATGACGGGAGGTTGACAGATGGCAAGGGCAAGACGGTGGATTTTCGCAATACTATTATTATCATGACCTCAAATATCGGGAGCCAGGAGATACTCAACCGCCAGGAAATAGGCGGCGATTACGATAAAATGAAGGCAAGCGTTTTAGCCTTATTAAGGCAGTATTTCAGGCCTGAATTCTTAAACCGGATGGACGAAGTAATTGTTTTTCATGCGCTGGAAAGGGAGCAAATCAGGCAGATTGCCATTTTATTATTGAAAAAACTTAACCTGCGTCTTGCCCAGACTATAAATTGCTCCCTGCAATGGGAGGAAAGCGCCGTAGGTTATCTGGCTCAGAAAGGCTATGAGCCCGAGTTTGGCGCAAGGCCGTTAAAAAGGGTAATTCAACAGGAAGTAGAGACGCAGCTTTCACGAAAGATAGTCAGGGGAGAAATAAAGCAGGGAGACGTGATTACCTTAAAACATGGGGAAGTAGGCCTTTATTTCGACCTGGCTTAAAGATAGACAAAGGATTTTAGTTTGATTTAATAAAGCGAAACGGGTGATTGGACCGTGTTAAGAATTGAAAATTTGAAAGTCAGCTTGGGGGACAGGGAGGTATTAAAGGAAGTTAACCTGGAAATCAAACCAGGTGAGGTTCATGTTCTTTTTGGCCCGAACGGCTCCGGTAAAACCTCGCTGCTGATGACTCTAATGGGGTTTTCAAACTACCGCGTGACAGAAGGGACGATTAATTTCAAGGGCCGGGATATAACCGGAATGAGTATTGATGAAAGAGCAAGGTTGGGAATAGGGATGTCTTTTCAACGGCCGCCGACAATAAAGGGCTTAAAAACCCGCCAGATGGTTGCCCTGTGCAGTCCGGGCAAGGAGATTCAGTTAGAGGAGATGGCCAACCGCCTAAATTTTGAAAGTTTTTTAGACAGGGATTTAAATTCCGGTTTCTCCGGCGGGGAAATTAAAAGATCCGAGCTGCTCCAGCTGATGGCGCAAAATCCGGACCTGATTTTATTGGACGAACCGGAATCGGGCGTTGACCTGGAAAGCATATCCTTGATCGGCGAAGTGATCAATGAACTTTTAGAGCGCAAACCTGGCAAGGACCACGCTGCGTCTTCCCGGGAGAGAAGAAGCAAAAGAGCCAAAGCAGGCCTGCTGATTACCCATACGGGATATATTTTAAATTATGTAGACGCTGATGTTGGGCACGTGCTGTATGACGGGTTTTTATCCTGCCACGGCAACCCGCGTGAAACTTTGAGGTGCATCCAGGATATGGGTTACCAGGAATGCATGCGCTGCATGGTCTAACACAGAAAGGACAGTGAAGAAATGAAAGGGGCAAGGGAAAACAAACTTCAAAGGGCCCGTGATGCGGTCAAGAAAACAGCTCTTTTCGGCGAAGATCTCGATCTTGGCCGGTTTATCCACGAGGCGCACTTGCACTCAAATATAAAAGACCTTTCTTCTTTATCAGAGCTTGATAAAAAAGAACTCCTAACCGCCGGGGTAGACCCGGATATAAAGGGGCGGTCCGGCAGTTTTATGCAGATAGACCACTCGGTTGTACATCAGGATATTTTTCAGGATGGCCTGGAAATTATGAGCACCAGTGAAGCTCGAGAGAAATACGATTGGCTGGAGGATTACTACTGGCGCGCTGTGGCGGTGGATACGGACAAATATACTGCCAGGGTGGAGCTGCACCAGGAGCATGGTTATTTTATCCGCGTCCTGCCGGGTGTTAAAACAGCCTTTCCCCTGCAGGCCTGCCTGTTCACAGCCCAGAATGGGCTGGCACAGGAGGTGCACAATATAGTAATCGCCGAGGAAGGTTCGGAGCTGCACATTATTTCAGGATGCGCTTCTTCACATGAAGTAAAAGCCGGCCTGCACATCGGAGTTTCCGAGTTTTATGTAAAAAAAGGCGCCAAGCTGAGCTTTACCATGATCCATAACTGGGCCGAGGAATTTGCTGTTAGGCCGCGCAGCGCCACTATTGTTGAGGAAAACGGTGTGTTTTTGTCAAATTATGTTTGTATGAAGCCGGTTAAAACCCTGCAGATGTATCCCACAACATTTCTTTTGGGGGCAAACGCCGTTGCCCGCTATAACACCATCCTGGTCGCCGTGCCGGGGTCATTTATGGATGTGGGATCAAGGGTTTATTTAAAAGCTCCCGGTACAAGGGCGGAAATGATTGCCCGTACTATAACTACAGGCGGTGATGTGATCAACCGGGGACACATCGTGGGAGAAGTAGCCGATTCAAAAGGCCATCTCGAGTGCCACGGCCTGATTCTGTCGAAAAAAGGTCTGATCTATGCGGTTCCGGAACTGGAGGGAAGGGTCTCCGGGGTTGATCTTTCGCATGAAGCGGCCGTGGGTAAGATTGCCCAGGAGGAAATTGAGTACATGATGTCACGCGGCATGAGCGAGGGCGACGCTACTGCCGCAATCGTCAGGGGGTTTTTAAATGTAGATATAATGGGGCTGCCTGCCGAGCTGCAGCAGGAGATAGATAAGACCGTCAACATGCAGGGGATGTTTTAGTTCTTGAAAGGAAGCCAAAAACAGCTCCAAGGAAGAAGACTGACGGGTAAAAAAATGAGGCGGCAATTGTAACCCAGTAATACAAAGGGATTCCGAGCATACTTGATGAAGGCAGAAGAGTGAAAACCGGCGCCAGTGAAGTGTGCCATACCTGCAGGAGAAAATCATACGCGTCAAAAACAAATAAGCGATAGTAGCTGCCTGAAAAGATTCCGGCAATTATAATTAAAGAAAGGATTATTGCGGGAAGCTGACCGAAGGCTCCGCCGATAAAGGATGAAGCCAACGGCCTGTTTTTATTTGCCGCATGTTTGTATCCGAGTAAGAAGAGAAGCGACAGGTAAATAAGCCAGGTAATAAATGAAGCGGTTATCAAATTAAGCGTAACCACTGTTAAACAAATAAAGAAGAAGTGAAGCAGATATAAAAACAGAATGGTTCGGAGATCCACATAATTTCGGAATGGAAGACCGGGCATGCGGTGTTACCCCCTTGAATAACAAATTACGTCAATAAGGGAGCTTTTTAAAAGCGAATCAGGAAGAATCCAGTATTCCTTTGCCGATTCAAGATTTATTCCCTGACGCAAATAGGAATGATAGATTAATTTTGTGCAGTACCAAAGTCCGTCTTCTTTTCGCGGGGCAAGAATAAAAAAAGGTTTTCCGGTTTGAGAAAGAGCATAATCAACTGCAGCCTTTTTTTGCCCTGAACCGGCCTTTACCCTTAAGATGGCAGCCCAATCGTAATTATAATAATCTTGAGCCTCCGTAAGATAAACTCCGCTGCTGGCGCCCATATCTACAACCTGGTTATCCCCTGCGTATAGACCGGCGTGTGTGAAAATACCGTAAGAGCTTCCATGGTTGCCGCCCAGTAAAATGTCTCCCGGCTCAAGAAGAGAAAGGTCGAGTTTATTAAGTCTTCCCTGGAACTCACCGCTTCCAAACTCGCCTCTTCCGGCGGCGGCAAGGGCAAGGACTAACAGAGACGGGGTTTCTCCCTGAACAACAGCAAGGTCCTGCTTTTTCTGAGCTTCTTTGAACACAAGCATAAGGAAAAGAAGCAGAAGAACAATCGCGGCGATCAGTTTGCGCATATCATTTTACTGTGAGGCATCTTATTATTTCCGTCAACTCCTAAGATCCTGTTTTGTTTTCCGAAGATATTTTGCACTGTTTACTTCTTATTATTTCAACTTATTTCAACGAATTTATCTACCAAAAAGGGATCAAACTGAGTTCCTGAATACCGGTAAAGTTCTGCGATCGCGTTCTCGGGGGGCAGCGCTTTTCTGTAAGGTCTGTCGGAAGTCATCGAATCATAGGTGTCCACTATGGCCATAATCCGGCATTCAAGAGGTATTTCTTCCCCTTTCAGGCCGAAGGGGTATCCCTCACCATTCCACCATTCATGGTGTTTCAGTATCCAGTAGCTATTCTGACCAAATCCGGTGTGGACTGAACAATCCTGTGTCCGATTTCACTGTGGCGGTGAATTTCAGCAAGTTCATCGGGAGTCAGAGGACCCTGCTTAAAAAGGATATTCTCCGGTATGCCTACTTTGCCGATATCGTGAAATTGGGCTAAGAGATACATGTCTATAATTTTTCCATTGGGCAAATCTATAACTTCAGCCACGTTTTAAATCAAGACCTGAAGACGGTCTACATGGCCTTCAGCAATGAAATCTCTCATCTCCAGCGATTTCATCAGTGTCCGGATTACTTCGCTGCGGGTGGAATGGTTGCTATACAGCTTTTCCTGATACATTTTATTGTCGGCTTCTTTGAATAAGTCTGTTGCGCTGACCTTTTTACCATTGCTGACTGCGTAACCAATTGAAATACTCAAATAGCATTCAGGGTTTTTTCACTGTGTTGGGAAACATTTTGCCTTATCCTCAGGCAGGCTTTTTCTACAGCCTTGCTGTCGCAGTTCAATAAAAGAACGGGAAACTCGTCGCCGCCGATGCGGGACACCACATCTTCAGCCCGGAAGGAAGACCTGATTGCTTCGGCGGCGGATATTATCAGGGCGTCTCCGGCGCTATGCCCCCGCGTGTCATTAATAAATTTAAGTCCGTCAACATCACAGACTATTATATCGATTAAAGGGAAGCAGGGTGAACCAATTGCAAAGATTGCAAAGATCATAACAATTTTAAGGATTTTTTTATTTATCCATAAGTTATAGTTTTTCGGGCATAAATATTTATGATGTTGTAATTAGAGTCCATCCGGCCAGGGATGATAAAATTCTAACTTCCTGGAACGGCCTGATGATCGCCGCGCTGGCGAAAGGGTCCTCAGTATTAAATTCTGCGGAAGAAAAAATGCTTCCGTAAGGGCTGCCGGCTTTATTTTGAAAAACCTGCGTGACGAAAAAGGATGTCTGCTGGCCCGTTACCGCAATGGTGAATCGGCGTTAAAAGCTTACCTGGACGATTATGCGTTTTTTATCTGGGGCTTGCTTGAACTTTACGGCGCAACCTTTGAAGCGTCCTATTTGGAAAAGGCTTTGGCGCTCACGGATCAGAGATCTCTTTTGGGATGCGGATTCCGGAAGTTTTTTCTTTACCGGGAACGACGCAGAGGCTTTAATCAACCGCCCCAAGGAAATATATGACGGAGCCATGCCTTCCGGGAATTCTGTGGCGGCGTATATCCTATCCCGTTTGGCTTTGTATACCGGAAATCAGCGTTACAGGGATCTTTCCTGGAATCAGATGCGCAGCTTTGCCGGGAAAGTCAGCGAGCACCCTGCCGGTTATACCTTTTTACTGACCGCCTGGCAATTTGCCCTCTGGCCTCCCAGGCAAATAATTGTTGTAGCCGGGGGGAAAAATAATGAGGCAAAAGAATTCCTGGACCCTTTGAAAAAAAATTTTGCCTAAGCGGTCACAACTTTCTTTTAATGAGGAAGAAAACAAGGAATTGCTGTTGGCAGTTTCTTACCTGGGTAATTACCGGGCAATGAATGGTAAGACCACGGCATATCTGTGTGAAGATTATTCCTGCCGGGAACCTGTTACTGAGCCTGGCAACCTTCTTAAAATAATCAAAGCAAAACCATCAATGATCTAAAGACGTACCGGACAGAGTTGTTCAAATCATAAAGAAGAAAGGTTGGGAATTAGATGAGCTGGGTGCAAACCATTAATCCTTCCGGAAATTTGGCCGTTTCCGCTTTAATTGCCGCTATCCCTATTTTGTTTTTTCTTTTTGCTTTGGCAACTTTGCGAATGAAGGCCCATCTTGCCGCTCTTTTTACCGTTGCCCTGGCAATTCTGGTTTCTTGCGCATTTCACGGTATGCCGGTTAAGTTTTCTGTTCTGTCTGTTTTTTACGGCGCTCTGTTCGGATTGTGGCCTATTGGATGGATTGTTTTAACGGCTGTTTTTTTATACAACCTGACGGTGCGGACGGGGCAGTTTGAAATTATCAGAGGATCAATTACCTCTATTACGAATGACCGGAGGCTGCAGGCGCTTCTGATTGCTTTTTCCTTTGGTGCTTTTCTTGAGGGAACTGCGGGCTTCGGGACTCCGGTGGCCATTACAGCCGCAATGCTGGTCGGCCTCGGTTTTAACCCTTTATATGCGGCCGGCATCTGCCTTATTGCCAATACCGCCCCTGTCGCCTGGGGAGCAGTCGGCATACCAGTTATTACAGCAGGCGCAGTTACAGGAATTGACGCTATGACGATAAGCCAGATGATCGGTCGGCAGCTCCCTTTCCTGTCTTTGTTTGTTCCCTTCTGGCTGGTCTTCGTTATGTCCGGTTGGAAAGGCGCAAAGGAAATTTGGCCGGCAATTGCGGTCAGCGGAGTTTCTTTTGCTGCAGTGCAATGGTTTTCTTCAAACTATTTAAGTCCGATGCTGCCGGACATTCTCTCCTCCCTGACCTCCATGATTGCCCTGGTCCTCTTTTTGCGAGTCTGGCAGCCGAAAAGTATCTGGAAATTTAAAGACGAACCGGAGCGGGCGCCTGCAGGAAATGTTGCTGTGCACAGTGCAGCCGCTATTTTCAAGGCCTGGCTGCCGTTTATCATCCTTACCATTCTAATTGCTGACTGGGGCCTAAGCCCGGTTAAAACACTGCTGGACAGGGTCAATATCCCCATTGTTTTCAGCGCCCTGAACAAGGCAATAATCATCGGCGGCAAACCTTTGGAGGTTATCTATACTTTCAACTGGCTTTCAGGCACAGGAACGGCCATATTAATAGCGGGGTTAATCACAGCTTTTGTTTTAAGGATAAAAGCTGCCGAAATGTACAGGATTTTTGCGGATACTTTGAAAAGCCTTCGCTTCGCCCTTTTGACAATAGCTCTGGTACTGGGGTTTTCTTATGTCGCCAACTGGTCGGGTATGACGCCCACGCTTGGCAAGGCATTTACGGTTGCGGGGACAATTTTCCCCTTCCTCTCAGCTTTCCTGGGCTGGCTGGGTGTATTCATCACTGGAAGCGACACTTCTTCCAACGCTTTATTCGCCAAGATGCAGCAGGTCACGGCGCAATCAACAGGGATTAACCCGGTGCTTACTGTTGCGGCAAATTCATCAGGCGGTGTAATGGGGAAAATGATTTCTCCACAGAGTATTGTTGTCGGCACGTCTTCTACAGGCCTGACGGGGCGGGAAGGCGACCTTTTCCGGTTTACTCTGCCCCATAGTATCTTTTTAACTGTAATTGTCGGATTAATTACGGTTCTTCAGGCTTATGTGTTCCCTTGGATGATCCCTTCTGTTAAAAAGGCTGCTTTAGTTGCCAGGGGGGCTGCCGGGGGAGGTCCTTTGATTCTGTTTGTTACGGTCATTCTGATCCTGTTCTTAATTTCCCTTGCTTTACACGAGACTATCCTGAACCCCAGGCTTAAAAGAATTTAAAATCATTAAAACCTCTAACCAGGTCTGCCCAATTTGATCAGCCCCGGTATAATTATTTTTCCGGAAGCGTCAATGACATTTTTTGCTTTAAACCTTCCATCAATGGCGCCGCTTGCCTCTGCCGCAATAATCCGCCCGTCTTTAACGGCTACTGTCCCCGAAGGGAAGTAGGTCTTATCTCCGTCCATAGTTACGACACGTCCGTTAACGATCAGCAAGCCAGCTGTTTCCTGTTTATTTGTAGCTTGGTTCGCCGAAATTCCTGCAGTAATGCAAAAAGAAAATACGACATGTAAGGCAATCAGGCAGGCTGAGACGGCTTTTTTCAACAGAATACCTACTTCTTTGCTTAAATTCTGCGAAAAAGCTGGTTTCTGACCGACGGTTGAATTTGATTCTTATTCCAGATAATAAGTGGCTTTGAAAAAGTCAAGAAAAGCGCACACCCAAAACATCGGTAGAATGTTGCAAATCGATTCCGTCCGCGAAGCTATGAATTCCCTGTTCCCAATCCCTGATGGCGGATACGCTGACACCGATTATTTTTGCCAGCCCTTCCCTTTTAAGCCCTCTGGTTTTTCTTAAGTTTTTCAGCCTGAAGCCTATTATTTTCTTCATTTCTTCCAAAATTTATCACCTGACTTTAATTATGGTTGCTGGCAAGTAAAATTTAGGTCTATAAAAAGTAAATTCTATGTTATTCTTTTTTTTCCTACTTTAATATTAGAAATTAGAAATATATATCCGTTGTTGGATAATTCTGTTGTTTTTTGGTATTTGTACGGATAAGATAAACCTACTGGATTTAAATCAAAAAATAAGTAAGGATGAGACACTTGAAATGAAATCAATAGTTTTTTCTTTTCTGGCAATGCTTTGCTGGGGTATTGGGCCGTTATTTGCCAAGACAGGACTTGTTTCGCTGGAACCTTTCTCTGCGCTGACAATAAGAAGCATATCTGTAGCAGTTGTCTTGCTGGTCACCGGTATATTGACCGGGAAAATGACAGCCTTATCCCAGGTCGATCTCCGGTCTGCTTCTTTTATGATAGGCGAGGGAATCTTTGCAGCCTTTTTAGGGCAGATGGCTTATTTTTATGCCTTAAAAATTGGTGAGGCTTCGGTTATCACACCGATTACAGCGTCGTTTCCAATTGTTACATTGATCCTTGCCGTAACACTGCTTGGGGAAAATTATTCTATACAAAAGCTTGTTGGCGCTGCGCTAATCGTTGCCGGTGTTATTATTGTCAATAAATAAACGAGCTTTCAGTTAAGTATTGATAAAAACGTTTTAGTATTGGAATAATTTTGTAAGGGGTTATCCGGTGACATAGTGGGAATAAACATAACATTAGAGGAGGGCTTCCCCACGGAAAGCCCTCCTTTTTATAATCAGCTCTGTTTGCTTTTGGGCTTAAAAGAAGGGCAGTTTTCAGACATACATCCTTCACTATTGCTTAATTCGTCGGCTTCCTCGGCTTGGCACTGTTTATTCTTGTTATGGTAACAATCTTCCAGGTTGCATTTCATTGGTCTCACCTACCTTTCTCACCCTATTGTTTCCTTGGTTGGTAAACCTTATACCATTAAAGATCCGTTATCTAACAAAAATGCATTAAAAATTTTGTTATTTATCCTTGGATAAACGCATATTGTTTTTTTGTATGTGACATTAAAAGACAAACTTCGTCGAAGGAAATATTTTATCTATGTCAAATACAAAACAAGTGTAACAAAGGGTAAGGAGTTGAAAGCCATGTTTATACAGAGATTGAGCAAACTGATCTTGAAAAAACTTGCACTAATGGCTGAAGAAAACGGTACCTTCAAATTCTATGTTTCCGATGTTGAACTGTATTATATCTTTGAAGATTTTGATCCCAAGAAAATCAATCTTGCTGTGGAATACCTCAGCGAAAATAACTATATTAGACTTGAACAAACTTCTTCAAGCTTCAATATCTGCCTGAATACTTCAGGATATGACCGGGCTACCGACAGGCAGATCAGCCTTCTTTACCATTAATAATTCATGGAACAAAACCGTTTTTATTAAGATGCTTTCTTCCATTAATCGGTCCGGTAACAGCAATATCATAGTTTCATCGCTGATGACAGGTCAAAATGGGATCAAAGCAAGGGGTATTGCCCGTGTTTTTGAAGCGACAGTAGGATATGAGATTCAGGATGAATCGGGGAACAAGCTGACTAATGGATCAATCACTGCTGCCGCGGGCGGCCCGAACTGGGGTTATTTCGAACTTGTCTTAAATGAACTGCCCGAAGATGCAGCAAAGCTGAAGTTGTTTCAGCCAAGCGCCATGGACGGAAGCAAACTTGATCTTGTAGAGCTCAAGTTGAAATAAAGCTTTTGAAAAAAGTTTGCAAATTTTATCTTAAAAAAAGCCGTTATTCCCCGGTTTTTATAAAATCCGGTTTTTGTCATGTTTGGGCTGCATCGATGTTTGAAGGCTGCCTTGCTGATCGGGTAGAATATAGCTAGAAGATTAATGCAGCCGGGAGGGTAATTAAGTATAAAATAATGTCCTGTTACCTTAAGCTCACTTTGGAAGAACTGGAAGATAAGGCCGGGAAAGCATTTTCCCTGTTAAGCAGTTGTACGGTTTGCGCTAGGCAGTGCCGGGTTGACCGTCTGCAGGGAGAAAAAGGATTTTGCCGGGGTGGACTGGAAGCGGCAGTTTCAAGCTGGGGCCAGCACTTTGGTGAAGAGGATGTCCTGGTGGGGCGGTATGGCTCAGGGACTATATTTTTTACATACTGCAACCTCGCTTGCTGCTTCTGCCAAAATTATGAGATCAGCAGCCAAGGAGCCGGGAGGCTTCTCACTGTGTCCGCCCTTGCCGGGGCCATGCTTGAACTTCAGGAATTGGGCTGTCACAACATAAACCTGGTTTCTCCCAGCCACTTTGTCCCTCAGATTTTGAAGGCTTTGGTCCTGGCTGTGCCCAAAGGCCTGAGAATACCCCTTGTATATAATACGGGAGGTTATGATTCTATCGAAGCTCTGCAATTATTGGAGGGCGTTGTGGATATTTACATGCCGGACCTGAAGTACGGGGACGATCATGCCGGAGAGAAATACAGCAGCGTGCCCGATTATTTCACTGTTGCTAAAGAAGCGGTAAAGGAAATGCATCGCCAGGTTGGTGATCTTGTGGTCAGCAAAACAGGCGTTGCAGAACGCGGTCTTTTGGTTAGGCACCTTCTTCTTCCAGAAGGCCTTGCGGGGACCGGGGAAGTTGTCCGATTTATTGCCGAAGAAATATCACAGGATACCTTCCTGAATATCATGGACCAGTATTATCCCGCACATAAGGCGATGCGCCATAAGAAACTTTCACGACGCGTTACGCCCGATGAGGTGCTTGATGCTGTAAATATAGCCCGGGAGGCTGGTTTGGAACGTATTTATCTGTAAAAAGCAAACATCAATTTTACAGGGCCGTTTTTGTTTTTCCATCACAATTACAGGTAAAGCAACATGCTGATCAACAGCTAAATTAAAGTTTGCCGATAATTACGGAAAACCTTAGCCGGGCTTATGAGCAAAGGCTTAAAGAAACTTAGACATATACTATGCCTTCCTCAAAAACCGTCATTGTTTCCAATCCTTCAGCGGTTACCAGGTAGGTGTTTTCAACTCCAACGGCTCCTTCGGGGAAAACGAATTTTGGCTCCAGGGCGATAACCATTCCTTCTTCCAGGGGAGTATCAAAACCATGGGCAAAAACAGGCAATTCGTCGAGTTCAATGCCAATTCCATGCCCGACAAATGACACAGGCGCAGGAAAACCCATAAAATGCTTCCCGAAAGGGCTTTCCTCGGCTGCCTGCCTGGCCAGGTCGTAGAGCTTTCCACTCGCCACCCCCGGTTTTGCCGCCTTTTTCATTCTTTCCATAATGTCCAACGTAACTTCCTGAGCCCTGGCCAGGTGGCCCGGAAGTTCTCCAATACAAAATATCCTGGTTTGATCTACCATATACCCGTCGTGAACGAACCCGTAATCCACAAGAACGGGCTCATTTTTAGCAATTGTCTTCTCGCAGGCGCCCTGCGCGAAAGAAGGGCCGACCCCTTTTCCTCCCACAGCGCCGTCAAAATAACTGGGAACAATATTCCGGCCGGAACAAATATGAACAAAAACCAGGTCCTGATTAAACCCGCGCACTCTCAGAAAACCGGCATGCCCTTTTTTACGGGAATATGCCTCGACCAACCCTGCCAGTTCCAGTTCGGTGATACCTTCCCGTAAAGTTTCCCTGACCATGGAAAATACTTCGCCATGCAATGCCGCGGCCTCTTTTAAGATTTGAAGTTCATAAGAAGACTTAACCATCCTGACGGTGCGCAGTAAAGAGCTTGCATCAACAATTTCAACCGGGCTGAAAAGCTTTTGATAACGCAAATATTGTACTGCGGGGAGCACGTCCAATTCAAAGCCGAGCGTTTTTAAGGGCTTGTGACTATACGATTGTAAGATCGCAGGCATCTCCCTCAGGCTTTCCAGGCAGATGATATTCTCCAAGCCGGATTCTTCTACAGCACGCTCATAACTTTTCTTTACCAGAAGTACCGGCCTGCCTTCCGCAGGGATAAACAGGTGGGAACGCTGGATCGTCCCTGAAAAATAAAACAGGTCGGCGTTCTGTATGATTACCGCCCCGTCGATATCGCGCAGTTTCAGTAATTCCTGCAGCTTTGCACACCGCTGTTCCAGTTCTGATTTAGGAGTAAAGCGCAAATTAAAACCTCCCCATCCCAAAATAATTTATTTTTTCTTAATATATTAAACATAGTTATATCCAACTGATTATACCATTAATAATTACTTTGGATCATGCAGGTGAAAACTTTTCATTGTAAAAACAGCCTGAAGAATGTTAAAACCTTACAGTAAGGGTTTTTCGCGAGGCTGCCGTTTATCTGGTTTTGGTGAATTGCCGGCAGAGGGGGCGCGTTTTAGATAGCCTTGGATATTTTTATGCTTTGCTCAACATCTATGGTTCCGTTGCGAACCAGTTCAATAAACAAATTCGTTATCCGGGGATCGAACTGCGTTCCGATATTATTCTGTATTTCTTTCAGCGCTGTTTCAATGTCCAAACCCGCCCTGTAGGGACGGTTTGAAGTTAAAGCGTCAAACGCGTCGATTGTTGAAAGGCATCTGGCCAACAAAGGTATGTTTTCGCCCTTTAATCCCCTGGGATATCCTTTGCCGTCCCACCTTTCGTGGTGCCCTATGACGGCAGGTATGACGTGATTTAAGGATGGCAGGTGCTTAATAATGGTAATGGACATCTCAACATGCTTTTTGATAATTTCCATTTCTTCTTCGGTAAGCCTGCCGATCTTGGTAAGTATGCTTTCCGGTATTCCTATTTTACCTACGTCGTGCAATAAAGCAGCCTCCCTGATTATTACCAGGTGCGACTTATCCAGGTCCAATGCGCCGGCGAGTATTGTCGCGTATCCGGCGACTCTCTGGGAATGGCCGAATGTATAATGATCCTTGGCGTCGATTGCAGCTGTCAGGGCATAGATAGTGGCGGCATAGGAGGGTTTGAGGCCTTCCTCGCTTGTATCGTAGAGTTTAACTGAAGAAAAAACCCTTGGGGTATAGATGACTGTTTGATTCTTACCCTGGTTTTTGGCAGTGTACATGGCCAGGTCGGCGCGTTTTAACAGTTCCTCGGCATTTGGCGCGGCGTAGGGGTAAGTACAGACGCCGATACTGGCCGTTAGGAAACGCTGAGTAACATCTGTACTGTTAAAAAAAGTCCTCTGTATTTCCAAGCGGATCTTTTCAGCAATATCAAAAGCTCTTTTTGAATCAAAGTAAGGCAGCAGGATAGCAAACTCCTCTCCGCCATAGCGGCAGACAATCCCTTTCTGCCCGACTATCCTTAACATTATTGAAGCAACCAGTTCAAGCGCTTTGTCCCCTTCGATATGACCGTACAGATCGTTAAACAGCTTGAATAAATCCAAATCAATCATCAGTAAAGAAATCTCTGACGCGCCAATTTTAGCCATCTGTTCTGACAGGGCTTTGCGGAAGTACCTGTGGTTATACAACTGGGTAAGGCTATCTGTTAATGCTTCGGACTGGGCGTTGGTATAGAGCCTGGCGTTGTCAAAGGCAACCGCGGTAGAGGAGCCGAGATAAGCCAGCAGATCCAGATCATCCAACGTGTATGCCGTATTATTCACCTTTCGGGTCAGCATCAGGATGCCGATTAAGTCATTTCTGCTTTTCATTGGGATGATGACCTCAATATCCAGGTCGTAGAATATTTTTTTCTCTTTCTCCCACATAGACTTGAAGAAAGGAAGAGAATATAATTTTTCCCTTGAAAGGCCCGCGTTATTGCTTTCCAACCATTTGACAAGCGGGTTGTCGTAAGAAATCTGAAGTTCAGGTTTAAATATCTGGGAAGAGGTTCGGTACACATAATAATGTTGTTTCTCTCTATTATTGATCAATATAAGTATGTGCTTTGCATGAATAGCCATCTGGATGGCTTCAATAAACTCCCTGGATATATCGTCCAAATTGAGATTGTTGGAAATATTAGCGCTGAAGCTTCTTAACGCCTGTCGATGCGAATATTCCGCTTTATAAAACATTTTATCTGTCACAATACGGGTAAACCTGTACAGAGGCTGGAAGGCAACAGCCACAAGGAGCGCAGAGAAAGTGGTAAAGTACGGCATTAAATTTTTGCTTGTATTTCCCAAATGTTTTTCAACAGAGAAGACAGCATATATGTAAAGGCCGGTGAGAATCAGGGCAAAAGTGGAATAGACAATTCCTTTTGTGAGGATAAACCGTAGTTCCAGCATGCGGGACTTATAGATTGCTATAATGATCAGAACAGCGTTTATTAAAGAGGCCAGTATATCCACGGGGTATTTCCCTATTGCCGGGATGATATTGAAAAGGACACCTACGAACATGATCAATACACCAAAAGTAATCAGAGCAATCCGCCCGTGGGTTATGCCGCCGCGGCGAAAACTCATTCCCGCCTTCAACAGAATTGTAAGAATTAAAAGGAACATTAAAATATAGATTGGATAGGCCATTACACCCAGGGAATAGGAGAATTCAACCGAGGTAAAGCGCCTGCCGTTTTCAACTGCCGGATGTGTAATAATGCTTGCTTTGGTGACTACAAAACCCATAAAATCAACCGCGATGGCGGCGGCGGTCATACTGCCCCAGAGTATAGTACTGAAGTTATTTAAGGTGTTTGTAAATATCGATACAAAATAGTAGAGGAAAAACGGAACAGCAAACATTCCCGCAACCATTACTTTGTTCCAAAAGAGCACCCCGGGATATAACTGCAGCCTCATAAACAATGTGGACGCGGTCCAGACAATCAGAGCGGCTAAAACGAGCATGAATGTACGGATGTATTTATCCTTCTGGGAAATGGAGAAAAAAACCATTAACAAGCAATAGCTTAATAAGGCCCCTATCGGCACTGCCCAAAAGAATAACTGTAAAAGCGGCATTAAAATACCTCTTTCCCACTTCCGCTGCGGGCGGCTTTTAAAATCTCTATGACATCAAAAGGGGACGGGTTCATTTTTCTTAAATTTCGGCCGTTTGCACTGCAATACTGGCCTATTGTGCCTGCAGGTATAATGGAAACCATCAGGGGGTCAATACCAAGAAGTGATTTTAAATCATTATAATCGGTATCCACATACCGGAAATATATTGAAAGGTGTTCTTTTATAATGTCTTTTGTTATCGCACCCTGTAATCCGTCGGCGCCAACCTCGACATAAAGATGCAAAAAAGCCCTCTTGTATTCATCGAATTCTTTGACGGCAAACCAGTCCGTTATATTAAGTTTGGAAAGCTCCAGAGCCTCCGTTATTGTTCCTTCGGAAATGCGTGTAAAGCCTGCAATGTCTATAATTCTTGGGTCGCGATCGACATAAGCGAACTGTGGCAGCTGAATACCGTCTTCTTCATTGCTCAGCGACAGGCACTTGAAAATATCGCCCATTCTATACCGGGCAAAGGCCCCTCCTTTAAGATTTGAGATAACAAGTTCATACTCGTTTCCTGCCACAAGCTCGTCCATCAGATATGTATTCGGTATGTAAGACGGGTCGTCGATATTCTTTTCTATCTCAGATTTAGGTATAAACTCGTAAAAACAAACATCAGGGAAAAATACCAGGCCGTTCTTGCTCCATGTTTCAGTCGCAATACAGGTAGGCTCGGTGCCCCCGAAAATCTCCAGGGGTTTGACACCCCAGTAGTATTCAATTTTCTTTTTTAACATTGAAGTGTCCGTGCCGGCGCAAATTAATCCTTTGAGGGTCCAAATATCCCTGGGCTTTATTTCACATTGCTCCTGTTTTCTTTTTGCCCAGGCTTTCAGAAGGCGATAATTCATTTTAGGGGAGTTTTTAAACACATTAATTCCACCGGAATTGCCTCCCGATGAAAATGATTCGCTTATTTTAACTATTACGCTGCTCAAGCCGAAAAACAGGTCTATGCCCTTTTGCAACCCCATTTTTAAGCCGGTCTTGTTTCTTTGTCCGAAACTCATTTTTTCAGCCTCTTTTGTAGACGGCAAAAAGTTGATGGAGAATTCATCGGAGATGACGTAAGGCACAATCCCAGTTAGGTAGGGCAGAGGCGCCATGCCATAGAGGAAATTTTCCCTTCCTCTTAATGTAAACTGACCTTTTTTATTGCTGGTGGCAAGAATCATACATGTGATAAAGCTGCTTTTATGACATTTAAGCATGCTTTCGGTATAGGGAGCAACTTTGATCGGGTTTTTGCCGCCTTCCCAAGTGGTTTCAATCCAAAGTATGGCTCTTGAAGGGAGTGCTGATTCAATTTTGGGCAATAATAGATCGGCATAATCCTCATACCTGGTAAGTGGAACAACCTGTCTGTATTCATCAACGGTTGACGGCTTTTTACCTTTCATAATGCGCCTGCCAAGCTCGCAGTTTGAATACAGTTCAATTTGTTCGATCAAGAGACGTTTTTGGATTGCCATATATTCAAATATGGAGAAATCCAAAAACCCGCAATGCTCCTGCCAAATATCATCGTATTGTTTTTTTTGGAACTTTTGGTCCAGGGTCATGGAAATACCTCTTATATCAAGGTGGCCATGCATTTTCTGATACTGTTCAGATTGGGAATCAGAAATGGCGCTTTATCTTTATACTGTTCGTAATCATTCAGGGTTTTGGGGAAAATCCAGCGGTCCTGAATATATGCGTGAATAATATCCATAACTGTCCAGACAATCCCCGCCAACATCATCATCGTTTTACCGCTAGCCAACCAGAGAAAAAGATAAAAAAAGAAAAACCATATTACGCCGGGATGTCTGCAAAGCGCATACATTCCGGTGTCGATAACCGTGTTCGTATTTTTTAATTCACAGTATGTCTTTCTAAAAGGCAAAGCAAAAAACAAAGTATAAACAACGAGCAGAAGGGATATGGCAGAAAGCGTTCCAAAAAGGAACCTTGAGGATAAAGGTACATTCCATTGGGGGTAGCTGCCAAAAATTATCCCAATTGTAGAAAAACATAAAAGCGCAACGCCGATGGGAAAACAGAAAGTAAAACTTTTATTATAATAAAAAAGTTTGTTTAAATCAAAAATAAATAATAAGGCGAACGCAAAACAACCTATTGCAATAAAGGTCATAATTTCATCACCAGAAAATATTTTAAGGCGCCCAAGCTAAAAGGCGTACGGTTGCTTATATCCTATATTACAGTTATTATCTAATAAGTATAATTAAGGCAATATTTTTGGCACAAAAATATATTTAAGATTATTTCGATATATTTCGATATATATTTTCCATTTCCTGCATTTTTAAAAAACATTTTTCCATTCAGGAAAGCGCCAGACATTGCAGAAGGAATGCTTCTGATATCTCATTTTCTTGGATTGGAGATGCTTAAGACAAATGAAACTGTTACAGGATGATGTGGCCCTTTTTTATGGATAAACTTTTAGTACGTATATCTTTAATATGAGCTAGTTATTTCCTTTGCGGATTTGAGGTAATATTTCCCTCTTGATTGTAACAGGTTGTTTTGCTATTATTTACATGCAGGCCCGGTAAATATCGTCGATTTTTGCAAAACCGGCATTTCCCCTGGGGCCGGGCGTGTAAACATAAGTACCTCCTTTCGTTAAGCTTTTTGGGCCTTTTGAGGCCCCCTTTTTTTGGACAAGCTATATTCCTCTAACCGCCTTTCTCTTCGAAACCTGTCAGGGAATCTTCTCTTTTCACTAATATAATCGACACAATTTCCGGGGAATTCAAATAAAAAAGCTTATTATGTATGAGCTCAATATTCTTCTGAAGTTTGATAAACAAAAAGATTGGCGCCCTATGCTTAGAAAAGTTGTTTCCGGAATAACTTTTTAACTGATCATGCATACTTCGGCCGGTATGGTACAGGCGCGGGGTAAAAAAACAAAAAAAGCCTTATTTTCAGCAATGTTCGGAAAGCGCCGGGAATGCTAGGGGTTTATTGAGCAGTAAACAGGGTCATACAGAGCTTGCAATAAAAACGGTAAGTCGGGGAATCGCCTCCGATAAAGCAGTAAGACTGCTCGTTGCGCACGGGTAGGGAGCAGCCGTAGCAGAGCACAAAAGGTGAGATCCTGAACCTACCCACGTAGGAGTATTGTTCGTTATCTGGATTGATTCTGTTCAATGAATAACCTTCTTCCAGAGAAGCCTGGCTGTTTTTGACAGGCCCAAGAAGCTGTTTAGATAAATCTGCACATGAAATGAGAAAAAATGTTCGTTAACGGCAATGTGTCAGATCTGATTCTGCCCCAGTTCTGTAAGCCCGACATACTTTACTGCGGCTGGCGCCTAGCTGAGAGTAGATTCTCCTGCCCGGGGTTCCCGGGCGGCGTTTTTGGGAAATGTGCCGTAATCGGGTTTGTACTCTGCTTCCTTGTCCAGCCAGATAATTTCGTCCGTCCCGATGCTTTTTAAGATTTGAAGGACGGTGTAGGTATCTCCGAATTCCATCTCGGGCGTAACGGAAATGGGTTCGTTTCCGCTTGCAGCCTGGTAAAAGTTAAGCAGTTCGTTAAAAAAGCCGCGCTGCGGCCGGTAAGGAATGCGCTCGTAATCGCCGTTGTTGTAGGCAACATTTACTGTTCCGCAATTTCTCTCCTCCAGGTAAATCATCCCGCGTTCGCCGAAGATACGCAGTCCAACCAAAGGCCTCTGCATCTCTTTTCCGCTGCAGAAGAACGAGAAGGCGCCGATAACGCCGCTTTTGAAGAGCATGTTGACACAGATTACGGAGTAGGGGGCGTAATCATAGCTCTGGTGCCGTCCGAAGGCCTGTACCTTGTCAATTGCCCCGAAGATATGCCTTAAAGCTGCAAATTCATGGACTCCCGTATCCAGGATTGCCCCGCCGGGAAAATCCGGGTGCTGCCGCCACTCAACCGACGGGAACCGGTCGCTGGAAACATCACCGAGAAAATCGACGACCCTGTTCTGGACGAAATAAAACGTTTCGCCGATCCTTTTTTCCCCGACGTAATCTCTGATTATATTGATTTCTTCATTATATCTATAATTTTCCGCAATCATTATCGGGACATGGTATTTTTGAGGCAGTTCGGCGGCCGCTTTTGCCTCATCTATGGTTGCGGCGAGGGGCTTTTCGCAGATAATTGATTTACGGGCGCCAGTTACAAGCGAGGCGACATCATGAGTAACGCGGTAATTCATTCCAACCGGCACCATGATATCTATAACGTCAAGATCATCTCTTTTGACCATTTCCTTATAGTCGGAATATACATTTGAACTGTCCAGGCTGAGTTTTCCGGCCCAGAAATCCGCTTTTCTCCTGTCCTCGTCGCAGACGGCTTTTATCTCGTATCTGTCCGATAATTCCCGATATGCGGGGTAATGCAGCCTTTCGAACGCCATACCGGTTCCAACTATTCCAACCCTTAATTTCCTCATTGCCTTAATCACCCCATCATTTTTTTTAGCATGTCCATCACGGCATTTTTTATTTGTCCCGTGATGCCCCGAAAAAATATCCGTTGACTATACAATTTTTAGCTATTATAAACCTGACTTTTGCAGAAAGAACAAAAGAAAAAACAGCGTAACCCTTTGAAACACAACGGTTGGCGCTGTTTTTATTTTGTCATATTCTCATTGTGGAAATCAGCCTTTTTTCACATCACCTAAAATATTTTTAATATCTTTTAACCGCATGAACTTTTTACTGAAATCTCCCAAAGCGGCGCCAATAGAGTCCGTCACCTCATCAGTATAGTCAAACAAATAGTAGTTTTCCTTGATGTGAGTGCAAGAGACCTTGTTCAGGCTCTCTAGGAGAGTGTTGCATAGGACCTAAGTAAAACAAACGGGCTGTCCGGAAGCATTTCATTCTGTAAGCAGCCCCTTTTTTTCATAATGCGGCCTGATCGAAGTTATCATTAACCTCTATACTGCGCCTTACTTTTTAATCAAAACCAGGTTTGTTAAGCGCCGGTTTTTGTGTTAAGCAGGAGTACGGTTTCATTTCGGCCAATAGGTTTACTGATATCGAAATGCCCGGCCAGTGTTTCAGTTTTTTCCCCATCAATAAGGATTTGTACTTTTTCTATTCCCGGAAACTTAATCAATGTGTTTGCTATGGAAGCCAGAATCAATGCTTCACCCCTGCCGCCAACCGATAACTTGGTTATTTCTTTGGAGAAATCGGGATAAGCTATATAATCTTTCACCTTCACGCTGTTTACTTTGGTGTCTTCTGGAATAAGGCCTTCCAGTGTTTTGTCCGACGGTCCTTTAATCAACTCTTCCATGGCCAGTTTTGGCATGTCGGACTGACGGCGCACTGTGCGCAGTTCTGGAACAAGATAGGAATCCGTGGATGTGTCTTTTGCAAAATAGAGAGTAATCTGTTCGTTCTCCGCCTGTTCCTTTGCCGTTTTTAACTGCTGCTCCAGATTGGTGACTTTTTTCTGCAGGGCCTGGTTTTTTGTAGAAAGCTCTTTTGTGCCGGGCGCGCAGCCAAAAATAGATGATACTATAAGCAGCGGCAGCAGAATTAAAAATATTTTTTTCATTAACCTCACCTTTCATGAGTAGTTTTTCCTGGCTAAAAGCATTTATACCGGGATTTTGCTGTAAAATGGTCAAAACCAATCTCGTTTGCTCATTATAGTAATTTCAATTATTGAGTAATTTTGAAAAGTGTCAAGAGGTTTTGTGCCTTTTTCTAAGATTTTTTTGGTGCTAATCACTACAATCTCATAAATGTTCAACGATCAAAAGCTCAATGCCCGCCATATAGCTAGGCTGACATTGAAACTGGAATTAAATCGGGGGCGAATTATTTGCGCCAATAACTTAATTAGAGTATTTTATTTATCTTTTCTCAGGGTATAATGTATATTTAAAGAGGGAGAGTTTTTTTCATCGCGGGGATTTTTAATATGGAATATCAACAGAAAGAGATTAAGTTAAAGAACATACTTTCATTTTGGAAATACTTTAACAGGGAAGAACGCTTTGTTTTTTTTAATCCGTTAAATCAGGACCTTATCATTGGGGCTAAGCGTTTAAGGAGCTTTGTGTCAGGTGAAAGCTATAAAAATTATCCCTATGTATTTTCGGCAAGGACTTTCTTTACCACCGTCAAGGACGAGAAATGGACGGGGTTCGGTAATGAAACAATAGCCTTTAAATACTATGTTGTAGAAAAGAATGGCAAACAGACTCTTTACTACATAGAAGAAATAGATGAAATAGAAGACCAGGAAATAATATCCTGCTGCCATATATATAAATCGCTTACCGACGATTATGAAGAATGGCGGGAATTGTTTGCCGGGATAAAAAAAGAAATATCGTCTCAAAAAGTCAATAAAGTTGTTCTTTCCAAAGAAGTTATATTTGAATGTAATACAAGTATATGCATAGAAAGCGTGCTAAATAATCTGTTGAGAAGAAACGAAAACAGCTTTGTTTTTGCTTATTCAAAAGAAGGCAAGATTTTTTTAGGCGCTACACCGGAGATTTTGGTTCAAAAGGAAAAAGAACAGATCATCAGTTATGCTTTAGCAGGTACTATTTTGCGAGATGAAAAAGATGAACGCTGTGATCAAAATCAAAAGAAAGCACTGTCAAATGATCCCAAAAACCGTTATGAGCATCAGCTTGTTCTTGATTCGATAGCGAAGGTAATGAAACAGTATAGCAGCGAGGTTACCGTTGACGAAACAAAGATTCTAACGCTTAAAAACCTGCATCATTTGCAAACATGCATAAGGGCAAAGGAAAACAGTTCACTGTTAGAGTGGGTGGAGCGGCTGCATCCGACGCCTGCTTTAAGCGGAGATCCTGTGCAGGAAGCGCTGAAAATTATCGCCCGGTGTGAAAAACATGAGCGGGGATTATATGCTGCGCCTATCGGTATAATGAATGAAGCCGGAGATGGAATTTTTGTGGCGGGAATTCGATCTGCGCTCATTCAGGATAATATTGTTTTTGCCTACACAGGTTGTGGTATAGTAGACAAATCAGATTGTGAAGATGAATATTCGGAGATGAATTTTAAACTAAGGACGATTATCGAAAGTCTGCAATAAATGGTGAGATGAGTGACAAACTATATTGCGGCGTTAGTTGATGAATTGTATCGGTTGGGTGTGCGTGAAGCAGTCATCAGCCCGGGTTCGCGTTCGACCCCTCTATCCATATTGTTCTGCGAACACGAATTCGAGGTATTTGTAAACATTGACGAACGATCCGCCGGTTTTTTCGCACTTGGCATAGCGAAAGAAAAACAAAGGCCTGTTCTTTTGGTTTGTACTTCAGGTTCCGCAACGGCGCATTATTTCCCGGCGATCATTGAAGCCAGGTATTCAAGGATTCCTTTAATTATTCTTACGGCCGATCGTCCTCATGAATTACGCCACGTCGGCGCTCCCCAAACCATCGATCAGAATAAAATCTATCATGATTACACTACTTATTATGAAGAATTGGCCATAGCTGAAGAAAATGAAAGTATGTACCGGTACGTTCGCGTGGTGATGCAAAGGGCTTATCTCAGCGCAATGTCCAAGGGATATGGCGTAGCGCATATTAACATACCGCTGCGCGAACCTCTGCTTCCGGATTTAAACAGGCTGGACTTCAGCGGGGGACGTTTTACACATCCGTTTGAGTGGACGAAAGAAGACGGTGCGTGTAAGATAGATGAAACAGTTTTTCAGAATAAAAACGGGATAATTGTTTGTGGCGGTGATGCTTACGTCAACTATTATGAAGAGGTTCTGGAACTGGCGGAACGGCTGAAATCGCCGCTATTGGCGGATCCGATCTCTAATTTTCGGAATTCTAACAGGGAGATCATTATTGACAGCTACGATGCTTTTCTTAAAAGTGATCAGATCAAAAAAGAACTGAAACCTGAATTCATTATTCATTTTGGGCAGGTTCCGGTGTCCAAGCGTTTACAGCAGTTTTTGACGATGCACCGGGAAAGCCTGTATTATCAGGTGGATGAAGTGTTTCAGTACCGCAATTCGTCCCTGTCCACGAATAAATATATAATTTCCGGGCCCAAAGCCTTTGCCCGATCAATTAATGTTCAAAACAGCAGCCTTGAATATTTGGGTAAGTGGCAATACTATCAAAGACAAACGCGCCGGAAACTCAGCCTCGCCATGAATGAAAGCGGTTTGTTCGAAGGCAAACTGATTCAAAAGCTGCAGGATATGCTGCCTTCAGCCTGCCGGCTGGTTGTAGCCAACAGTATGGCTATTCGTGATGTGGATTACTTCCTGGAAGCACGTCGGCAAAATATCAAGATATTATGCAACCGGGGAGCCAACGGAATCGACGGCGTTGTATCCACGGCCCTGGGTATATCCACATGCAGAAAACCGACGGTATTAATAACTGGTGATTTGGCCTTTTTCCACGACTTAAACGGGCTGTTAATCGGGAAAACACATCATTTGAATTTAGTGATTGTGCTATTCAATAATAACGGAGGAGGGATTTTCAGGTATTTGCCGCAGAGTCAGAGTAAGTATTTTGAGTACCTATTTGTTACTCCCCACGGAATTGATTTTGCAGGACTGAAAACTATGTATGATGTGACATATTATGAACCTGCGGATTATAACACATTTGAACATGATTTTCTGGAAGCGCTGACAAAAGACGGCATTAAACTAATCAATGTCAGAATCGATCCGGAGTTAAGCAAAGCATTGCATGATCAATATACAGGGCAATGAGTTTATCCGGCGCGGGAGTGTCGTATATGTTTATAACGATTGATAATATTCAATATCACGCTGTTTTAAAAGGTACCGGCCCCCAAAAAATGATCTGTTTCCATGGTTTTGCCGAAAATCTAAGTACGTGGGAATCCATCCTTTTTGAGGATTACCAAATGATCCTGGTCGATCTGATCGGACATGGTAAAAGTGACAAACCATATTCCATTCAGCCCTACCGCTTACCGGTAATGGTCCGGCACATACGCATGCTTGTTCAATACATGGGTCTTTCAAAATACGCCATGCTGGGTTATTCTATGGGTGGCCGTATTGCTCTGGCCTATACTTTGGCCTACTCTCAAGAAGTCGACCTGCTGATTCTGGAAAGCGCATCTTATGGTGAATGCGGCTTTGTTAACCGTATACGGCGGCGCAGAAATGATCAACAACTGGCGAGATCCATCCGGGGAAAGGGTATCGAATGGTTTAACCGGTACTGGTCAGGATTGGACATTTTTGCTTCACAAATGAAATTGCCTAAAGATGTTCGCGATAAAATCGATGAAAGACGATTACTGAACGCTCCACATGCTCTGGCCAATACTTTGCTCGGCAGCGGACAGGGGAGATATCCCTGTCTGATCAAGAAAATTTGTGGGTTAGCCATGCCCGTTCTCTACATTAATGGGGAGTATGATACTAAATACCGGCAAATAGGCCGGGAGTTTAAACAATTAAATCCTAGAATAATTCAGACAACCATCCCAGGCGTCGGTCATAATACCCATATCGAAGATCCTCAGGCATTCTCAGAAGCAGTTAAAAATTTCTATGTGTCTGTTTGCAAAACTAAAAAAGACTTATGATTTTTTTACTAAATAGACCTATCGTTTTGGCAATTTTCATGATCCTGAATCTACAAATTAGTTGGAGGTTAAGCAAATGATTTTTCCTTGGCAAAAACTAGACCGTCAATATGAAGATGTTATCTATGAAACCTATGACGGAATTGCGAAAATTACCATTAACCGTCCGGAGATGCGCAATGCCTTCCGTCCGGGAACCACCATGGAACTCATTGATGCGTTCAGCGTTGCGCGTGACGACAATCAAATAGGCGTTATCATTCTTACCGGCGCCAATCATGGAAAAGGGCAGGATAAGGAAGCCTTTTGTTCCGGGGGAGACCAGACTGTCCGGGGTCATGGCGGATATGTGGGTAGGGATCAGATTCCACGGCTGAATGTTTTGGATCTGCAGCGCTTGATACGTATTATTCCCAAACCTGTGATTGCTATGGTCAATGGATATGCTATCGGGGGCGGCCATGTACTGCATATAGTCTGCGATTTGACCATTGCCTCAGAAAACGCAGTCTTCGGGCAGACAGGACCCAAGGTGGGGTCTTTTGACGGGGGATATGGCTCCGGCTATATGGCGCGCATTGTGGGGCATAAAAAAGCGCGTGAAATCTGGTATCTGTGCCGTCAGTACTCGGCCAGAGAAGCCCTGGAGATGGGACTGGTCAACACGGTGGTCCCCTTTGAACAATTGGAAGATGAAACCGTGAAATGGGCCAAGGAAATTTTACAGCATTCACCGATGGCGCTGCGTTTTCTTAAAGCATCCCTAAATGCAGATACTGATGGAATAGCCGGCTTGCAGCAGTTGGCTGGAGACGCCACTCTTGCTCAAAATCGCACTTAAGGCATTGCCCTCCCTTTGCTGATGAATTTTCATCCTCCTGCTGGTGTCACTTTAGCGGCATGGATGTCTATCCTGAAAATAGTCTTTTCGTATAATTGTCCGGTGAACCCGGTGTTATCAACGCTCTCTCCGTGCTTAACGCCGAAAGCAGTAAAGCTCGTTTCGGACCGGACTGGCGGTGCTGCAAAGGCGGCTTAAGCCGCTGGTTTCGCCCCGTCGTCCGGTTTCCCTCAACTTTGCTTAACTGCTGTTACCGCCGCTGCGCAAGTCGTTCACTTTTGAAAACACCGTGCCCTTTGGACTGTTTTACTGAATACTTATGGTTGGTTTTTGTCTGACGGTTAGTTTTTAGACAAGGAAAGAACTGCCATGAACTGGTTGAAGAAGCAATCGATGGAAATACCGAATAAAAAGTTTATCAACGGGCTGACTTTTTTAGAAGTGTATGAACGTGTTGCCGATCTGGCTTGCAGATTGAACACTTATGTGAAAGATCAGAGCAGGGTGGCTCTTTACGCCCATAATTCCGAGGAAATGGCCCTGTTTTTCCTTGCCCTGCTGTCTCTGGAAACAGAAGTGCTGATGCTGAATACCCGTTTGACAAATGAGGAAATGACGAAACAACTGAAAGTTTTAGGTATTAGAGTGGCTTTTTCTCAGGATGACACTTTCATCTCATTTCATGAAGTATTACGAAATGGGGTCCGGGAAAAATTGTCTTTGGCCGAAAAATTTAAGCCGGAACAAATAGCGGTGATTATGAATACAAGTGCGACCAGCGGTGAATTCAAATCCGTACCCTTGAGATGGAAACAGTTTGACGCTCATGTTCAGGCGTCGCAGAAAAGCCTGGGGGTTACAGAAGAAGACAACTGGCTGCTGGCGCTGCCCATGTATCATATTGGCGGGCTAACGATTTTGCTGCGCAGTTTGTACAACGGTACAAGAGTTACCCTGATGGAGAAGTTCGATCAAGAAAAGATGCAGAAACTCATTGAAAGCGCCGCTGTCAATATGATATCGGTTGTACCGACGATGCTTAACAGGATTATTGACCGCATTGGTGAGCATCGTTTGCGGGTGGTTCTTGTCGGCGGTGAATTTATTCCGAAACCGCTGGTCGAAAGATGCTTGAAGAAAAATATCCCGATCTATAAAACCTATGGTATGACGGAAACAACCAGCCAATCGACAACCTTTTCCGTTTTGGAGTATCCGCATAAATGGGACTCAGTCGGATTGCCCCTTGAAAACGTTAAAATTCGCATCGGAGATCCCGATGAAGATGGAATCGGCAAGGTTCTTCTCCAAAGCCCGATGTTGATGGACGGATATATCGGCCATGAGCCAATTGCCGGTTTTTTTAATACCGAAGACATAGGATATATTGATGAAGACGGTTTTTTATATATCCTTGATCGCCGCGAAAATATCATCATTTCCGGTGGGGAAAATATCTATCCTGAGGAAATCGAAAATGTTCTTTACGCTCATCCCGGGATATCCGAATGTGCGATTGTCGGGAAAAAAGATGCCAAATGGGGGCAAGTTCCGGTATTATTCGTTGTATCATCATTAGATGAAGACTTCATATTTAATTATCTGGCTGAGAGAATTTCCAGATATAAACTTCCAAAAAGTATATATTTTATGGACGAGCTTCCCAAAAATTCATCCGGCAAGATATTAAAAAAGGATCTGGCAAAACGTTATGCGGATAGAAAGAATTGAGCTTTTTCAGATCAGAATGCCTATAAAATTTATCTTTAAAACATCCCAAACCAGCGTTAATTACCGGGAGACCATTGTGGTTAAAGCCGCAGACGAACTGGGATATATTGGCTACGGAGAAGTTGTGGCTTTCAATGAACCGTTCTATACCAGGGAAACATTAAAAGAATCCAAGAATTTCTTGATTAATAGAGTTCTTCCCAACACGGTTCATCAAGAGATTCAGCATCCCTTTGATATTCATAAGAAGCATGATCTGACCTACCCCATGGCCGTCGCCGGTTTGGAGAATGCCCTGACGGATTTGTACGCCAGGCGACGGCGGCAGTCGATTATGGATGTTGTATTTGATGAAGAAACCCGTAATACGATTTATGCGGGCATTGTTTTAGGCGATCTGGACATTCCGGTCCTCATGCAGCAAATCGATTCTTACCGTCAAGAAGGGTATGTCCGTTTTAAAATAAAAATTAAACCGGAGGACGGATTGTCAAAATTAAGGGCAATAAGAGAAAAGCACCCGGATATTCAATTATTGGCCGACGCCAATCGGAGCTATGGGTTTAAACAGATTCATGAATTGAAAAGATTGGATGGGCTGGACTTGCTCTGTATAGAAGAACCGCTGGCTGCCCCGGATTTCGCGGCCTACCGGAAACTTCAGGAAGAGATAAAAACGCCGGTATGTTTGGACGAAAGCATCCAGATAGTGGATGATCTAAAAAGAGCAGTTCAGTTCCAGGCCTGCAAGGTTGTAAATATAAAAGTGGGCCGTGTCGGCGGATTGTATTATGCAAGGCAAATGATCGAGTTATGCAGAGAGCACGGTATTTATTATTGGATAGGAAGTATGATTGAAAGTGGTGTTTCAAAAATACTGCACGTTCATTTGGCAAGCTTGAAAGACGCCTATATTCCCGGGGATCTGTCACAATCCCGGCGGTATTTTGTCAAAGATATCATTCGACCAGAAATTACAGTTGAAAAAGGTATGATTGAAGTACCCAAAGGTTATGGTTTAGGCGTTGAAATCGATGAGAGCTCTTTAAATGAATTCACCGTTGACCACATCCAAACAGGTGATGGTGAACGGCAATGAATTTAGCGGAATGATTTGGAAATAATGCTTAAGACTAAGCCTGTCGTTAACAGAAGTCCAAAAATGGTATTGGTCAGGGCTACATCTTTCATACCCGGCATCATTTCAATTGGCAGGGTTTTCCCCTTAAAACTGCGTACGGCCTTGGATGCTTTTGGAATGCTGAGCAGTACCAGCAAAGACCACAGCGTCATTACCTGAAACAGGACAAGCCCTGTTGTCCACAGATAGGTGAAAATAAACATCCCGCCCAAAAACTTGACTGCTCTTTCGTGTCCCAAAAGGATAGCCAATGTATGCCGCCCGTTCTTTTGATCTCCATCCAGATCGCGGATATTATTGCTCATTAAAATCGCCCCGGTAAGAAGAAAGCTGGGGACAGAAATCAAAAAGCTGTTTAAAGTTACAGTACCTGTCTGAATAAAATAGGAAAGAAGAACAATTCCTGTGCCCATAAAGGTCCCGGCAAACAATTCACCCAGAAAAGTGTAGGCGATCGGATACGGGCCACCGGTGTAGAGATATCCTACAGCCATACATACGGCGCCAATCAATGCCA
>LDZT01005285.1_pt1 | contig 38006 bp, 32 predicted proteins | sample 615521 | NCBI WGS metagenome assembly LDZT01 (sample SAMN03408292, study PRJNA278302) | terrestrial metagenome | isolation source: oil reservoir sample SB1 | place: USA: Alaska, North Slope, Schrader Bluff formation | collected 2011-09 | reverse complement strand
AAGCAGCGCCCGCGGTGAAATCAAATGCAAGGCCAATGTCCTGCCCATTGTGAAACCGTTGAAAGTAAACGGCAGCATGGTTGAAATTGTTGGCATGCCTATCCACTGGGGTTATGCTGGCCTGGCTCCCGGAGCCTCAGTTAATGATTTAACACCCTATATTGGTGATGCAAATACAAATATCCCGGAATATAAAGCCTTCCTTTGCAATATAAGAAAGGCATAGTTGTGGAACGAAGATAATCATACTTTTCGATTAAACTCTTCAGCCCTTGTTCTCGCCATAAAGCGAGCCCAAGGGCCTTATTCACCTGCGGGGTCCTGGACAGAAGCCTGTATTCCAATCATACAAAGGAAAATTAATAGCTTAAACAATTAGCTATAAATATATTCAATTACTATAATAAAGGATCGCAATGCTTAAATGAAGAATAATAATTAGAGTTCAAGCAGGAATTAAAACTTGTATAGGGGGTTCTCTATGTAGAAAAATATTTAAATTAGCGCCGTTTTTCTTGTTCTTGTTTCCGAGCGTCTTCCTGGGTGTTATGCGCGTGCAGCCGCCTTTTGGTGTGTTTCTACCCGGAACGGTTTGGTTGCCCTGCAAAATAAGCGAGTCTGGCATAACCGGCCCGGATATTACGGACATAATAAAATCTCGAGGTGATAGAAAGTGGAAAAAGAACAGATTGAACAGCTTCGCAAGCTCCTCCCGGACAGCAACTTCGGAGATGTAATGGTTGTAGGCGGAGGCATCAGCGGTATACAGGCCTCTCTCGATCTTGCCACTGTTGGTTTTAAGGTTTACCTGGTTGATTCAGCGCCGACCATCGGCGGCCACATGGCCCAGCTAGACAAGACCTTTCCCAGCAACGACTGCTCCATGTGCATCGAATCTCCCAAGTTCGTTGAATGCAACAGGCACCCGAATATAGAGATCCTGACCTATACAGAAGTAGATAGCGTAGAAGGGGAACCGGGAGATTTCAAGGTAACGCTGTTAAAAAAACCCAGATATGTATTGGAGGACAAATGCACGGGCTGCACTGTCTGTGTAGAGTACTGCCCGGTAGTGTACCCTGATAAATTCAACCAGGAAATATCGAAAAACAAAGCCATCCATATATACTTTGCCCAGGCAATTCCCCTTAAGCCTTATATAGATGAGAGCTGTCTTTACCTTAAAGAAGGCAAATGTACTATTTGCCAGGGGGTCTGTCAGAATGACGCCATAGATTTAAAACAAAAACCGGAGAAGGTAGTAATAAAAGTAGGTGCTGTAATTCTGGCGCCCGGCTATGAACCGTTTGATCCCAAATTGAGAGAGGAGTACAGGTACGGAGAGTTTGAGAATGTCGTAACAAGCATGGATTACGAGAGGTTGTTATGCGCTACCGGACCATACGAAGGCGAGATACTGCGCGCTTCAGACAAAAAGCATCCCCATAAAATAGCCTGGGTCCACTGCGTCGGTTCCAGGCAGGTTCTTCCCGGCGGGAACAGCTATTGCTCCGCTGTATGCTGCACCTATACTCAGAAACAGGTAATTCTGACCAAAGACCACGACGCCGAGGCCCAGTGTTTTATATTTCATAATGATGTCCGTTCCTATGGCAAAGATTTCGAACGATTCTACCAGAGAGCGGAAAATCTTCCCGGGATCCATTTTATCAGAAGCTATATAACGATAGTAAAAGAGGATCCGGAAACCAAGAATGTAACCATAAGGTATTCCACAACTAACGATGGAATAAAAGAGGAAGAATTCGATATTGTGGTCTTATCCGTCGGGTTAACGCCTCCCCGCAATTTCGAAAGCCTTGCGGAAAAATTCGGCATTGAACTTGAGTCCCACGGATTCTGTGAAGTGAATCCTTTCAATCCTATGGAAACCTCCCGCCCGGGAATTTTTATAAGCGGCGCCTTCCAGGGTCCCATCGACATCCCCGAGTCGGTTTTCAGCGCCAGCGGCGCCGGTTCGCAGGTTGGCGAACTCCTTAACTTCAGAAGGGGAAATCTTGCCAAAGAAAGAATCTATCCGCCGGAAAAAGATGTCTCTCAAGAAGAACCCAAAGTGGGTGTCTATGTGTGTCATTGCGGCGCCAATATCGGAAGGATAGTAAATGTTCCTTCAACAGTTGAATATGCTTTGACACTGCCCAATGTTATCCACGCTGAGGAAAACCTCTTTATCTGTTCCACTGAAGCCGCCGCGATGTTAGCGAAAGACATCCGGGAAAGAGGGCTCAACCGGGTAATCGTCGCCGCCTGTACTCCAAGGACGCACGAGCCTCTGTTCCGGGACACTCTCCGGGAGGCGGGAATTAATCAGTATTACTACGAAATGGCAAATATCAGAGAACATTGCTCCTGGGTCCACTCCAAGGAAAAGGAGGAAGCCACACGGAAAGCACAGGATATAATACGGATGGCGGCAGCAAGGGCCTGCCACCTGGAACCCCTGCAGGAATTTGATCTGCCTGTCGACAAGAGAGCTTTGGTAGTCGGAGGGGGCGTAGCCGGCATGACCTGCGCTCTCTCCATAGCCAATCAGGGACATGAGGTATACCTGGTGGAAAAGAATACAGAACTTGGGGGAATAGCGCGAAAACTGCATTATACATTAGAAGGTTTGGATGTACAGGCTTATTTGAGTGACCTTATAAAAAAGGTATACCAACACCCCTTATTGCATGTATATACTAATGCGACCATCACCGAGGCCAGCGGCTATGTGGGGAATTTCGTAACCAGGGTTAAATCCGATAGGGGATTAACGGAAATCAACCATGGCGCCACCGTCATCGCTACAGGCGCTGACGTATATAAACCCACCGAGTACCTTTATGGAGAAGATGACAGGGTTATGACTAATCTTGAGCTGGAGGAACAGGTTGCCAGGAAAGATGAAAGGGTGGTTAGCGCCGAAAGCATGGTGATGATCCAGTGCGTGGGCTGCAGAAACGAGGACAGAAATTACTGCAGCAGGATATGCTGCAGCCAATCTGTAAAGAACGCCTTGAAGCTGAAAGAACTAAATCCCTGCATGGATATATACATCCTCTTCCGGGACATGAGAACATATGGGTTCAAAGAGGATTATTACAGGGAAGCGGCAGGTAAAGACGTAAGGTTCATCCGCTATGAACCGCAGGATAAACCCGTGGTAGAAGCTGTCAAGGAAGGCGGCAAGAGCATTTTAAGGGTTACCGTAACAGATTATGTTTTGGGTAAGAAACTTGAACTGGACGCCGATTTGATTGCTCTGGCTGCCGCTGTTGTTCCAGCCGAAGACAGAAAGGAAGTAGCCGGATTATTCAAGGTAACTTTGAGCCCGGATGAATTCTTCCAGGAAGCCCATGTCAAGTTAAGGCCTGTTGACTTCGGGGCGGAAGGAATTTTCCTCTGCGGGTTAGCTCACTATCCCAAGCTTATGCCGGAATCAATAAGCCAGGCTTATGGGGCTGCCGGCCGGGCCTTAACGCTTCTCTCACACGACACAGTTACAGCCTCGGGATCTGTCTGCGAGGTGGATGAGGATAAATGTATTTCGTGTGGGGCATGTATCATGGCGTGTACATACGGCGCAATAGATTTTTATGAGACGCCGCGGGGCAGAAAAGCCAGGGTCAATGCAGTACTTTGCAAAGGAGACGGCCTGTGCAACACGAAGTGCGCAACAGGAGCTATTTCTCTCAAGCACTATACTGATGAAGAACTCTTCAGCCAAATTCTTGCTGCGGCTGCAAATAAAGAGACCACACAACAAAGCGAGACTGAGGCTTGAAATAATTAGACAGAGCAGTGAATTAAAGAAAATCAAGGAGATGGGGAAGAATGGGTTCGGGATCTAAAGTAAGACCAAAGATACTGGGTTTTGTATGCAATTGGTGCTGCTACGGAGGGGCGGACCTTTGTGGAGTCTCCCGTTTTCAGTACCCCCCTTATATAAGGCTGATCAGGGTGATGTGCTCGGCCAGAGTCGACATGGCGCATGTATTCCTGGCTTTATCAACCGGACAGGACGGGGTGTTTATCGGCGGTTGTCACCTCAACGACTGCCATTATATTACAAACGGGAATTATGATGCTTTTAGCATGGTATCCATTTGTAACAAAATACTGGGACACATAGGGGTAAACCCCGATAGGCTGAGACTCGAATGGGTATCCGCGGGTGAAGGGATTCGTTTCGCCAATATTATGAACGAATTCGGCGCGCAAATAGCAAAGCTCGGGCCTCTCGGTCAAAGTGAAGGAATAGACGAACAGGTATTGAAATTCAGGCTTGAAGCTGCGGCAAAGCTTGTTCCCTACATCAAGCTGGTGCAGACGGAAAGGATGAGTGTGCCTGTAAGAACGGAAGAAGAGTATCACAAGTTTTTCACCAGTGAGGAGTTCAACAGGTTGTTTGAGGAAACAATTGCGGAGAAATTGGCCATAGGCCAAATAAAAGGGGAGAACAGGACTGGTGTCCTCCACGGGTTGCAACCCCGTTGGCCTGTTCTAATAAAATGGGGGTCCGGTTCGATTCCGACTTCTCCCCTCCAATTCATGTTAGAATCAATCGGATAACATTAAATTTAAAGCTAAAGAAAGAAGTAATAATTCCGGACAGCAACTCCGGATGTAAAAAGTTTGTCAGGTACAATGAAGGGCCTGAAGCGCTACGCTCTGGCGTAAAGCCGGCAGACACTTATACCAGGATTGCACATGACATTGATCTTTTTTATGCTATAATTGAAAATAAGTAAATAAGAAGAGAACAGTACAGTCTGCAGACGAGATGAGTTTGAAGAGACGACTCGGAGTATTGGGGTGAGGACCAGCATAGCTGGTCTTTTTTATTTTTAGGCCTAAAAAGAGGTAAAAATATGAATAATATTCCATTAATAGAAAGACTTAAATTAACCACTGACTTCTTTCCATTATATGAAAATTTAATTCATTTACCGAACTCTTTTCTTTTAGAAAGCAGTCTTATGATCAATGGAATAGGCAGATATTCATTTTTAGGAGCAGATCCATTTCTAATATTCCGCTCCAAAAATTATTGCATTCAGCTGATCAGCAAACAAAAAAATGTTACGTTAACTGGAAATCCCTTCTCCAAACTAAAGGAATTATTAAATGTATACCGGATTGAAAAATCTGATTTACAATTTCCTTTTTGCGGCGGGGCAGTGGGTTTTTTTAGTTATGACCTGGGACGCCTATTAGAAAAGATACCCGCACAGGCAAATGATGATTTGGGTTTGCCGGACACATGCCTGGGTTTTTATGACTTAATAATCATGGTGGATCATTTTACCCGGGAAGTATATATTATTTCTACAGGGCTTCCCGAAACAGACCCCGATAGGGCTTATCAATATGCTGAGAAGCGTTTGCGTGTTATCCGTAACATTTCAATCAAATATTTGCCGCAGCTGAATGAATGTCCGGAAAGAAGGATGAAAGGCGGTTTTTCCGGAAGAAGTTTAACATGGGATACTGTTTTTGGCGCATCTGAACCAGGTAATACTGGTACAAACAAAATATCATGCCACTTTGATAGGAACAGCTATTGCAATAATGTACGAAAAGCGAAAGAATATATCAGAAAAGGTGATCTGTATCAGGTCAACCTCTCACAGCGTTTTTCTCTTCCTTTGACGATGGAACCGTGGATGCTATATCGCCGCCTGCGTTCAATAAATCCGGCGCCTATGGCGGCCTACTTAAATTTTGGCAATATCCAGGTAATCAGCGCCTCACCGGAACGTTTCCTGAAAGTTGCCGACAGGCAGGTGGAAACAAGGCCTATTAAAGGCACCCGCCCTCGCGGTAAAGACATAAGCACGGACCAATGCTTGCGGGATGAACTGTGGAACAGTAAAAAAGACAGGGCCGAGCTGGTTATGATTGTTGATCTGGAGCGGAATGATTTAGGCCGGGTATGCAAGATTGGTTCGGTACAGGCACAGGAGCTGTTCAGATTGGATGAATACGCGACAGTATTTCACCTGTCCTCAATAATAACCGGGAAACTGCCGGTAGATAAGGACGTTGTTGACCTCTTAAAAGCTGTCTTTCCAGGAGGTTCCATTACCGGCGCTCCAAAAATAAGGGCGATGGAGATTATTGAAGAACTGGAACCCGTAAGAAGGGGAATCTATACGGGCGCAATCGGATACTTAAGCTTCAACGGCAATGCGGACTTAAATATTGCAATCAGAACAATAATTGTTAAAGATGGGCAGGCTTATTTTCAGGTTGGGGGAGGAATCACCGCTGATTCCGACCCTCTCGCAGAGTACCAGGAAACACTTGATAAAGCCCTGGCTCTGATGATGGCGTTGGGACTTGACGGCAAGCCGGGCCATGAAAGGCTGTAATAATCAATGAATACAGTTTGTGTTAACGGCAGTTTTTTAGGTTCTGATCAGCCGGCGATTAACCCTTTAAACCAGGGTTTGTTATACGGATTTGGATTATTTGAAACTATTTTAGTCAAAGAAGGTTATCCTTCATTAATCCAGCATCACTTTAACCGTTTATTTTCCTCCGCTAAAAAGATAGGCCTTACAATTCCTTTTTCAATTAGCGAACTTTTATGGTTAGTAGAACAAACTATAAATAAGAACAATATCAATACCGGCTCAATCCGCCTGACCATTACCGCCGGCAGCGATAAATCAGCAGCCTCAACTGCGCCAACCCTGATAATTTTTGGCCGGCAGCCTTTGGCCTATACGCACGATCACTATAAGCAAGGTATGACCGCAGGCTTTGCAGACATTAAAAGAAACGAACATTCTCCTTTAGTCAGGCTGAAAACAATAAACTATCTGGAAAATCTATTGGCCAAAAGGTATGCGCAAACCCGGGGCTGGGATGAAGCTTTATTTTTTAATACTTCCGGCAATCTTGCGGAAGGCTCGACGAGTAATATTTTTTTAGTCAAGAATGGCAAGGTAATTACTCCTAACCGGGAACAGGGACTTTTGCCCGGGATTATTCGACACATTGTAATGGAAAAATGCATTGCCCTGGGTATTCCTGCTGAAGAAAGGATAATTTCAGAAAAGGAAGTCTGGGAGGCCGATGAATGCTTTCTTACTAACTCACTTATGGGCGTTATGCCCCTAGTAAAGATAAACGGGAATAAAATCAGCGACGGCAGGCCGGGAATAATTTCCCGGAAACTTAACAGCGAACTCAATATAAGTTAGAAATAACATTCAAGCTGGCATTGCAAAAAAAGGAGGTGCGGTTTAAGGACAGGCGCCTCCTTTTTGCACAATAAAGCAGCCTTTAAGGTGTTGCTGTTTGATTCAGACTCTGCGCACTGCCTTGAGGCAGGTAAATTATCTGGCCGACCTCCAGTTTGCCCGGATCTGAAAAAGCATTTGCGGAGATCAATTCCTGTTCCGGTATATTAAACTGCAGGGCTATGCCGCTGACCGTGTCCCCAGCTTTGACAACATACTGGCCGCTTTCCTGAAAACCGTGGACCATCCTGGTCAGTTCGCTGTTTTTGATGAGCATTTTCTTTAACCCTTCGTCAGTGACAGGCTTTAAGGAAATATTGTCAAAGTCACAGTAGGTCCCGCTTCTTTTCGGGTCGTCCGACAGCAGGTAAACCCTCAACTGGTTGACTGACGAAGGCGCCTGAATAACTTCGGTAACGTTCTCCCATCCTGCCGCGTCAAAACTATGCAGGATGTTAAAGAACTCCGGCACTCTCTTTTCGTCCTGGTTGAGAAAGACCACTTTTATCCGGGCTGGCTTACTGGACGTTCCCTTTCTGGTTTTTGCAGTAATGAGGTACTTTTGGCCAGGATTTACGTCTATAATCTGGAATACTTCCCAGTTGTACCCGTTTCTTATAAACCTGTTCCCGTTTTCGTACTTAATCTGGTCCGCCATCCCAATCCAGCCGTAAAGCCCCATTTCGAAATCCCCGTTGATCATCAGTTCATTCTGATCCGTACTTATATCGGTTATCTTCCTGTCTCCTATCTCGCTCGTCCTGGTCACCGTAACATTATCGAAGCAGTGATAGCCCTTGGGATCCTCCGACAATAAATAGATCCAAGCAGTAGCGGCATTTTTGGGAACCATGATAAACTGCTGGGGTATTTTTTCCCAACTATCTCCAACGTGCGTGTATTTGATGTCGTAGAATTGGGGGAGTTTTGCACCGTTAACGTCCAGAAAATTAAATGCAATCCGGGCGGGCCCCCGGGCGGTTCCTTTTTTTGTATAGGCGGATACAGTATATGTTGTATGGGGTAAAAGATTCATTTCCTGCCTTACTTCCCAACTGCAGTTATTGATTATGCAGTGGTTCCCGCTGTCTTCCTTCTGAATCGCTCCCGGATTTCCCCAGCCGAGATCTCCTTTCTCGAAGTCGCCGTTTAAAATAACCGCCTCGAGCACTGTGTTTTCACTTTTTGTTACTTTGGGAGCATTCTTCTTTGAACCGCCGTCCAGGTGAATGCCAATCAGGTAAGCCAGGGCAACCACAAAAACCAGGCTGATAAATACTACAAGCGCAAGCTTTAACTTTCTAATTCTCAATCCCTCCTTTTTTTATATAACCCCTTAGCTTTGCTTAGATTTTATATAATATGTTTTTTGATTTGTTTATGACAAAAGACAATGGCCCTTAATATTCTGGAATTAGATATTAATTTGATCCGGCACCTTCGGGGAAAGTTTTCCATAAGATAGAAAAACAATGATCCTGATCAGTCTTGAGGTCGAGTAAATGGAAAACAGGCAAAAGAAAACTCTCGTTGTCGGCGCGGGATTAGCCGGAAAAAAGGTCCTCGAAGCCCTCGGCGGCTTCTCGAAAGACCGAAAAATTATCGGCTTCGTAGACGACGACCCCCAGAAAAAGGGTACTGGCTTCTGCGGCCTGCCTGTTTTGGGAAACAGGTACGATATCCCCGGGCTGAATTCCAGGTACGGATTTGATGAGGTCATTCTGGCCATCCCTTCAGCCCCTCCTGGCGAAATAAGCAATATTCTTGAGATATGCATGAAAACCAGGTCCAGGGTTAAAATTATGTCCGGTATCCACGATCTGATCACCGGAAGGATAAATGTCCGCCCGATCCGCGATGTCCAGATTGAAGATCTGCTGGGGCGCAAGCCGCTTTCTCTTGATATCGGCGGAATAATCAGTTATCTGAAAGACCAAGTTGTCCTGATTACAGGCGCCGGGGGCTCGGTCGGCTCTGAACTTTCCAGAAGCGCAGCCGATAACAAGCCCAAAAAACTAATCCTGTTGGGGCGCGGCGAGAACAGTATTTACGAAATAGAGCAGAATTTGAAGATCAGCCATCCCCGGGTTAGAATAATCAGCGAGATAGGAGACATCAAGGACGCGGGCAGGATGAACAGGTTATTTAAAAAGTACAAGCCCGGAATCGTTTTTCACGCCGCCGCGCATAAGCATGTCCCGTACATGGAAAAAAACCCTGAGGAAGCCGTCAAGAACAACATCATCGGCACAAAGGTCCTCTGCAGCGCAGCCATGGCAGGAGGCTGCGCAAGGTTTATCTTCATCTCAACCGACAAGGCGGTCGAACCGACAAGTGTCATGGGCGCCACTAAAAGGGCGGCGGAACTTATTGTCCAACTGATGAATGAAAAAAAAGCGACAAAATTTGCCTGTGTACGCTTCGGCAACATTTTGGGCAGCAGGGGAAGCGTGCTGCCTCTGTTCGAAAGGCAGATTTCTCTGGGCGGACCGCTCACAATAACTCATCCCGAAATGACCCGTTATTTTATGACTGTGACTGAGGCGGCGCAGCTGGTAATTCAGGCGGGGGCCATGACCAGAGGCGGAGAGATTTTTGTCCTGGATATGGGAGAACCAATCTCAATCAGGGATCTTGCTTTTAAGATGATCAGGCTGAAGGGTTTGGAGCCCGGAAAGGATATCCCCATAAAATATATCGGGATCAGGCCGGGTGAAAAAATCTCGGAAAGCCTATTTAATAACGAAGAAAAAATTATGCCCACAAAGCATGAAAAGATAATGGCTGTATATGGCAGGAACAACCGCGAAAGTGTACAGCGCCTGCTGCATACTCTGGAAGACCCGGAGTTTCCTTACGCAGAAGCGCATGTCAGAAAACTGTTGAGTGATTTTTTGAACAATTTAAGAGAAGCAACATAAAAAACAGGGGCCGGCGCTTCCCCTCACCGGGTGCTGTCGGCCTTTTCCCAGACAGGGGATACATTGCCTGAAAGAGCCTTAAAAAATCCAACCAGAGACGCCAGGTTAAACATACAAAAATAATAAGGCACAAAGAACAACCTGTTTCTCAGTTTTAACATTTTACCGGCAAGGGCGAGCGCGTAAAAGGCCAGTTGGGCGGCAAAAGCAGCCAGGTAAACCGAGCCGCTGTTCCTCAAAAACCAGGAAGAGCCAAAAATAATAATCTGAAAGAAGGGAACCATATACCTGAGCAGCCTGTGGGAGATCATCATCCAGGAGTAAACAGGGCCGTATTTAAAAGGGTTGTAAAGGCTGGGCCCCGTCAGTATGCGCCGCCACGTCCTGCTCAACATCCTTACTTTGCGCGCGTATTCCTCTTCGACTTCCACGGCCGCTTTCTCGCATGCAACAGCCGCAGGTTCGTATAAAGCAAGCTTTCCCCTTTTAACCAGCTCGTGCGGAAGCTCCAGATCATGACAGTAAAGGTCGTCTATCTCCAGATAATCACCGGCCCTGACCGCATAGACAGCCCCGTTTCCAGCGGTAACCGAAAAAAGGCGCGATTCTAAAAAGCGCAGGTACAGCTCATACTTCCAATAAAGCCCTTCCGAAAAGCCGCTTCCGGTCTCTTCGTTAATATACTTTAACCTGCCGCAAACATAACCGGTTCCCGGATTCTCAAACCGCTCCGCCAGACGCCATAACGCATCCTTTTCCCAGATTGAATTTGCGTCTGAAAAAAATAGAATCCTCCCCGTGGACACCCTGGCTGCCTGGTTTTGGGCAAAAGTTTTTCCTCGCCGCTGGTCTACTTCCACAAGGATGACGCCCTTGTTCTCATATTTCCTGACCAACTCGTTGGTACTGTCCGTAGAATTATCCGAAACAACAATAACTTCCAACTGCCCGGAAGGATAGTCAAGCTCCGCCGTGTTGAAAAGTTTCTTTTCGATAACTTTCTCTTCGTTATGAGCGGCAATGATCAGCGAAATCCGCGGCCATTCCGGTTTATCGGGAAGTCCAGGTGAATCAGGTTCTCTTTTTGAGATCAGACGCACAAGTAAGGACAGGAAAACGGGATAAAGAAAAAACGTGTAAAAAGTAAGGGCGGCAGCCGCCCAAAATAAAATTATCATCCCCGGCGCCTCCATAAATAGGTTCAAAAACATATTATGCGGTGCAGGCTTAAGAAGTTTATACCACGGATAAACAACCTGCAGCCTTTATCTGTCCGGCTCCTTAACCAATTTTCGGTAACACCGCTATTCCCGGAAACATATTTTATGTTTAGCGGGATGCGAGGAGGAAAAGTGCTGATGCGGACAGTTATCGCAGGTGCATGCTGGATGGACTCCCAAAGATGAGCGGAAAGATCTTGAACAACGGCAGGAACTGCTTTGACCCCGGGGCTATGACCTGTATAGGACTGGATTATGAAGGGTACGGACAGGCGTCTAAAACACCCGTCCTGCCGGCATGTGTGCGAACGATGACTGCCGGCAGTTTTTGCCTGCTGACCCTGGCCGAAAGCGAACAATGGACTAACCTTCTTCAAAAAGTGAAGACCTGCGATATCCATTATGAACCCGGATATTACAAGGTCTTTGAAGGCAATGACCAGGCGCGCCTTTTTGTTTACCGGCAGGACAGCGAATTTGTTGTCTACCCCTTCCTGCTCAGAAAAGTTGATCACGGTGGTAAAATTCCCGCCGGGAAAAATTATTTTGACATAACCAGCCCTTACGGCTACGGGGGCCCCCTGGCCTCACCCGGCGCTGACGGGCAAACCTTCCATGATTTCTATAAAAGTTTTGAACGGTTCTGTCAGGACAGCAAAATTATCACCGAATTTATCCGTTTTCACCCCCTGATCCACAATCATGAGCAGGCGGCCGGTTACGTTGAGGCCGAAAGGAATTCAAGCGTAGTTTTTATAGACTTGTCACAGACCGAGGAACAGATCTGGTCCGGATACGATTACAGCAATAGGAAGAATATCAAGAAAGCGACCCGCAGCGGCGTCACCGTAATTATTGATCACACGCCGCGCTTTTTTTCTGACTTCTCCATGATTTATCGCCACACAATGGACAGAAACAACTCCAGGGATTTCTACTACTTTCCGGACAGTTTCTTTGATAAAATCCACCGCTTTCTGGACGGAAATTATCTGTACGCGCACGCCTTCCTGGAAGGAAAGCTAATTTCCACGGAGCTTTTGCTTTACGGCAGGACTTTCATTCACTCTTTCCTGGGGGGAACTCTCGCCGAATATTTCTCTTTCCGCCCGAACAACCTGCTCAAACACGAGGCCATCCTTTGGGCAAAAAGAAGGGGCATCGGATATTTCATTCTGGGCGGCGGCCGGAACGATGATGACGGTATTTTCAGGTATAAGCAGACCTTTGCCAAAGACAGCCTGGCAAATTACTACATAGGCAAAAAAATACATGACCAGGATACCGTCCGCCGGTTGACCGGCCTGACGGACGAAGAACAGGGACAAAAGGCGTTCTTCCCGCCTTACCGGAGGTGCTAAGAAGATGTATTTAAAAAAGATTAACCTATTCTTTAAAAGAGCTTTCGACATAGTCCTGGCCTTATTCCTCCTGATTTGTTTCAGCCCGGTTATCCTTCTAATAATTCTGGCGATAAAACTGACTTCCCCCGGAGAGGTCGTCTTTAAACAAAAAAGGCTTGGACAAAACGGTAAAGTTTTTTACCTGCTCAAGTTCAGGAGCATGATCAGGGGGGCGCAGCAGATGGGCTCGGGGATGTTCCTAGAGGAAAACGACGACCGGATCACACCTTTTGGAAAAATCCTTCGCCGGACGGGGCTTGACGAACTCCCCCAGCTTTTTAACGTTTTAAAAGGCGAGATGAGTATTGTCGGCCCCAGACCTGCGCCGCTGCATCACCTGGATAAATACAATGAGGAACAGAAAAGAAGGCTTTCCGTAAAACCCGGCATCACCGGCTGGGCCCAGGTTAACGGCCGGGTGGCCCTGTACTGGCCTGACCGGATTAAGCTCGATCTCTGGTATATCGACAACTATTCATTTAAATTGGACCTGTTCATTTTATTCAAAACCGCCCTCTCGCCCCTGGACAGAAAAAGTTCCGTAGCCAGAACGGACCGAAAAGAGAAGGACCCATTCATGAAATATTAAAGCGTGATGAAAATTGGACCTGCAGGGCAGAACCATACTGGTTACCGGCGGAGGGGGTTTCCTCGGCTCCTATTTCGTTGCCGATAATGCAACAACTGAAATTCAATAAATATTTTTTAAAAAATACATATTACGACAAATATTTTACAGGCAATACATTATTATAATAGCAGGCCAAAGGAATCTTTTGGTTTATGAGAAACTTTATTACCTTATTATTCACTATTTTGTTTTACACATTTAATACCAAATTAGATTATAGATCCATCTATAAAATTAAAGATTTTAGTAGGATTGTTTTAAAGAAAGGAGATATCGTACATTGCTGCAAAAAGCCAGAAAAAAGATATTATATCCTTTTGTTTCAATTGCTTTTTTTGTCGCAGCTGCCCCGGCCAGTTACTTTTATTGGCGCCAGCCAACGCCTCTTTTATTGAACATTGGTTACCTTATGTTCTTGAAACTCGGCTATTATTGCAACCCGTCATTTTTAGCGGGTTGGTGAAAAATATTTACCTAAAAAATAAATCCCAAGGACATCGAAAAGGCAAATGAGATAGTAACTAAAATTGATTAAGCTATGTTGTTTAAGCTTTTTACTGAAATTCTACCCATATGGCGTAATATAAAAAAGTCAAGAAAGCTAAAAAATTACTCTAATAACCAAGCAGCGGATCGTCCCCATTAGGACAGCTGCGGCCCTTTTCACGGTAACAACACTGTTCCCGGAATCATATTTTATTTTTAGCGTGATGCAAAGGGGGAGAGTAATTAATGCGGTTGGTTATCGTCGGGATAGGCTGCAGGGACTTTGTTGCCTGATTTATCCATTTTCATCCCCTGATCCAGAACCATGAGCAAGCGGCAGGGTAGCCCTGTACTGGCCTGACCGAATCAAGCTCGATCTCTGGTATATCGACAACTATTCATTCAAACTGGATCTGCTTATTTTATTCAAGACCGCCCTCTCGCTCCTGGATAGAAAAAGTTCCGCAGCCATGGCGGACAGGAAAGAAAAGGACCCGTTCATGAAATATTAGAGGGTGATGAAAATTGGACCTGCAGAGCAGGACCATACTGGTTACCGGCGGAGGGGGTTTCCTCGGCTCCCACCTCTGTGAGACGCTGCTGGAAAGCGGAGCGCGTGTAAAAATTATCGATAATTTCACATCGGGCAGGGCATCCAACCTTGCCGGAATGCTGAACCGCCTGGAGTTGATTGACGGCAGCATTGTCGACGAGTGTATAGTGGAAGAAGCGAGCCGCGGTGTTGACACAGTGGTGCATGCGGCCTTTCCGATGGCCATAAGGCAGCGCTCCCTGGAAACAAGCGCCATAACAGATGCGACGGCAGGCTTATTCAACCTCCTTAAAGAAGCGGTTAAAAACCGGTCCATCTTTATCTATATTTCTTCCATAGCGGTTTACGGCGAACAAAAATACAATCCTATCGACGAGAAACACCCTCTGGAACCCGTCCTGCTTTACGGGGCTGTAAAGCTTTCCGGAGAGCACTTCTGTTTTGCCATGGCCAGAAGCCACGGCTTAAAGACTGTGGTCCTCAGGGTAGCGGACATATACGGGCCAAAAAACACAAGGATCAACCTGCCTGTACAGTTCTTGCTGGACGCCCTGAACGGCCGCCCCTTAAAAATATTCGGTTCCGGCAGGCAGTCGAGGACCTACACTTATATAGACGATTATCTGAAAGCGGTCTGCGCCGCCTTAAACAAACCGGCCGCAGTCGGCCAGGTCTTTAACATTTCAAGCGGCAAAGCAGTTTCTGTCTATGATCTGGCAATGCTCGTCAAAGAAATAACCAGCAGCAAGGCTGTTGTAACTTTTGAAAAAGGGGAAGCCGATGAAAGGCAGCTGATCATCAACAACAGCCTGTCCAGGCAGGTCTTAAAACTCGGCCAACCGGTCAGCCTTGAGGAAGGCCTGTCCGCAACGTGGGACTGGCTGCGAAATAACCCGCATTTTTATAAAATTTGACACCCTCCTAAAATAGACCCGGTGATAAGCTGAACAATGCGACGGTTCCGGCGCCCTCATTAAAGGGCGCTTTTTTTTATAAATCACCAATAAACAGCCGACAGAATAAAATAAACCGTTCGGAGGTGGCTGCATGCCCAAAAAAGTTATCTTCATTGTAATGCCCGCAATAATTGCTTTTGCCGTCCTTGTCTGGTTTTTTAGCCCGCTAGTTAAGGCCGGGTTTAAGTTGATCCTGCCTGCTCCTGCACAGAAAGCACAACCCCAGCCGCCTAAAAAATCTCCCCAAATAAAACCATTGAATATTCTGGTCGTCGGGCTGGATAAGGCTTCTTCAATTAACGGGCCGCCCCGTCCCGCTCCCTGGCATTCCGATGTAATCATGCTTGTGCATGTTGATCCCGTCAGGCAGAGCGTAAACTGTCTCTCGATCCCCAGGGATACCAGGGTATATATAAAAGGCCACGGCCTCGAGAAAATTACCCATGCTCACGCTTACGGATCAATGCCACTCACAATTGACACCGTCGAACAGTTTACCGGTATAAAAATTGACCGCTACATCAGCCTGGATTATGCCGTTTTCGCCCGCCTTGTCGACATGCTGGGAGGAATCGAGATTAATGTGCCCAAGGAGCTGAAAACAAAATACTTTGCTTTTAAACCCGGAAGGCAGCTGATGAACGGTCGGCAGGCATATGTATATATCAACAACCGGAGTGAACCAATGGCGGATTTAGATAGGATTAAAAGGCAGCATTATTTTTTTGTGGCCCTGTTGGAGACATTCAAGAAGCGCTCCTCGGCGCTGGACCTTGCCAGATTTTATTTTGAAATTAGAAAAAACGCGTTTACCTCATTCACTTTTGCAGACGCGATGCAACTGGCAATGTTTGCCGGGCGCCTCAAGCTGGAGGACGTGAATATTGAAACAGCGCCCGGGCACGCGGAATATATTGACGGCATCAGCTACTGGATAGCGGATCAGAAAGCCTTAAAGCAGCAGGAAAACAGATTATTCGGATTAACATAAAAGAGGAGCTTGAAAATGACGATGCAAGTACCGTTATCTCTGCCCGATCTGGGCGATCGGGAAATAGATGCAGTGACGGCCGTGCTCAAAAGCCGCTGGCTGAGCATGGGGCCGGCCGTTGTGGAATTTGAAAGGAAATTTGCCGAATATCTTGGTGTAAAATACGCTGTTGCGGTAAACAGCGGCACTTCGGGCTTGCACCTGGCCGTCCGCGGCCTTGGCATAGGAAAAGGCGACGAAGCAATTACAACACCTTTCAGCTTTATTTCCTCGGCCAACTGCCTGCTCTTTGAAGGAGCGCGTCCCGTCTTTGCAGATATCGACCCGGAAACCTTAAATATAGACTGCTCTTTAATCGAGGGCATGATTAGCAAAAACACTAAATGCATCCTGCCGGTGCATATCTTCGGGCAACCGGTTGACATGAGCCTGATTGGATCAATTGCTTCCAGGCATGGCCTGGCCGTTCTGGAAGACTCCTGCGAGGCCGTAGGCGCCAGGCATAACGGCCAACTGACCGGCGCCCAGAGCGATGCGGCTGTATTCGCTTTTTATCCCAACAAACAGATCACTACCGGAGAGGGAGGCATGGTCGTTACCAACCGGGATGACCTGGCTGGCCTTTTACGCAGCATGCGCAACCAGGGGCGCGATGAGGGAGCGGGATGGTATGAGCACAACCGCCTGGGCTTCAACTTCCGGATGGATGAGATGAGCGCCGCCCTGGGAAGGGCCCAGCTTGACAGGCTGCCCGAAATACTTGCCAAAAGGGAATGGGTGGCCGGTAAATACACGGAAAAACTAAACAATCTGGCCGGTGTTTCAGTACCCAGAATTGATCCTGCAGTACAGATGAGCTGGTTTGTCTATGTAATCAGGCTGGACCCCAGAATTGACCGCGAGTTTGTATCCGGGGAACTGGCCGGCAGGAATATTGCCAGCCGGGGCTACTTCTGGCCTATCCACCTGCAGCCCTTTTTCCGTAAAACATTCGGTTACAAGCCCGGGGATTTTCCGGCGGCCGAAGCAGCCGGGGCGTCGACACTGGCTCTTCCATTTTATACAAATATAATGCCTTAAGTTGATTTTGAGCCTTTATTCAAAGGACGAGTGAACCCGAGGTTAAGCGAGGGAATTGTTTGAGGCGCATTAGCGCCGAGTTTTGACCGAGCCCGAGGGTGAACGAGTTCGTACAAGTATAAGAGGCGAAAATGAGCACGTAGGCAGTTGACCTCCCTAATGCACACCAATTTTCAGGATTGCTAAAATTTCTTTTCTCCTTATGGCAAGGAGGCGGCTTAAAATAAGTAAAGGATGCGGGGTTATATTAATCAGCGTTTTTCTTTTGACAATAGCGTTTCTTGAATTCCTCTATATGGCGCCCGGCCTGCTGATGTCACAACTTCTTTACTTCAGCGATCAGCCGGAGAAGGTTGACGTGATCATTGCCCTGGGCAGCGAACCGGCAAGGGCGGGGTGCGCCGCGCGCCTGTACGGGCTCGGGTTTTCAAACACGATCATTATCACGGGCTGGGGATCTTCGGTTGACAGGATGGCAGAAAGAGCAGTCCAGGAAGACGCTGAAAGGCAGGATCTCATTCTTGAGAAAGAATCAATCAGCACTTACCAGAACGCTCTTTATTCGAAGAAAATTGTCCTGAAAAAAAATTACAGTTCCGCAATAGTGGTCAGTTCGCCCTACCATATGAGGAGGGTGAAGATGGTCTTTGACAGAGTTTACAGAAATAGCGGTGTAAAATTGCTTTACTGTCCAACCGGCCCGCTAGACGGCAAAACCATAGACAAGAGGACAGCGCGTACGGAATGCGTCAAACTTATCTATTACTGGTTCAGATATTGGTAAGTGATAGTGGGGACGGGGTTGTTGACAAACTCAGGGATGATAAAAGAGGATTGCACGACCTGATCGCCGCGCCTGCGTGATCTATGAGTGAACTAAATAATTAACTAATCACTAAGCTGAACTCAAGCGACAGGGCGGCGTCGTTGACGGTAACCAGCGTCCACGATTTTCTGCCGGGTTCGGGCTGAACAGAAAATTCCCTGGCGGCGCTGATGAATTCCACATTTTGAATACTGTGATTGACAAGGATTTTCAATATCTCCGGAGGGTGGTATTCCGAAGGGACCCGCCCTTTTGTTTTTTGAGTAATTTTCCCTCTGATATGATTCCCCTGCAGCGTAAAAACAACATCGTAGGCGAGCAGTGATTCCCGGTCAAAGTATTCAACAACCTCCCCCTGAGCTTCGCCTGTTAAAGGGACCATAATTTCCAGGGCTTTTAATGAACAGTCGGGAATAAAGGAAGGCGGTTCGGGGTATAAAGGCACAATTGCGTTTTCACGGACAAACAGAGGTAGATTGCCGTCTTCGGAGGCATTGGTCTGAAATACCCTGTCTCCCTCAATTTTATTACCGTTCCACCATGAATACCAGACGCCCGGTGGAAGATAAAACATACGGGTTGGCGCAGTATCCATCAGCGGAGCAAGGAGCAGGTGCGGCCCAATTAAAAATTCCGTCTCGTAAAATTCGGGGTTGAGCGCACTTTCAGTCGGCGCGTGATAAAATACCGGCCTCATGATTAACTGACCGTTTTGATTCGCCCCGTACAAAAGGGAGTAAAAATACGGGAGCATCTGGTAACGCAGTTTTATAGCCTTGCGTGCGCTGTTTTCAACCTGTTCGCCAAACGACCAGGGTTCCTGATCTTTTGTATTCCTCCTCGAATGGGTCCTGCTGAAGGGGAACAAAGCGCCCTGGAGAATCCAGCGTTCATACAACTCGGGGGTCGGCCCCCCATAGTATCCCCCGATATCCGGCCCGGAAACCGGCTGCCCGGAAAGCCCGAGGTTTAAAATCATCGGGATGCTGGCCCTTAAATGCTCCCAACTGCTGTAATTGTCTCCCGTCCAGGTTGCTGAATACCTCTGGTTTCCCAAATAGGCTGATCTGGTCAGAATAAAAGGCAGACGGGTAACTTTTAAAAGCCCCTCGTAAGTCGCCCGTGTCATCAGCATGCCGTACAGGTTATGAACTTTCTCATGTGAAAATTTCTCTGTTCCGGATAGTTTTTGAATTGCATCACAGGGAAGGGTGCGCCGCAGATCAAAAGTAGTCGGCTCGTTCATATCACACGAGATTCCGTCCACTCCGGGTTTGACAAATTCAGAAATCATCTCTCCCCACCATTTTTGGACGGATGGATCGAGGAAATCTGGGAAATGGCACTGCCCGGGCCAAACGCTTCTTGTCACATATCCCCCGTCTTTGTTGACTATAAAAATTCCTTTGCTCAACCCGTTTTTGTAAGGTTTATAACCGTGTTCTACCTTCAAGCCGGGATTGACGATGGTTATTACTTTAAACCCTCTGGCATGCAAGTCGTCAATCAGCTCACGGTAGTCTTCAAAACCCTCTCCCCAGGTAAAGCTCTTGTAGTGGTCCATATAATCTATATCAAGGTAAATAGCGTCACAGGGTATATCCCTGTCCCTGAAAGAAGCGGCTATCTCGCGGACACGCTCGGAAGGGGCGTAGCTCCAGCGGCTCTGCTGATACCCTAAAGACCATTTCGGTAGCGGGGCCGGCCTGCCGGTCAGCGATGTCAACTGCTCCATGACTTCAGGAAGGGTGGGGCCTAAAAGGATAAAGTAATTCAGCTCCATGTCGCGTACGTAATAAGACATCCTTTTTCCGTCTTCGGAAAACTTGAATACGGAGTAACAGGGGTTGTCAAAGACAAGGCCGAAGGCCGGCCCATCAACGTACTGGTAAATTACAACCGGGTACGACTGGTAGAGAGGTGTAGTGCCCATCTTATACATCAGCGGAGCCATGTTCCACATGACAATAGTCTGTCCGGCCTTGTTCATCGGAGGCGTATTTTCGCCAAGGCCGAATACTCTTACATCACCTGGGCGGGGCAACTGTTTTTTGACGACAAGCCAATTTCTCTTGGTTTGCGGGTGGGAAACCTGGGTTAAAACCAGTTCGGCATCCAGCAGATAAGACAGCGTCCCGCTTCCTTGGTCGTACCGTAAACTGGCTTCCTGGCCGGCGGGGAGCATCAGTTTGAAACGGATGGCCTCTTTTGTCCTCTCAACATCCCATCCAGTCTCAGTTACACTGTCGAAATCAACTGCCCAGGATCGTTCCATCAGCCAGGGCTCACTTTTGAGTTCCTGACTGATAAAAACCCAGAAGATTCCCTTGCTGAAAGGGCTGCAGATCATTTTTTCTATCTTATGTATAGCCATCTTCAGTCAACCACGCTCTTTACAAGTATACTGCTTGATAATATTATAATCCAGTGTATCCAGCTACATATTTATCAACATACTATGAGAAATTGGAATATTTTTGTCTGCAATATCTGTATCAGTGATTGCCTGAAATCGCCAGCAAAAATAAATTTAACAAAAAATTTCTGAGTCAGAGTCAGACAACCCTTTTTCGGAGAAAATAATGAAAAAAAGAGGAGGATTAGTGATGAATATAGATCGTGCACGCCAGATATTGCGTTCGGATGAAACCATCACCGTGATGCTTGACGGCTCGCCTGTCTGGATTGAAAGCGTAGACAAAAGCGGTCTGGCCAGAGTTAATTCTTTAGACGGCAGGGGAAAAGTCAAAAGCGTACACGTCCTCGATTTTCTCCGCTGTTTAACACATTCTGAAAGCAAGTATTCAATCTGCCCGTTGATGGAACGAAAGTCGTCCTCAGCCCAAGCGGCTAATTCCTTCCAAAGAGAGGGAGATAATCTCAGCAGGATTTGTTTTTTATCTTTTTTATTATCACCATTTTCCAATAGGTATCCCCCTCCCTAAAATTGATCAGGCTCTATTTATTAGCATTTTCCGCTTCAACAATTATTTCTTGGTGATAACTTTTAACAAATATTAGTATATAGAGCCACTGTTAACAATGGGCTGGGGGTCCTTATTTCCACATAGTACAACCAGTAGATTACTGACCATAGCTGCCTTGCGTTCTTCATCCAGTTGTACGATATCTTTTTCACTAAGCTTGGCAAGAGCCATTTCTACCATTCCCACGGCGCCCTCAACGATCATCTGTCTTGCGGCAATAATAGCTGAGGCTTGCTGCCTTTGCAGCATAGCGGCAGCGATTTCCGTAGCATAGGCTAAATGGGTAATTCGATCTTCTAGTATTTCCAAACCTGCGATATCAACTCTCATTTGAATTTCTTCCTTCAACTTGTCTGCAACTTCCTGACTGCTGCCTCGTAATGACTTTTCTCCTTCTTCAGTAAAGGCATCATAGGGATACAAACGAACTATATTGCGCAGTGACGAATCGCACTGGATAGACAGATACTCGGTATAGTTGTCTACATTAAATACTGCCTTGGCGGTATTAACTACCTTCCAGATGATAACAATACCGATAATGATAGGATTACCCAGTTCGTCGTTAACCTTCTGCTTTTCATTATGTAAAGTCATGCTTTTTAGAGAAATCTTCTTATTTATTTTTTTTACATTAGCTCCGTGGATAGAAGATTTACTTGCTGAAGCTTGTTCAATGGTAACTACAGCGCCGGCTGATTCACCGGCAGAAGCGGGATTTACAGCTACAGCGAAGGGATTAACGAAGAAAAAGCCCTCCCCCTTCAATCGAACAGAACGGGCCCGAACAGGAAGAGGTAAAAAGCTCCCGCTGCGATCGAACTAACCCATAGGCCAGGCGCTGCTCCTTCTTCAGAAAGGTATTGCCATAAGTTAATTAAAAACAATAAGTCAAACCTGCCCCCCTGTTATGCTGTAGTTATGTATCTACTTTTTTGCAAAAATGCTGCTTTGAAAAACAAGGAATATCAACGTTCTCATTTAAAATTATATCTATAACCAGTTAAGGAGGTAAGCTTAAAGATGATTAATGTCCTTGGCATCTGCGGCAGTCCGGTTAAAGAAGGCAACACCGACGCATTCCTGGAGGAAGCAGTCAATTCAGTGAAAGGTCAAGAGGTCCGGACTAAAACGATAAACGTAAGCAGGCTGAAAATAAACGACTGCCTGCAGTGCAGTTTCTGTATCGCAAAACAGACAGAAGAACGTTTCTGCCGGCAACAAGACGACATGCTGGAAATATACCCTCAGGTTATTGACGCCGACGTGCTTGTCCTTGCTTCCCCTGTATACCTGCACAGAATGTCAGGTTATCTTGCCAGGTTCATGGACCGTCTGGTCGCTCTTTACAACGGGAAAAAATATAACCGCGCCCTAAGGGACAAAATCGGGGTAGCGCTTGCAGTGGGCTGGTATAGAAACGCCGGTCTGGAAACCACTCTGCTTTCCATAACTTCGGGAATGATAACTTTAGGAATGATCCCCGTCGGAGGCTTCCCGGGACTTGGAGGAACAGCGGTAAGCAGCAAAAACGGTTGCGGTGTTTTCGACCCAGGGGTGCGGCTGGGCGTACTGGAAGATGAAACCGGCATGCAAACAGGCCGAAACACTCTGATGCATGCAGTTGAACTGGCTAAAATATTCAAAGCCGGAAAAGATGCTCTTAGCCGTTAGGGAGAGGTCAGGCTTGATTTTTTAAATTTCAAGCCTGACCAACTGTTATTCTGTAATCTGCTCTTAGTTTTGAGACTTATTAAGCAGGTATTAAATAAAACAGCCCTGCTTTTTAGGGCTGTCAACAAAAATATATTGTTGCAAAATTAATCACTTAAAATTGCACCATTATCATCTGCCCCGAAAATAACTCTCTCACTAATTACTTTCATTGCCTCATCTGCTGTGTATACTTTTAAATTATCTAATCCAACTAAATCAGGCCTGAATGACATAGGGATAATATATTCGTCTCCCGATTTTGAAACCAAATATATAGCATCCATCTTAAAAACTCTTATATGCTTTAGTTCTTTAAATTTGGTTAAATCATTATTGATCAATAACTCAGCAATTAAATCGTTGTCTGAACTTAATTGGACAAAATCTGGAGGAATATTGAGGCCTGTTAAACCCACTTCCCATTTACCGTTGTTTTCCCATACTGTAGAAGAACTAACCACTCTACCAGAATTATCTAATATGGGCACTTCCCATAAATATTCTCCTGAAAGAATACTACCAAATTGGCCACTTAATTTAAATTTTTGAACAAAACTTTTGTCTGCCGTATATACTTTATAAGGATTTCCCATGCTTGTGGGTTGATATTCTTCAGGTTTTGAGCGAAATTGTTCAGGAAGGAAACTCGGATCCTGACTAATTATATTCATTGCTATGGGGAAGTCAGTATCAAAGACAGATTTGACCTCTACTTTTTCGGTAGCATTTTCAAATGCATCTTTACTAAGCTTATCTGAGATAGACGATTGAGTATAGCCTTTAGTTATCCTTATACTACTAATGATAATCATCGTTAGGAAAATGATACTTGCAACTATTAAAAGTTTTTTATTCAAATATTACACCCCCATTAAAGAGTTATTTCCAAAATGCTGAATTACACCAACTAAAAGTATTTATCATGTACGAATAACTACAACGATGACCTAAACCATCACCAGGATCATTATAAAGAACGTCTTGAGTCAAGTCATCATTATAACCCTTCAAGGCCAATGCGTGTCCATAACCATAATAATTTGAACATACCGCAGCTATAGGTCAGGACTGCGGTGAAAGAATTATTCGAGCTGAACAAGGGGGATAACGCTGTTCTTTTTGGCAAAGAAATCTGTGACATTATTGACGCCGACTCACCCCAGGCCGGCCAGAATATTTTTGCCGATGTCGCCCTGGGCGAGTATTTCAGGAGTTTCGTAGCCTACGGGACAATCGCCTTTGCCCTTGTCCTGAATATCAGGGAAGCCGAGTTAAACCCTGCCTCCCTCACCGCAAAAACAAGGCAAAAATAACGCGACATCCTTCAGCTGCCTCATAGGATTGCTTCCCATCTCTTGAAAAATAATCTTGGCCTGTGAAACAGGCCAAGATAGATTAAACATTTCAATTGAACCGGCTGACAATTGGAACCAGCAGGCCTGCCAAACTGGCAAAAGCCTATACCGATGAGCAAGCAGCCGCCGGCGCTGTTGCTTTATAGAAGGAACTTTCTTTCTCCCTAAGGACTTCAAGGCCTACAAGCCGGTTAAAATCATCAAATGAGTACATCCTGTCCCTATACCCGGCTGTTGTACCGGTCTTCATCAGTTCTTCCAGGACACCCCTTACTGCAAAAGCAGCCGCAAAAAGTGTGGAAACCGGGTAAACAACTACATTATAGCCGATCTGCTCAAGCTCTTTCATCGGCAGCAGGGGCGTTTTTCCCCCCTCTATCTGGATAATCATGGTGGGGGCGTCTATTTCGCGGTTTATCCTCTCCATGTGCTCTATCGATTGCGGGGCTTCCACGAAGATCAGGTCCGCCCCGGCCTCCCTATACTTGTTTGCGCGGTAGATGGCATCGTCAATGCCGGTCACCGCAATTGCATCCGTCCGGGCCATAATGACTAAATCGGGGTCCACCCTGGCATCAATAGCTGCTTTCAATTTCGCCACCATTTCGTCCGTTTCGATGATCTGCTTTCCTTCCATGTGGCCGCAGCGCTTGGGAAAGAGCTGGTCCTCTATGAATATGGCCGCGACCCCACCCAACTCAAACTCATGCACTGTTCTCATTACGTTTATAACATCACCGTAGCCCGTGTCACCATCGGCAAGAACCGGAATGTTCACTGCTTCGGTAATGTTCTTTGTATGCGTCACCATTTCAGTCATGGAAAGTATCGAAAGGTCAGGTTTACCCAAAAGTGTTGCTGTTGTAGGATAACCCCCCGTAGCCAGGGATTTGAAGCCGACAAGTTCAATAAGTTTGGCGGCTGTCGCATCATGCGCAATCGGCATGGCTAAAATTTCGTCGCCGTTGATCAGTTCTCTAAGCCGTGTTGTTTTTCTCATTTTCTCTCCTCTATTTTTCTTTTTGTATATTCTATAAGCCCGCCCGCATTGATCAACTCACTAATAAAGTCGGGATAAGGAGCAGCTTTATATGTTAATCCTGTGGTAGCGTTTTTGATCAGCCCGGCCTCAAGATCAATCTCCAATATATCCCCGGTTTTTGTGCCGTCAACCACTTCGGAGCAATCAAGTAAAGGAAGTCCGATGTTGATTGCGTTTCTAAAAAATATCCTGGCAAAACTTTTGGCGATTACGCAGGAGATCCCGGAACCCATAATCGAGATTGGCGCTATCTCCCTTGACGAGCCGCAGCCGAAATTAGTTTCTGCCATGATTATATCTCCCGGTTCCATCTGGGCCGAGAATCCGGGGAAAATATTTTCCATGCAGTGTTTACCTAGTTCCAGCGCATCTGAAATTGACGCGTAGCGCGCCGGGATAATTGCATCCGTATCAATATTGGCGCCGAATTTATGTACTCTTCCTCTAAGCGTCGCCGGTCACCTCCCTTGGATCAGTCAGCCTGCCGGTCAAAGCGCTGGCAGCGGCGGTCGCCGGGTTGACCAGGTAAATCTCAGACGACGGGTCTCCCATTCTGCCGATAAAGTTCCTGTTTGTAGTGGAAACACAGCGTTCTCCCGCAGCCAGCACACCCATATGGCCTCCCACGCAGGGCCCGCAGGTCGGAGGACTTACCATTGCACCCGCTGTGACAAAAGTTTCCATATAACCCAGGCGGAGCGCATCCAAATACACCTGCTGTGAACCGGGAATAATTATGCAGCGGACCTTTTTGCTGATTTTCCTTCCCTGCATAATAAGATGGGCGTAATAAAGATCTTCCAGACGGCCGTTTGTGCAGCCGCCGATGACCACCTGATCTATCTCAATTTCCCCTACCTTGCCGACCGCCATAGCGTTGCTGGGCAGATGGGGTAGGGAAACCTGGGGTTCAATCTCTTCAACATTGTATTCAAACACCTGCGCATATTCATCGTCGCCGTCATTTTTATAAATTGTAAAAGGCCGTTTTGCTCTTGGAACGAGATATCCCATTGTCTTATCGTCTACCTCGCAGATACCCGCCTTGGCGCCAGCCTCAATAGCCATGTTGGCGATCGTAAAGCGACCGTCCATGGAAAGGTCCGAGATAGCTTCCCCGGTGAACTCCATAGCCGCATAAAGAGCGCCGTCGACACCGATCCGGCCGATTGTATAAAGGATTAAATCTTTGCCGGTTACCCATTTGCCGGCTTTACCGTTATACGAGAATTTGAACGTCGGGGGCGCTTTCATCCAAATTTCCCCCGTCGCCATTGCCACAGCTATATCGGTAGACCCCATACCCGTAGCAAAAGCGCCAAGCGCCCCGCAAGTGCAGGTATGTGAATCCCCCCCGACCACAACATCACCGGGAAGAACCAGCCCTTTCTCGGGAAGGTAAACATGTTCAATCCCCATGTCTCCGCATTCAACATAATGAAGTCCTTGTTCAAGCGAAAAGTCCCGGATCTTTTTAATCTGTTCCGCTGCGGCGACATCCTTGTTGGGTGTGAAATGATCCATTACGAAAACCACTTTTGAGGGATCAAAAAGCTTTTTAACTCCCAGCAGGTCAAGCTGCTTGATTGAGATATACGCTGTCAGGTCGCTGGCCATGACCAGATCCACTTTTACATTGACAAACTCCCCGCTGGATACAGATTCCTTTCCTGCATGGGCAGCAAGTATCTTTTCTACAATAGTCATTTAAACCCTGTCCCCTATTAAAACTTATGACCTTTAAGCCCGCTTTCTTATATATAAACGTATCCTTCCATGATTCTTCTGGCCGTCCTGTACATGGCGGCTTTCTCCAGATGGAAGGAAGAATTATTCTCGGAAAACTTGATATCCACTGAAATACATCCCGAGAAATGGCCGATTGTTACAGTTCCGTTACGCCCCGCTTTTGGTTTGACGAACTCGTTGACAATCGATCCCTTCATCTTGGCGGCAACCCCCGTTGTAATGCATCCGGTGCCGGGGTATGCCTTATGCATCATTCCTGCAGCATAGACCTTGGACAGTATGGTCACATCATCGGTCCGCATCAGTTCACCAGTTGCCGAGTTGACCCAGGGTACGGGTTCCTGGACCAGAGCGAGCATAGGCATAAGAGCAGCTTTTGCCTCTATGTTGGACATGCGGGCCGCTTCAAGGCGGATCTGCTCCATCGATTCAATAAGTTCCCTGTTTGAATCAAGGTCTCTTGCCGATTCCGTGCCCTTTAAGCTGAGATCTCTAGCTCTGACGAAGGCAACAACGGTGGAAACGTCAATTATTGAAGCCTCAATTTTACCAAAGTTCCTGACTTCGAGCACATCTTTCGGTTTACCAGTAGGCAGAAGGCTTCCGGTAAGGGTACCTGTGGTCCCGGAATAATCCAGCGATATTTTTGAACCTGATCCCGGTACGCCGTCAACCGTGAAGTCGCCTTCGTAGACCGTTTTACCGTTTTTAGTAGGAAACTCAACGTTCAGGTACTTATCAACATTCACACAGTAAACCCTCACCGTTGCTTTCCGGCCCTGCGCCCTGACCAAACCCTCGTCAACGGCATAAGGACCTACGGCTGCGGATAGGTTGCCGCAGACCCATCCCCAGTCTATCGTCGGCTCCGTAATGCCGACCTGGCCGAAAATATAGTCTACGTCGGCGTCTTTGCGGCTGGGAGGGCCGATAATGGCGACCTTGCTGGTCAGTATGTCCGCTCCGCCGAGGCCGTCAATCTGCCTTTTGTCCGGACTGCCGATAACCCTTAAGATAACTTTTGTCCTCTCTTCAATATCCCGGGGAAGTTCATTTTCATTGAAGAATACGCCTTTGCTTGTTCCGCCCCTCATAATTACACACCGGAGCTTTTTCACTTCTTAACCCCCTCCTGTGTTGAAACCTTTCGTAAATTCCCAGCTTTGCGCCGGTTCGGAAAATAAAAAAAGCCCATATTTTTCATCCCCCAGGGACGAAAACTACGAACTTCGCGGTACCACCCTGATTGGCTGTATATAAAAACACAGCCCACTCTTAAAAAGTACGGAAACTTCATCCGGTATGGGAATAACGTTCCGATACCCCTTCCCTCTAACGCTGGAAATGCGGCTTAGCCTACTCGCCATCAAGGATTTTCAGCCTGCTCCTCCGGAGTGAACTTCAGCTGTCCATATCTAAAGGCGCTCCCAGTCACGGCACCTTCTCCCTGAAAAACTGGGTCCAGCTATACTTTTCTCCTTCACAGGATTTTGTTTTGATTTACAAGTAATATAGCATACCTAAAAACACTATGCAATATGTCGGCCAGGCTATTTTTAAAAATTTTTTATCCGAAGCAAGCCGGCGCCGCTGCCGGATGTTTTTCGATGCGTATAAAAAACTTTTGACAGGGAAACTATAAAAAGGAAAAAACATATACCCACAAGGAGGATTTCCAAATGCCCAAAAATGAGACCAATGAACCATCACGACCGGCAAAAAAGACACCCGATATAGAAACTGAACAGGGAACAAATCCCACTAACTATACCCAGTACTCCAGTCAGGGCGGAATGCAGTCACAGCCTTACGGGCAGCCTCAAGCTTATGGCCAGCCCCAGCAGCAGGGCCCCATGTTCTCCAGACCAATGGGCGCCCAGCAGCCTATGGCTTCACAGCCTTATATGCAGCAGGCGTTCCAGCTCTACCAGCAAATTCAGCAGCTTAAAACCCAGGCAATACAGGAACAGCAGTATAACCAGCAGTACATGAAACAGTCCATCAACCAGGCTATTTCTCTTCTTAACCAGGGGATGCAGTATCTGCAGCCTGCCGGGGCGTTTTCCCAGATGATCCATGCTATTGACAATATGCAGCAGCTGCTCAAGCAAATTGCAGGCCAGCAGGCCCAGGAGTTCCAGCCGGGTCAGCATACATACGGCAGTCAGTACACTTATCCGGGACACCAGGGCCCGTACACTTATTAACCTTTTTGACAACGAGAAATTACCGTTAAAATAGATTCATTAAAGCAGCGCCTGGTCCCCTTTAAACAAAAGGGGACTTATTTATCTCCTGCGTTTGATTGACTAAGAGGGCCCTTTGATAAAAGTTATTGAAATAAAAAATCTCACCAAGTATTACGGCAGGCAGCGGGGCATTATTGATGTCAGCTTCAATGTTGAGGAGGGCGAGATCTTCGGCTTTATCGGCCCTAATGGCGCCGGAAAGTCAACCGCTATCCGGACCATCCTGTCCCTGATTTACCAGACCAGCGGAAGCGCAAAGATATTCGGAAAAGACTGCCTGAAATACGGTCCAAAAAAGAAATAGGTTATCTGCCCTCGGAAGTGCTTTACTATGAAAATATGAGGGTGATTGACCTGCTGAAATACTCGGCGAGCTTTTATAAAAAGGACTGCAGCAAAAGAATAACTCAGCTTGCTGAAACAATGGACCTGGATCTTAAAAAGACGAATCAGCGATCTGTCTTTCGGCAATAAAAAGAAAGTCGGTATTTTCCAGGGTCTGCTTCATGACCCGAAATTAATTATTCTGGACGAGCCGACCATCGGTCTTGATCTTTGAACCTGTGTTTTTCGTCTTATCTCTTATAATTATTGCGGCAATGTCAGTTGCAACATTTGTTTTTTATAAAAGAAAGGATTTAACCGTTTGACGTGCGGAGATTTAATCCCGATAATAGATTGGGAGAGGCGGCGAGGCCTCTCCTAAGCGAGGTGATTGTGGTACTAGTTGGCTTATCTCAAATCCTTCAAGTTAATATAGGTGTACCTTCGTTGTTTTCTCTTGACCACGAGATGCGAAAGGTAAGCCGCCCCTGTTAAGGAAACCATCAGGGCCTCGGTAACAATGGCTCTTTTGGAAAGAGTTCCTTTCAGATGAGATCTGTTTAAGAGCACTCTTCTAAAAATCTTCTTCATCATAAACATCCCTTTTGTACCTCCTTCTTGCTGAATATTCGTCAAAAACAACAACTTACCTTTAAGTAAATTATGGATCTTTGTAGTATGCATTCAAATATCCATACATTTAAAAGTCTTGCCGCAAGTATATAAGAAGGCCTCGAAGAATATTAAAAACGCGTATTTTGGCTAAATAACTTTGTCGACAGTTAAGCTTTGTTGAGTGAGAACCATCCTTTTTGCATTTTCTTGTCATCTTTTAACGGAATAATTGTCAAGGAATATACCTCCTTTTACCGAAATAAATAACAATTGCAAAAAGGAGGTTTGGATTGTGGAGCAGTACATTTACGCTAAAAACAAGGCGGATCTCTTTGACAAACTAATCAAGATAAAAGCTTACAAAGAATCTTTATATGACGGTAAAGAAGCAATAGTGACATCTCAGCTGAACGATGTAAATTTTAACGGTTGTACTCACAAAAGAATTTGGATAACCGTTAACCTCAGGGAATGCGCAAAACAAGGCTAAAAGCAGCCGCGTACCGAACTTCGAATCAGGATACCGGGGCGCCTGAAATATCAAACTTTACAAAGAATGTTGTCCCTTCCGGGCTGGTTTCTATGCTTATTTTCGCATTATGCCTGGTTGCTATTTTATAACACATGGCAAGTCCCAGGCCGGTGCCGTAGTCTTTAGTGGTAAAAAACGGGATACCCATTTTATCCAGATGCTCCGGCGGGATTCCTTTGCCCTGATCACTTACCGCCAAAACAACCTCTTTCCCTTCAACAAATGTTCTCACAGTAAGGTAGCCGCCTGGCGCCATAGCCTCAAGCCCGTTGCGGATCAAATTGAGGATCATCTGTTTGATATCATTTTTTTCCAAGAGCATGTCGGGTACCTCTTCAAGTTCCATGTTGATATACTTGTCTTCTTTGATAGCGTCTGTTTCTATTAAGTAAATTAAATCGTTAATTAAAACGTTCAGGTTTTCTGGCTCTGCATCATAGGCCCTGCTTCTCGCCAGGGTGAGATATTCTGTAATAATCGAGTTCGCCCTGTCTAATTCACTGATCATAAGCTCAAACCGGTCCGCATATTTCTCGAATTCTTTTTTATTACCAATATACTCCAAATAGCCCCTGACAACCATCATTGGGTTTCTGATCTCGTGTGCAATCCCCCCGGCCATCTCACCAACCAGTTTTAAACGATCCAGACGGGACATTTCTTTTTCAAACTGCCTGAGCTCTGTAATATCATTTGTAATAATTAGAATACACATCTCACCATTAAGCTCAATAAACTCTGTTGATAACAGACCGGTGCGCTGTTTACCCTGTTTTGTATAGAATTTTACTTCAAGGTTATTTATCGGTTTCTTCTCATCCATTGACTTGATTAATTCCGGTGGCGGGCCGGAACTGCCGTAAACATGGTGTTCTTCATATGTCGTATCTATCAGTTCTTCTTTAGAATAACCAAGATTGGCCATAGAAGTATTGTTAATGTCAACGCAATTTCCATTCAATGTTCGGATGTTCATCATCACAGGGCTTGAATTAAACGCTTTGAAGAAGCGTTCCTCCGACTGGCGCAGCTTCTCCTCCATCTGCTTGCGTTCGGTAATGTCAAATTGATGATACAAAATGACGCGCTCATCATTAAGCTGGACAATTTCCGCAGATGTAACAAGGCTTAAAATTTTCCCGTTTTTAGCCCTGACTTTAATTTCAAAGTTCTGCAGCCGTCCTGAACCGTTAATTCGCTGAAATGCCTCCACCCGCTGGGCAGGGTCAATATAGGCGTTTAATTCCAGGGAGTTGCGGCCGATTATCTCATCACGCGAATAACCTGTAACTTCCGTAAACTTGTCGTTTATCTCTATGAAGCGTCCGTCTAAATTTTGGATATACATCATAGCCGGGCTTGAATAAAAGGCCTTGCAGAACCGTTCCTCGGACTGGCGAAGGTCCACTTCCTGCAGTTTCTTGGCAAGGGAACGATAGCGCTCTTCACTTTCCTTCAGCGCAACCTCGGCTTTCTTGCGCTCGGTTATGTCGCGTAAAATACCGATGACGCCGATGATCTCACCCGATTTGTTGCGGTAAGGGAATTTGTTGGCAAGAAAGATACGGTCGCCGTCTTTTGCAGGAATCGTTTCTTCAAAAATTCCACTTTTTCCTGACGTAGTAACTTCTAAATCATTCTCCCGGTTTAGTTGCCCCGCTTCATACCCGAAATATTCGCTGATATCATAACCTATAATCTCGTTGAAGGGTTTGTCCGTTATCTTTGCCAGCGCCCGGTTTGCGAGCACCATCCGGCCTTCAAGGTTTTTGACGCCGACCAGATCTGAAGTTCCATCAATAATGTTAAATAACAGGGTTCGATTTGCGTAAACGGCTTCTTCCACCTCCTTGCGCAAGGTGATGTCCTGCCCTTGCGCAATCGTGGCGATAATGCCGGTTTTATCTCTATTGTAGACATTGGCTGAATTCCACAGGACTATATGAATCGAGCCATCGGCGCCAAGGATGGGAATTTCAACCGCTTCCCAACGCTCTCCCGATGAAGTTTGCCTTATATGGTTTAAGGACTCCCTCTTGCTGTTCTCCGGAAATAGAATTTCCAGGGGCAGGCCTAAAACCTCGCCCTCAGTGTACCCCGTCAACCTCTCGAAGGCATGGCTGAATATTGTTATCTTAAAGGAGGTATCCCAGACTATGATAGGAGCATTTGCGTAACCGATCAGGTTTTCCAGGTAATCCCTGGTCTCCATTAACATTTCTTCAGCGTGCTTATGTCTGGTGATATCCCGGACCATACCAATTATCAGCGCCGGTTTTTCACCGCCTCTTGCTGCTTTGCCAATTACCTCTATGAATTTAACCGCGTCATCGCTTCTGACAATCCGGAATTCGTCGCGGGCTTTCTTCCCCTTACTTGCAAATCTTAAGATATCTCTTGCCGCTTTTTCCCTGTCCTCAAGATGAATCATGTTAATGAAAGCATCAAAGGAAGGCTGAATCTGCCCGGGGGTCAGCCCCAGGATGCGGTAGAACTCGTCGGACCAAACCATCCGGTTATTTTCCAGATCCCAGGAGAAACTTCCTGAATGCGCGATCTCCTGAGAAGCGGCAAGGTTGTTGTTGACTATTCTCAATTCGTTCTCAATCCGCTTGCGCCCGGTAATATCATCAAAAGCGGATATCGCTCCTATGATCACTCCTTCCCCGTCCAGCAATGGATTGGAGTTCCATATAGCCGTCTTACGCGTTCCGTCTTCCCAGACAAAATCTATTTCCAGGTTTTTAACTGTCTCGCCCTTCCATACCGCACGCTGAACCGGTATTTCTTCCGGGGATAGTTCTTTTCCCTCATGGTACATTTTTAAAGGCGAATTGTTTAAGCCGGAATCTAAAAAAACCTTCCACGGCTGAATCCTTAAGAATTCCGCCGCTTTCTTGTTATATTTTATTTTCCGGCAAGTTTTATCTAAAGTTATGCTTATGCCGACAGGGATTGTATCGAATAATTTCATAGTCCGGTCTGAATTCAGGTCTAAGCTGCTAAAAAGAGAACTAATCATATCAGCGCCAACCCCACCCTCGATTTTTTGTTTAAAACAGAATTATCGCATTTCGGTCTATAAATTTGACAGGCGTCTTTAAAATCCTTTGATGAATTTGTCGAAAAATAGGTTATAAAATGTTTTTAAGCGCTGACAGCAGTGCGGCTTGCATACTCTTATAAATTAAATCGGTCATTTTTCTTTTTAATTCACAAGAAGGAAAACAGCTGTTCATGGCGAAAATTTACCTAAAATTAGCAGGTTAACTAGTAACGGATATTCTGACGTCAAAAGCGGTCCTGGTCGGCTCACCCACCCTGAATAACGGGATGCTTCCCTCTGCAGCCGGCTTTCTGGCCTAAGTAAAGGGCTTAAGGCCGAAAAAAAGAATCGGTTTTGCTTTCGGGTCCTTCGGCTGGGGCGGCCGGGGGGCGGTAAAGGTCAGGGAAGAACTCCAGTCCATGGGCTGGGATATGCCGGGGGATGTTTTGAATATCAAGTACAGGCCGTCCGGGGATGAAATTGAAGAAGCAAAGATGACCGGGTTCAAACTGGGCCAGGTGATCAAAAACGGCGATTAGCCTGACAAATTTGGTTGGGTCATTAAATAAATAAGGGCAACGCAAAAAGAAGGAGAAAAATGAAAAAGATGAGTAACAGCTGCGGAGCTTCCGGCGGTGTCTACGGCCTTGCCTTTATCGGCGCTCTTGTCTATTACATTCAGCATGCGGCCAATTTCAAGGAAGGCGTGATAGGCTTCTTCAAAGCCCTCCTCTGGCCGGCGATACTTATCTACAAAGTAATGCAGTTTCTGAAAATGTAATTTTGATTTAGGGGCAGCATCATTCTTACTGCTGTGCTATGGCCTGGTTCATTGAACTCCGGACAGGGGCTTGAGGCTTAATCTTTATATATCTGTCGCGTTCGCCTTTATTAATAATCATCTTCCGAAGCCGCAGGGATTTTGGGGTTACCTCCAGCAATTCATCATCCTTAATAAATTCGAGGCATTTTTCCAGTGTCATAATAACCGGCGGTATCAGGCGCAGGGCGTCGTCGGAACCGGAAGCCCGCGTATTGGTAAGGTGCTTCTTTTTGCAGACATTTACCGTAATATCATCATTGCGCGCGTTTTCCCCGACAATCATGCCGGCGTATACCTCAACACCCGGTTCAATAAACAAATTGCCCCTCCCTTGGGCGTTGAAAAGTCCATAAGGAACGGCGACACCGCTTTCAAAAGCCACCAGTGAGCCCCTGGTACGGGTAATGATTTCACCCTTGAAAGACTGATAGCATTCATAAACGTGGTTCATCACACCATTGCCCCTGGTATCAGTTAAGAACTCGGACCTGTATCCGATCAGTCCCCTGGACGGGATTAGGAATTCCATCTTAACAGTATTCCCCGCGGCGTTAACCATGTTCGAAAGTTCACCCCTGCGTTTCCCGATACCTTCGATAACAGTCCCGACATATTCAGCAGGGACCTCGATGAATAATCTTTCGACGGGTTCGCTTAAGACCCCGTTGATATTTTTAAGAATTACCTCCGGACGGGTCACGGCAAATTCATAACCTTCCCGGCGCATGAACTCAATCAGTATGGAAAGGTGAAGCTCCCCCCGGCCGGATACCTTGAAGCAGTCGGGATTTAGTTCTTCCACACGCAAAGAGACATTGGAAAGCAACTCGCGTTCCAGTCGATCCCGCAAATTGCGGCTGGTCACGTAGGTTCCTTCAAGACCCGCCATGGGGCTGTCGTTAACAATAAAATTCATGGAAATGGTGGGCTCGTCAATATCCACGAAAGAAACAGGCTCCACCAGATCCGGCGAACAGATGGTGTCTCCAATATTTATCTCCTGCATACCCGACACGGCTATTATTTCCCCGGCCCGAGCACGGTCGGTTTCCACCTTTTTAAGGCCCTCAAATGTATAAAGCGTATTTATCCTGACCCGTTTCTCCTTGCCGGCCGTATTGCACAAAATTATATCCTGGTCTTTGGAAATAACACCCCTGCTTATTTTGCCGATACCTATCCTGCCAACATAGTTATCGTAATCTATTGACGAGACGACTAACTGCAGGGGGCCATCCGGATCGCCCTCCGGGGCGGGCATCTTTTCTATGATCATATCCAGCAGCGGTTTCATGTCGGCTGAAGAATCGTCAAGAGAAATTTTTGCGTAACCTTCTTTCGCGGATGTATAGACAACCGGAAAGTCAAGCTGTTCCTCACCGGCCTCAAGATCGATAAACAGGTCCAGCACTTTATCTACGACCTCTTCCGGCCGTGCGCCCGGCCGGTCGATCTTGTTGATCACCACAATAGGTTTCAGGCACGCTTCCAGGGATTTTTTCAAAACAAAACGGGTCTGCGGCATGGAGCCCTCAAAAGCGTCAACCAGCAGAAGCACCCCGTCAACCATCTTGACGATACGCTCGACCTCTCCGCCGAAGTCCGCATGGCCGGGGGTGTCAACAATATTAATTTTAGTGTTCTTATATACGATGCTGGTATTTTTTGATAATATCGTTATCCCGCGTTCCCGCTCCAGTTCGTTATTGTCCATTACTCTTTCGGGCATAACCTGGTTATTGCGGAAGAACCCGGTCTGTTTAAGCAATTTGTCAACCAGAGTGGTCTTGCCGTGATCGACGTGGGCTATTATAGCTATATTTCTTAGAGATTTTTCTTCCATAATATGTATCCTTATATGTATCCTTTCAAACTGCCGGGCTTTTTTAAAAAACGCACAGCGAACCAGCCTTCGCGGCTGCTTAAATGGCAATATTAAAGACCTGCCAAATCAAAGATTACAGCAGGCCTTTGTTTTTCTTGCCGTTAAAGCCTAATAACGACTGCGCGGCTGATAGCAGTCCCTGCAGTAAACCGGTCTGTCTCCGCGAGGCTGGAAAGGCACCTCGGTCTGTTTGCCGCATGTGGCGCAGACAGCCGGATGCATTTGGCGGTCCTGGCGGGAAAAACCGGAGTTTCCACCTCTTCTGTTTTGAGCTTTCCGGGCCGAACGGCATTCCGGGCAGCGTCCGGGATCATTGGTAAACCCTTTTTCCGCGAAAAACTCCTGCTCCGATATGGAGAAAATAAACTCGGTTCCGCAATCACGGCATGTCAGCTGACGGTCTTGAAACATTAAAAAACCCCCTCAAATTTTTTATCCAATGTAATTAGGATTATCAACCACTTTAACCCCAACCCATTGAACTTGAGAGAGCGTGATTTGTAATACCTAATCTAAGGACGATATAATAATAACATGAGTAGTTTTCAAAGTCAAATCAATATATCTGTAATAATTTGTCTAAAAATGTTTTATAAAAGTTGCTCCGAGAAGCTTAGTTTAGTATCAATGGTGGGCGATACTGGATTTGAACCAGTGACCCCTTGCTTGTAAGGCAAGTGCATCGTCAGTTGACAGTTTTTTCTTTGGCATGGTGAAGCCTCTCGCGCCTCTAAGCGAAGTGTAGGCGGGAGAGGCTTCACTAGCTCCCAATTAGGATATTGTCTAACGACATCTTCAAAGTAATCATAAAGCGGGCGTCTGTCCATAAAAAAGAAACGTCCACCATAAATAACCTTCATATAACCACCGACTCTATATTTCCGAAATTCTCCATTTTCGCAAATGAGAGTTAAAGGCGGAATAATTGTGATTTCGCGCTTTTTCATGCCAATACTCCTTTCCTCTTAAAGGTTCAGTAGATGTATGATCGCTCTGTTTTGAAGTAATAGCAAGTTATATTAAGCAAAAAGTATAGATGTGTAGGCAAAAATATAAGCCCTGTGGCAAAGAAGATTTTTACCACCGGGCCAAAATTTATAAGTGCTTATCTTGCTCTAATCCTAATCTATGTAAAATCCCAAAACTGTGCCATTCTTTAAACCTTTTAACGTCTCCTATACTTTTAGTAATCGCCCTAAAAGGGGTGCATTATTTTACGATGGGGGGCATAAAATAAAAAAGCACCGTCCTAAAAAGGTGCATTACAAAGTGTACCCTTTGTCAAGGACAATTTGGGTTTTTGGTATTTCAATCAAACAGGTATTTATGCTATACTAACCGTGCTTTATCACACGGGAGGATA